>Ga0182013_10003246_pt1 | contig 20488 bp, 16 predicted proteins | sample 612S2MmetaG_FD_120487 | JGI IMG/M metagenome (GOLD analysis project Ga0182013, IMG submission 120487) | Permafrost microbial communities from Stordalen Mire, Sweden - 612S2M metaG | ecosystem: Environmental > Terrestrial > Soil > Wetlands > Permafrost | place: Sweden: Stordalen | collected... | reverse complement strand
CGAGCTGGCTAACAGTGTCCCAGAGCGCAGCGACACCGACGGAATCGTCGCGGAGGAAGCCCGCCGCCTGGTCCAGCGCCTGAATCTCCCAGTTGACCTGATAGCTCACCGGGATGGCATGCCTAGGCGGCGGCCCGCTTCCTCATGCGACACGTACCGGATCGCCCCGGCCTCACGGCGGGCCAGGTACCTGGCCCGGGCAGCGTCGAACTCCTCGTTGACCTGCTGCTCTTGCATCGCCTGGCGTAGCTGCCGGTACTCCTCGATGGGCACGACCACCGCTACCACCTGGCCGCTATGACGAATAACGTCGTGGGTGTCACCGGCGGGCAGTTCGCTCATGAGGGTCATGGTAACGAAGTGGACCGACAGCATGACGTCACAACACGGCGGCGTTCCACGATCAAGTGAAGGCGAAGGCTGGACTTCCGCTGAACTGGGAGCCGGTGAGCGGGTTCGAACCGCTGGCCTGCCGTTTACAAGAAGTACGGCCTCGTGCACCAAGCGCGCTAGCTGCACAGATGACACGGGTCATCGCACTGACGGCACCTGCTGCGCTGGGATTGTCCGGCGGATGGTTCCACGAACCGTTCCACGCGGACGGCAGGCAACGGTCCATGATCGTAACCGAGCGTAGCGACCCGGAATCCGCCGCAGCGGTACCGCAACATGACGACATGATCCAATAGGTCGAACAGGTCTTTCACTGCCGAACGAGGCCGTATTGAATTAAGGCGCAGATTCGCCGGGCCAACGTTGCTCATTCGATACGCAGGCGGATGCGCGCAATCAGGCCTCAGTCTCCCGGTCAGCAACAGCTCCAGCGGGCGGTGCGCACGCCGTGCAAGGCTACCCGAAGACACCGCAGGTCCCGGATGCCGCTAGATGGAACCTGTGCGCGCACTGTCCCGGCAACCTGCACTCAGGGCCCATCGCCTGCCTCGCCCAGCGCTTGCAGGTCAGCGGCAAGATTGCAGGCCTGGCGGGAGCGGGAGGGTCCTCGCCGAGCACGCGGCGGGCCAGGGTGTCCTCGTCCAGTTCGCGGGGCCGCCTGATGCTCGCCGAGGTTACTCAGATCATCGGCGAGGCTGCTCGCCGAGCGCAGGGTGTCAGGGTGGTCCTCGCCGAGCACGCGGCGGGCCAGAGTGTCTTCGTCCAGCTCGCGGGGCCGCCTGATGCTCGCCGAGGTTACTCAGATCATCGGCGAGGCTGCTCGCCGAGCGCAGGGTGTCAGGGTGGTCCTCGCCGAGCACGCGGCGGCGGCGGGCCAGGGTGTCCTCATCCAGCTCGCGGGCCGCCTGATGCTCGCCGAGATTACTCAGATCATCGGCGAGGCTGCTCGCCGAGCGCAGAGTGCTGGGATGGTCGGCGCCGAGCACGCGGCGGCGGCGGGCCAGGGTGTCCTCATCCAGCTCGCGGGCCGCCTGATGCTCGCCGAGGTTACTCAGGTCGACGGCGAGGTTGGTCGCCGAGGCCAGGGTGTCAGGGTGGTCGGCGCCGAGCACGCGGCGGCGGCGGGCCAGGGTGTTCTCGTTCAGCTCGCGGGCAGCCTGATGCTCGCCGAGGTTACTCAGGTCGACGGCGAGGCTGTTCGCTGAGATCAGGGTGCTGGGATGGTCCTCGCCCAGCACGCGGCGGCGGCGGGCCAGGGTGTCCTCGTCCAGCTGGCGGGCCGCCTGATGCTCGCCGAGGTTACTCAGGTCGACGGCGAGGCTGGTCGCCGAGGCCAGGGTGTCAGGGTGGTCGGCGCCGAGCACGCGGCGGCGGGCCAGGGTGTTCTCGTTCAGCTCGCGGGCCGCCTGATGCTCGCCGAGATTCCTCAGGTCATTGCCGAGGTTGGTCGCCGAGGCCAGGGTGTCAGGGTGGTCCTCGCCGAGCACGCGGCGGCGGCGGGCCAGGGTGTCCTCGTCCAGCTCGCGGGCCTCGGCGTAGTGGCCCATGGCGCGGAGCGCCCAGGCAAGGTAGGTGGCGGCCGCCTGCGTATTCTCATCGTCATCCCCGAGCCGGTCGCGCCAGTGCTGGCGCAAGGCCGCGGCGAGGTCATGGGCGGTGCGGGTATCGCCGCGGGCCAGCAGGTACCAGCACGCGTTGCAGGCCATCCCGCGCAGGCCCGGGCTGCCGGTGGCGGCCAGGTCAGCGGCCAGCAGGTGCGGCATCAGCTGCGCCCACCGCGGCCACGTGACCGGATTAGGCGGATCGCCGGGGTCGGCGGCGGCGAGGATCGCCTCGGTGCATGCGCGGGTGGCGGCGGCCTGCTCGCCGGTGAGCCGGTCGCGCAAGATGGCCTGGGTGAGCCGGTGTATCACCAGCCCGCGCTGGTCGATCCGGGCTAGCGATTGCCGGGCCAGGTGGGCCAGGGTCTGCCGCCAGCCCAGCGGATCCGCCGTCCGGGCGGCCAGCTCGCCGGGCAGCTCGCCGGGATCGCCGGTGAACAGGTCTTCCGGGACCGGCTCAGGGGCCAGGAACGCGCACAAACTGGCCAGCTCGGCGGCGGCCGGGTCAACATTGTCAAGGCGGTCAGCGGCCAGCCGGGTCGCCGCGGCCAGCGACCGCGGATAGGAGGCCCCCGGCGCCGTCTGGTCCAGCAGCTGCCCGGCCTGGGTCCGCAGCAAGTCCAGGTACTGGCCGGCAGACATGCCGGTCTCGGCCATGAACCCCGCGGCCTGCGCCACCGCCAGCGGCAGGTCCCCCAGCTGGGCGGCCAGCCGGTCAGCATCCCCCGCGCCGAGCCCCGCCACCCGGCTCTGCAAGATGGCCACTGATTCGGCGCGGGCCAGCACGTCGACCTCGACCGGCGCGGCGACCTCAGCCCAGGCCCGGGCGCGGGAGGTGATCAGCACGTGCCCGGCGCCGCCCGGCAGCCACCCGGCGATTTCAGCGGGGTTCTCGGCGTTGTCGAAGACCAGCAGCCACCGGCCGCGCTGGTGCAGGCCGGCCAGCACCGCTGCCCGCACGGACTCGGAGCCTGCCCCGGGCTGGATGCACCCCAGCGCGGCGCCGAGGGCGGCGAACTGGTCGCCGATCAGACCCGGTTGCTCGGCGTCGACCCACCAGGCCAGGTCGTAGCTGTCGGCGAACCGGTGCGCGTACTCGATCGCCAGCTGGGTCTTGCCTACCCCGGCCTGGCCCTGCAGCGCCTGCACCACCGCCCGGTCCCCGGCCAGCAGCCGGCCCCGCACCGTCGCCAGTAGCCCGTCCCGGCCGGTGAACCCCGGATTGCGGGCCGGGACGTTCCATACCCGCAGCACGCTGCCCGGCGGGAGCGGACCCGAGCCCCGGCTTGCCTCGGCCAGTTCCCGCAGCGAGCGCTCCACTAGCTTGCCGAGCTGGTCCGGGCTGGCGAAGGACTGGGTGACCAGCTCGCTGCCTTGGACCCGGGTACGGAACGCTTCCTGGCGGGCCCCGAACTTGAGATCGATCAGCTCCGCGGGCGGGATCCCCACATCGGCGGCGGCGGTATCCAGCAGGAACATCAGCCGTGGCAACCCGGCCGCGGTGGCGGTGTCGAACTCGAGCTCGGTGTAGGACACCCCCGGCTTGTCCCGCACTGGCGAGCCGTACCGGGTGCCCAGCACCCCCACATACACGTCACAGCCCTCCACCCGCTCCGCGCACAGCTGCGCCGCAGGTTGGTCCGCGGCGGGAAAATCGGCCATATCCACGATCACGTGCCCGGCGGCCGAGATCGCCCGCTCTGCCTCGGCCAGATACGACTTCCCGCCTGCGGGGAAGTTCCGCAACTCCGACGTATGCGACAAGAACACCCGCCACCGGGTACCATCACCTGGGCCATCCGAGCCAGCCACGCGCCTCACCCTCCTGGCGGTTACGTACCCGCCATCAAACCCCTAACCCAGGTCCCGGATGACCGCGGAAGCTGCAAAGGCCCCCACCAGATTGCCGCCAGATTGTGGTGCGCCTCCGGTACGACGGGAGCAGAGACGAGCCCGAGGTCACGGACTGATCTGAACGGGTCCGGATGCCCAGACATGGAACTACGGATCAGAAGGTCGGACCGCTCAGGAGACGAGGCGCTGAACGGCCAGGTCAGCCAGCGCAATGGCTAACGAATTTGCTAACGAGACCGGTCGGCATGTCGGAGACAGCGGCGATGCCAAGCGCCGCTTTTGCCTTCTCAGCGAGAACGCTTCGGGACGCCGGAGACGGGGGAGACGGGCGTTGTATGGCTCATAACCTAGTGGCGACTGGCAGCGTCTCGCTGCGTCAGGACATGATCGGAACAAAGATGCAACCGCCAGTCGGAAACGGGCCAGCGGCGCATTACGAGAGGCCTGTTTCTTCGCACTCATGCCATGACCTGCACAGATAGCACGGCGGATCGCCCCTGAAGCACCGATTGCACTGGAATTTCCCGGCCCACCGTTCCACGACACGTTCCACGGCTAGCCGTCGACTGCCGCTGGTCACCGCGGATCAGGACCGGGATCTAAGGCGCTTGCTAGCACGCCGTCGCCCTCCAGGCGGACGGGTGGACCCGCTCTCAGTTCAGCCAGCAGTCGCTGGGTTATGAGCAGTACGACGTACGTCTCCGGCGTCTCGGGCCGTCTCTCGCGGGTGCGGTGACCTCGGCGGACAGGACAGATCCCATCTCGCTACGTCGGCTCCGTCTCCCCCGTCTCGCGCTGTCTCGCCGCGTCCGGTTTACAAATCGGTTTACAGAACAGGCTATTGATCTGCGGTTTCCTCCGCCTCACCCGTCCTCAAACCCCGCTGCAATCCCTCGGCCGCGGCGTGTCCAAGCTCACGAAACGACCACGTAGAGGCTGACTCGGCCAAGATCCGGGCGAGAGTGAGGAGGACGCGAGTGTCACGAGCGATCCGGCGGCAGGCCGCGACCCAAGGACGGTCGGTGTGGGCGGTAAAACCAGTAAGTTCATTCAATGCGCCCTGGGGTGACTGTTGGTCGAATTATCGGTTATAGAATGGGCGTTCTGCCACAATACGACAAGCGATATCAGGGCTGGCACGATACTTCCTATGAGAAGGGGGCTCAAAACCAGCGGAGCCCACCATTGATTAATCGCTGGCAAGCCCAGCGTGAAAAGTGCCCCTGCGACAACGCAGATTCCGAGCCCGGAAAACGATCCACGCCAAGCTCCAGCTCTTTTGGGCCATTTCTCCGTGATTGGGGTGGTCATAAGCCCGGTGCTCGTTATGAACAAGCTTGTGGCAGTGACCAAAAGCGATAGGATAATGTCATGCCACGGCGGCCCAGGGTATTTATCCGGCGCGAATGTGATGATTGCGGGCAAGCTGAACCCCGCAAACAATGGGGCCACCAGCTGAGTGTATCTGTAGCCATCTGACTCTGTATTGCGCTCGTCATTTTCGGCCACGGTAAATGCTCCTCAAAAGATCTGCGGGGAGAATGTGACAATGCTGAGCTTACCTCCATCAAGTAGCGAGGCGGGGCGCCGATGGCAGCACCGCCTGGCCATCACAGAATCTGGACGGAGTGGACACATGCTCTGCGCCGCCATGCCCGGCTTGGGAAGTCTGTGGCGGGTCTCGCCCGTCGGCAAGGGAACCGTGCGCACCCACCTGGAAAACATCTACGAAAGGCTACAGGTCTCCAGTCGCACCTCCGCTATTACCGCGCCTTCGCAGATTGTGTCGCCTCGGGGCTTATCGGCAAGGCGGGGGTCGCCTGTCCTGACCGCCCTTCCTTCCTGGTCGCGATCGGGACGACAGAGAAGCGAAATGGTCGCTGAACTGCACAGATGGGCCGCGCCACGCGCCGTCCGGTACCGAACCCGCATAACCAGCTGGAAGGCTCCGGGTACGAGGCGGCTGGTCAGCGTGATCGCAGGTAAGGCAGCGCGCCCTGTGCCCATGAGTGACCCTGAATCACCCCGGTTCACCATCTGATCGGGGCACGCAACGGGTACGACGTAGTCGGCGCTCCTCAGGTCGACGGGCGCAAAGTCACCATCAGCCAGGACCGTAGGGAACAACGACTCCACGCGGGCACCGGCTTCGCGGGCCAGGAAGTAGCCGACCTCAGCGATGACGGTCGCTGGTACTAGGGCGTGTCCCGTGGATCTTGATGCCCGGCTGGTGTAGATCGGTACGGTGCTTGATCGACTGATCCGCCACGATCTGACGGCTGAGGAATGGGAGCGGCTGCGGGTGTTCCTGCCCGTCGATCCGCTGCGGGGCGGCCGGTGGGCCGATCACCGGATGGTGATCAACGGGATCTTCTTCCGGCCCCGGACCGGTTGCCCGTAGCATGACCTGCCGGAGGGGTTCGGGAACTGGAAGACTGTCTATAATCGGCATCGCCGCTGGTCGGGTGACGGGACCTGGCAGGAGATCCTGGACCGGCTGCGGGCCGACTGCGATGAGGCCGAGGGCAAGGACTGGACGCTCAGCGCCGATTCCACCGTGGTCCGCGCGCACCAGCATGCCGCCGGCGCGCGCCGGGCCGTGCCCGCGGACCTGGTCACGGGGGGCGGCGGCGAATGACAAGAATCCGGCAGCCCGGCCGGGCCGGGAGGGGCTGGGCCGTTCCCGCGGCGGGCTGAGCACCAAGATCCACCTGGCCGCAGACCGGCGCTGCCGCCCGGTCGCCCGAATCCTCAGCCCCGGCCAGCACGGCGACTGCCCGCGGTTCATCCCGCTGCTGGAGGCCATCCGCATCAGCCGCCGGGGCCTGGGACGGCCCCGCACCCGGCCCGGCGCCGCGATGGGCGACAAGGCGTACTCCTCCGCCGCCAACCGCGCCTACCTGCGCAAGCGCGGGATCGCGGCCGTCATCCCGGTGAAGGAAGACCAAAAGAAACACCGCCGCGCCCGCGGCAGCGCGGGCGGCCGCCCGCCCGCCTTCGACGCCGGACGTTACAAGGAGCGCAACACCGTCGAGCGCTGTTTCGCCAAGCTAAACAGTTCCGTGCCGTCGCGACCCGCTACGACAAGCGCGAGTTCATGTACCAGGGCACCGTCGACGTCGCGTCGATCAGGATCTGGCTGCGGGATCCCGTCCCATGATCCACGGGACACGCCTAGTCGCGGATGACGACGGAAGGTGCAAAGACCCCACCAGACTGCCGCCGGATTGTGATGCGCCTCCGGTACGACATCAAGGGCGGCTGTGACCGCAGGGCAGCGAGCACAGGTTAAAGTGCCTGGTCACGCGAAGGCCGCCCTTGACACTGATCTTCCCCGGCAAGACCTCGGCACCTTCAGGAGGACGGGGCAGGAGTGGCGCATCCCGTGTGTGTACCGGGTGATGCCCGAGCCTGGCTACCACGTCTCGGTAGCGGGGCGGCGGGAGCGTGGTCGGGTCACCCTGCCAGATCAGTTCGACGCCACTATGGCACCTGGGGTGCGCGACACGATCGACGGTGACAGGGCTACAGTTGCTGGTCTGTCCCTGGCTCCCCCATCAGTGTTCATGTGCCCCTCACTGGTGCAATCGCTCCCACACCAGCACGACGATGACGGCGGCCACTAGCGCGGCGAACACGAGGCCCACCACACGAAGGATCAGGTCCGGGCCGACAGCGCGCTGCTTCCGCAGGCGCAGCCGGGCCCGCTAGAACGCGGCTCTCATCCCAATCTCCGATCGGCCATATACCTCTTTCACCAGGCCCTAGATCGAGCGTGCTATGTTTCGATTGATCGTTCTAGCTTGGAGTGCTATGAGAGCCAAGGCGCCTGACGGCCGGCGCACCTTCACCGAGCTGGCGAGGCGCGCCCAGATTGCCCAGTGCGCGGTGGAGGCCATTGCCGAGGTGGGCTACGCCGACGCGTCGATGGCCGAGATCGCCAGACGGGCCGGGGTCGCGAAGAGCGTCGTCTCATACCACTTCTCGGACAAAGCGGAGCTCATGGGCGAGGTGCTCCGTACTGCCCTGGCCACCTACGCGAAGTTTATGGAGCCCCGAATGGCCGTGGCGACGAGCGCTTCCGGCAAGCTCCGGGCCTACCTGGTAGGGACGGCGGACTATGTCGTTGAGCACCGGAGCCTGCACGTGGCCGTCATCGAGATCGCGTTCAACGCGACCTCGGCCTACGGGCGGCCGCTCGTCGCGACGATGCCCCTGCAGGCACCGGAGCCCTCGGTTGAGGACATCTTGCGCCAGGGGCAGCGCGACCGGGAGTTCCGGGACTTCGACGTGGAGGTGGTGGCCGGGGTGGTGCGCTCGGCGGTCACCCACGACATGGTGATGCGGCAACGTGACGACCCTGGCGCCGACCCCAGGGCCTACGCCGAAGAGCTGGTGCGCCTCTTTAACCTCGGAATCCGGCGGTGACCCGGGAGACTCCACCAGGCATAGAAACAGGAGGTATCTCGTGGGTGCTCAGGTGCCGCTGGTGATGGCTCTGGACGACCCGGGTGCCGTGCCCGGGGTGGTCGGAGGCAAGGGCGCGTCGCTGGCCCGCCTCGCCCGCGCCGGGTTCCGTGTCCCGCCAGGGTTCCACGTGACGACCAGCGCGTACCTCGATTTCATCGGTCGCGGCGGCCTGCGCGAGCCGGTGCTGGCGGCCATGTCTGCGGTCGACGTGTCCGACGCAGCCACGTTCGGGGCGGCCGCTGCGCGCATCGGTGAGCTGTTCGCCGGCCAGCCCGTGCCGACGCCGACGACAGCTGCGATCGCCGGGGCCTACGCCTCACTCGGCGACGTGCCGGCCGCGGTGCGGTCCTCGGCGACAGTGGAGGACCTTCCGGGCATGTCCGCTGCCGGGCAGCACGACACGTACCTGAACGTCCGTGGCAAGGCGGCCGTGCTCGACGCGGTCAAACGGTGCTGGGCATCGCTATGGTCGGCGCGGGCCATCGGTTACCGCGCTCGCTGTGGCGTCGAGCCTGGCGAGGTGAGCATGGCCGTCGTCGTGCAGCAACTCGTGCTAGCGGAGGCTGCCGGTGTCATGTTCACCATCGACCCGCTCGACGGCGCTCGCGAGGTCGTCGTCAGCGCGAACTGGGGCCTCGGCGAGTCCGTCGTCGCCGGGGAGGTCACCCCCGACGTCGCAGTCGTCGACCGGACGTCGGGGACGCTGGTCAGCTATCAGGTGGGCAGCAAGGAGATGATGACCGTGGCCGACGGCACGGCCACCCGGGCGGCAGGCACGCCGGCCGGCCTGCGTTCAGCGGCGGTGCTCTCGCCGGCCCAGGCGGGTGAGCTGGCCCGGGTCGGCCTGGCGATCGAGAAGCTGTATGGCGAGCCGGTGGACGTCGAGTGGGCGCTCGCCGTGGGGGAGCTGTCCGTGGTCCAGGCCAGGCCGGTCACGACTCCTGCTGCTCGCCCCGCCGCCGGGCCTGGCGAACGGTGGAACGACAGCCTGGACGGGGACTACCTGTGGAGCAACGGCAACCTCGGCGAGGCTTTCCCTGATGTCATGACGCCTGCCACCTGGTCGTTCGTCGAAGTGCTCATGTCGCGGATGACCTTCCCGCCGAGCCTGCCCGGTTACCGTGGCTACGGGCGGATCGGCGGACGCTTCTATACGAACGTGAGCATGTCGATCTCGCTGGAAGCCCTGGCCGGCATCTCGCCACGCCGGTTCGCCGCACTGCTAGGCCCGGTCCTGGGCAAGCTTCCTCCGGTCGAGGAGATCCCGCGTCCGCGGCTTCCTCGCTGGAAGGCCACCCGGCTGATGGTGCCCGCGGTGACGACGGTGGTGCGCCGAGTCCGCGCAAGCCAGAAGCGGATGCCGGAATTCCTCGCCGGCGCGCCGAGCCGCTGCGAACGGCTGCGCGCCGAGATCGGGCAGACCACCGACGCCACGGTACTGGCCGGCCTGTGGCCGGAGAAGGTCCGGCCGCTGCTCGAAGAGTCCTGTGCCATGCTCACCGCGGCGGTGTTGCACGGCACCACGCTGCTGTCCGGTCCCGGCAAGCTGGCGAAGTTGGTCGGCGAGGCCGACTCGGCTCTGCTGCTGTCCGGCCAGCAGTCCGGGGGCACCCCCCTGGCCAGTCTCGGGCCGGTTACCGGCCTCGCCCGGCTCGCCCGGGGCGAGATCGACCGGGACACCTTCGCCCGCCAGTACGGACACCGCGGTCCCCACGAGGTGGAGCTGTCGATCCCGCGACCTGCCGAGGATCCGGCCTGGATCGACGACCAGCTCGCCGCCCTCCATGACACCGCCCACGACGCCGATGCGCTGCTCGCGAGCCGGGAGGCGGCCCGCGCCGCGGCCTGGGAGCGGCTGGCACAGCACGACCCGAAGAAGGCGGCCGCGGCGCGCAAGCTCATCGCGCGCTGGGCGGCGGTCGCCCGTGATCGCGAGGCGGCCAGATCCGAGGTCGTAAGGTCGGCGTGGGTAGCGCGTACCTGGGTGCGGCGCGCCGGGGAGCTCACCGGTCACGGCGATGACCTGTTCTTCTTGGAGTTGCCGGAGACCTTCGACCTGCTCCGCGGCGACCCGGCGCCCCTCGCGAAGGTGCCCGCCCGGCGGGCCGCCTACGAGACCTACCGGGCGCTGCCGCCCTATCCCGCGCTGATCCGTGGCCGCTTCGACCCCACCCGCTGGGCGGCCGGCCCGAACCGGCGCAGCGACTACTACGACGAGCGCGCCCAGCCGGCCAAGCCGGACGACACGATCACAGGATTCCCCGGCGCCGCAGGCGTGATCGAAGGCATCGCGCGGATACTCCGCACGCCCGAGGACGCCGCCCAGCTCGGCGACGGCGAGATCCTCGTCACCACGGTCACCAACATCGGCTGGACCCCGATCTTCCCCCGCGCCGCCGCAGTCGTAACCGACGTCGGCGCGCCACTGTCCCACGCCGCGATCGTGGCCCGCGAACTCGGCATCCCCGCCGTCGTCGGATGCGGCAACGCCACCATGCTCCTGCACAGCGGCGACCGGGTCAGGGTCGACGGCAGCAACGGCACCGTCGAGGTACTTCACCAGGCATGACATGACAGCTCGCGCACCCCTGAATCGAGTGCGCTTAGGTCATCTTGTCGCCTGTGGGTACCGAAAACTGTATCACCCTATGCGACCTAGGCCCTCATCAGTCAGATCATGACGATTCAGCCGATCGAGCACCGTACCGATCTACACGATCCAGCCATCAAGATCCACGGGACACGCCCCAGCAGTTCGTGTCGGGCCGCATGCAGCACAGTGAACAGCTCAAGCTGATAGTGCAACTGAGAGCGCCGCCGGGCGTGCATTGCAGCCGAAGCCCGCGGCGTCCCAGAAGTTGAGGAATGTTCCGCAGGTAGCCACGTCAGCGCCGGGCCGGAAGGCTGCTCACCGTGAGTCTTCTGCTTCCTAGTCAAGCTCGGCAAGGATCCGGGTGACAGATTCCTGGAGTTTCGGTAGGTCGCGCGTCACTGTGTTCCACACGACGTCGATATCGATATCGAAGTAGCCGTGGCTCACCCGATTGCGCATGTCGGTGATCACGCGCCAGGGCACTTCAGGATTCGCGGCGCGAACCTTATCGCTGCGCCTCGTGCCGCTTCGCCGATGATCTCTATCCAGTGAAGCACCGCGCTCTGCAGCAGTTCGTCGGTGTCGAAGCGCGCCCGGTCGTCCTGAACGTAGCGCCTGATCCTGTCGATCGCGGCCAAGACGTCCGCCAGACGCTCACGGTCATCTCTCACAGGGCAACGGCCTCTGCCAGGACCCGGTCCCGAATGCGCGCCTTCAGGCCACGCGGCGTGGCCACGTCCACATGACGCCCGACGATCTCCTCAACGTCAAGCGCAAAAACCGCTGAGGTCGAACAGCGTGGTGTCCGGCCCCGGAGCTACCAGGAGATCCACGTCACTGGTCTCGACCGCATCCCCGCGAGCTACCGAACCGAATACACGCACATCACGCAAGCCGCGCCGGGACGCGGCCGCGGACGCGGCCGCGGCCGCGGCCGCGAGAATCTGCCTCCGAATCGCCTGAAGAGACCCGAGATCCGGCGACCGTTCCTGCTGCGGTGGACCGGGCACAACGAGTCCTTTCCCCGCTACCACATGCTACTCGTGTCCTAGCCCACTTCACGGAACCCGAGGTCGGGACTCTCGCGTCGCGTCATGCCCGGCTAGCCAGCTGGCGGCAACACGCATCGCTCAGTCCCGCATGCTCTTGGCGAGCCAGGCAAGCAACCCGTCCAGTCCTTCCCGCCGTACGTCTTAGCACGCCAGACCCACTCGGCAGCTACTCTATGTGACCGGACGGCTATGACGGCAGGATGAATCGCACCACCGACATCGGTCCACGGCCATCGCCGATCTGATATTGAAACCGCAGGTGGGGCGGGTGGGGCTCGAACCCACGACCGGCGGATTATGAGTCCGCTGCTCTGACCGGCTGAGCTACCGCCCCGCACCGATGCAGATTACCAGTCCGCCGCGGCCACCAGTGCGCCGAAGGATGGCGGGCATGAGGACCGGGACGACGCGGCGGGTCCTCGGTCCAGGCGCCGAGGGCCAGGGAGCGCTTCGCCGCGAGCGCCTAGACCACCTGCTGGTTCTCGGTAAGGACCTCTTAGCCCCATAGGGTACAGATAGGCCGCGCGGCGATTGACTCATCCAGCCGGAAGGGACGCGGCCCGGTATGCAGCACGAGGCCGAGCGCGAAGCGGTCTCCGATGGCGTCCCGGAGCCAGCGCAGGTGCCGTGCCACATCAGGTCCCGGGCGGAGTCGGCTTCGACTTCGATGCCGACTACCCGGCCATCGCCGAGTTCGACGAATATGTCCACTTCATGCCTACTGTTCGCGTCTCGGACGTGGAACAGGTGGGGTGAAAATTCGCTCAGCGTGCACTCGGCCCGTAGCTGTGCCATGACGAAGCTGTCGAGCAGCCTGCCCAGCAGGTCGCCGTTACGAAGGACGGCCCGGGCATCGACGCCCAGCAGCGGGCCTGCGAATGCGGGATCGACCAGGTATCGCTTCGGCAGCCGGACGAGGCGGTTCAGCCGGTTGGGTGACCAGAAGGGATCCGCTCGGTGACGAGCAGCGCATCGTAGGCATTGGCAGTCGGGCGCCGTCTGAGAGACCCTCACTCCGCAAGAGCCGCACCCATGCGCCATAGTGCGGCTCTGCTTGAAGGAGCTGGCCCGGGGTGCTGATGCCGTGGGAGCCGGGATGACAAGCCGGCAGCGATACGGTGCCCCCGGGCAACCCCGCCGGGGGCCCGCGGTCCACGTGTGACGTCAAAGCACCTGCCGGGCCCGTGGTGCGGCGGCCGGGAAAAGATCGTGGTGGATCCGGGTTCCGTGGTTGATCCGGTGCAGCCCCGTGCACTCGATCCACCATCAAGCCCGGATCCACCACGCAAAACCCGGCCAGGACGCCGGGAACCGGCGGCTGGCGGGGCAGCCGGGACCACAGCGGCCAGCGGGACGCCAGGGAACGTCACATTTGACGCCAGGAAGCGTTACCCGCGGCATGACCATCGCCGCCGCCAGCTCAGCCGCCACCACCACCACAGCCGGCCTCACCCCCGATACCCGGCTCCCTCCACAAGAGCCGCACCCACGCGCCATCGTGCTGCCGCCGGGTCGGTCGGCGGGCAGCCGGGCCTGAGGATGGCCGAGGTTGGAGACTGAGGATGGCCGAGGGTGGAGACTAAGGGACTGGCGGGGTGAGATGGGCAGGAGGGGCTGGGGTGATGCGGGGTCACTCCGGCCCGGCCGCCGGGACTCGCCGGTCACTGCGGCCCGCCTCCGGCGACATCGGCATATCCGGGCTAGTCGCTGGCGCTGGCCGACGGCGACGTGGCCTCCTCTTCCGGCTCCGCCGCAGCGTTCACCGGTTCCAGCGCGGACTCTGCCGGTTCCGGCGCGGACTCTGCCGGCTCCGCCGCAGCGTTCACCGGTTCCGGCGCGGACTCTGCCGGTTCTGCCGGGACGTCTTCCGGTGCTTGGATCAGGGTTACTAGCAGACTGTTGAGCCTGGCGACGAAGGCGGCGGGGTCCTCGATCCGGGCGCTCAGGGTCAAGATGGCCTGGTTGTAGAGCAGGTGCGCCCACTGCGCTAGCTGCGGGTTGTCGAGGTCGCGGTTGAGCCACCGTACCAGCGGGTGCTGCGGGTTGATCTCAAGCACCGGCTGGCTGGGCAGCCCGGTGCCGGTCAGCCGGCGGGCCGGGTTGAGGTCGATGTCGGTCTCGTTGGCCACCAGGCAGGCCGGTGAGGTGGTCAGGCGGCTGGTTACCCGGACGTCCCAGGCCTGGCCGGCCAGGATGGCCTTCAGCTTGGCCACCAGGTCGGCGAACTCGGCGCTCGCCTGTTCCTTGGCCTGGGCTTCTGCTTCGTCCTCCAGCGGGCCCAGGTCGGCGGCGCCCTGGGCGACGGACTGCAGCCGCTTGCCTTCGAAGTCGCGCAGGCTGCCGACCAGCCAGTTGTCGATGTCCTCGGTCAGCAGCAGGACCTCGATGCCCTTGGAGTTGAAGGTTTCCAGGTGCGGGCTGGATTTCGCGGCGGCCAGGCTGGGCGCCAGCAGGTAGTAGATCTTGTCCTGGCCCTCCTTCATCCGGCCGGTGTAATCGCTGAGCGATACGTCCGCCTGCTGGCCGCCGGATTTGGTGGAGGTAAAGCGCAGCAGCTTGGCGATCTCGTCGCGGTTCGAGAAATCCTCGGCCAGGCCTTCCTTGAGGACCGCGCCGAACTCCGTCCAGAAGGCGGCGTACTTGGCCGGCTCCTTCTCGGCCAGGTCGGCGAGCAGCTTCAGGATCCGCTTGGTCGCGCTGGAGCGGATGTGGTCCACCACCCGGCTGCCCTGCAGCAGTTCCCTGGAGACGTTCAGCGGCAGGTCGCTTGAGTCGATCACCCCGCGGATGAACCGCAGGTACTGGGGCAGCAGCTGACCGGAGTCCTCCAGGATGAAGACCCGCCTGATGTGCAGCTTGACGCCCCGGCCGGACCGCGGCATCCACAGGTCGTACGGCGCGCGGGACGGGATGAACAGCAGCAGCGTGTACTCGTAAGTGCCCTCCACCTTGGCGTGCAGCCAGGCGAGCGGGTCACTGAAGTCACCCGCGACGTGCCGGTAGAAGTCCTTGTAGTCCTGCTCGGTGAGCTCGCTCTTCGGGCGCGCCCACAGCGCCGAGGCCTGGTTGACCGGCTTTTCTTCCGCCCCCTCCGCCGCCCCGTCCGCCGGAGGCATCAAGATGGGCAGGCTGATGTGGTCCGAGTAGGTCCGGATGATCGAGCGCAGCCGGTAGTCGTTGAGCAGGTCGTCCTCGCCCTCGCGGAGCTTGAGCACGATCGTGGTGCCCCGGGCCGGTACCTCGGCCGCCTCCAGCGTGTACTCGCCCTTCCCGTCGGACTCCCACCTGACGCCCTGCTCCGCGGGCAGGCCGTACCTGCGGGTAGTCAGGCTCACCCGGTCCGCCACGATGAACGCGGAGTAGAAGCCCACGCCGAACTGGCCGATCAGGGTCGCGTCCTTGCGCTGATCGCCGGTCAGGGAGCTCAGGAACTCGCGGGTGCCCGACTTAGCGATGGTGCCGATGTGCTCGATCACCTCGGCCCGGCTCATGCCGATCCCGTTGTCCGCGATGGTGATCGTGCCCGCGCCGGAGTCGAAGCTGACCCGGATCTGCAGCGGGCCCTCGTCGGCCGGGTCCTCGGAGCTGGACAGCATCTCCAGCCGCAGCCGGTCGATGGCGTCCGACGCGTTCGAGATCAGCTCGCGCAGGAAAATGTCCTTGTTGCTGTACAGCGAGTGCACCACGAGGTCCAGGATCTGGACCACCTCGGCCTGGAAACTGAAGCTCTCCTGCTCCGCCTGCGTGCTCACCGGTATCTCCCCTCGGGCTCCGAGGGAACTTTAGATCAGACGGAGCGAAGATGCACGCCCCCGGACGATAATTCCGAACGAACCCTAAACTCGCAGCGCCGCCACCCAGCGGAACGTGTTCGTCAGGGTGACCGCTCCGGTCTGGGGGTCCTCGAACTGCGCCACGGTACGCCGCAGGACGTCACGGACCGCGCGCTGGCCGGCCACTTCGACGGCCCTGGCGCCGCCCGCCGAGGCGAGGAAGCCTCGGACGGCTTCGCCGGCCGAGGCGTAGCGCCAGGTGCAGACGACTTCGCCGCGGTCGACGATGCGCAGGCCGGCGCCGGTCAGCGCGGCTTCCAGGTGGCCCGGCGCCGACAGCGCGTACGGGGCGTGATCATCGGCCTGGGCCGCCGGGATGAGGGCGCTCATGGCTTCGTGCACGGCCGTACCCTGGGATCGCTCGGGCGCCGCGAACAAGCTGGCGACCACGCGAGCCTGCGGGTGGGCGACGCGGGCCGCCTCGCGCAGCGCCCGACGCGGGTCCCCGGCGAACTGGAAGGCGTTGACGCCGATCACGGCGTCGAAGGCAGCGTCGCTGTCGCTGTCGGCCATGACGTTCACGTCGCGGTCTCCGGCGGGCATCAACGGGCGTCGCGCAGCGCGACTAGGCGGTCGTGCATGCCGGCGATGGCGTCGTTGTGCTGATGCAGCTCGACCGGGTGCGGGAACAGCGGGCCCCCGTCGTGCCAGGCGACCGAGATCGGGCCGGTCCGGGCGGTGTTGATCAGCTGGCATCCCAGCCGGGCCAGCCGCGTGCTCTCCTGTGCCACGTCGGGCACCACCCACGAGACGTGGCTGACCGCGCCAGGGGTGACGCGGTACGCCGCCGCGAGGCGGTCGTCGATCGCGTGCACCTGGCTGAGCTCCACCACGACAGGACTCCAGGCGGCAAAGGCGGTCGAGTGGTCGAAGACGATATCGCCGTACCGCTCATCGCCGACGGTCAGCACGAACGATTCGAACGTCATGTGCTCGATAACCTGGAACGGGCCGACGCCGAGGTCCCGCTCCCACCGCGTCAGCGCGGAGCCTAGGTCGTCGACCCAGTAGCCGACGTGATGCAAGCCGGGCAGCACCGGCGGTCAGCCGGCCGGGGCGTCGTCGTGCTGGTCGCGACCCTTGAGCGCGCCGCCGCCGAACTGCCGGTCGTGGTCCATGGTCATCCGCATGAACGGGTAGACGTCATCGCGCATCTGCTGTTCGTAGGCCCCGATGGCCGGGACGAGGCCGACCTCGCCGCGGGCGGCGGCGGACAGCTGGTCGAGCAGGCTCGCCGCGTCCCGCAGCGCGAGGTTGGCGCCGAGACCGAGGGTGGGAAGCATCGCGTGGGCGGCGTCGCCGACCAGCGTGACCCGGGAGGGCTCCCAGGGCGGGGCCGGCTCGAGGAACCCGAACGGGATCACGAAGACCGAGTCGAGGTCGACGCCGGCGACCAGGGCTCGGGCGGCGGGGTGCCAGCCCTCGATCGCGGCCAGCATCGCGTCACGAAGCATGGCGGGCGTGCCGTCCGTCCACTGCGCCGCGGGCGGGATCACCGTCCCTGGCGCCACGCTGCAGCTGATCATGACGTAGTCCTCGACCGGTTCGAGCCGCACGTCGGGGGCGATCGCGGCCGCCGCGTCGGCCGCGCGCTGCCGGGGCTGGTAGACGGCGATCAGCAGCCGCGAGCCCTTGCGGTCCGCGGCGATGATCACGCCGTTGAACAGGTGCGGGGCAGCTGCTCCAGAAGCTCTTGGGTCAACGGCGTCCGGCCGTAGACGCCGAGCCCACGGACGCCGGTGTCGATCACCGCGGCGCCGGGGAGCCGCTGGCCGCGCACCGCGGACCGGATGCCGTCGGCGCCGACCAGGACGTCGCCCTGCGCCGTGCTGCCGTCGGCAAGCGTCACCGACACGCCGTCCGGCGTCTCCTTGTACCCGGCGACGGCGTGGCCGGGGTGGAAGGAGTCGCCCAGCCGGGCCCGCAGAATCGAGCGCAGCGTCCGGCGGTGGACGCGGTGTGCGGGCGGTCACCGGAGTTCGGCGGGCCGAGGTGCGGCTGCGAGCTCAGCTCGTTGAGCTGGTCATCCAGCACGATCGACTCACGCCGGTCATAGGTCAGGCGCGAGGTCTGCGCGTACAGCTCGAACAGGTCATCGGGCAGGTAGCGCCGGAGTGCCTCACCGCCGTCGGCGTTCATGTGCAGGTAGTAGCCGATCTTGCGGCTGTCGTCGGCGTCGCGCTCGAAAACCTCGCAGGTGTGCCCGTCCTTGATCTGGCCCTGGGCCAGGGCCAGCCCGGACAGGTCGGTCGAGTACGGCGGGGTGTCGTGCGCCGCGCTCCACGGCGCCACGTGGTTGCGGAGCACGCCGACCGAGTAGCCCTGGGCCGAGTGGTACGCCACCAGGTGCGGGAGGGAGATGAGCATCTGGGCGGTGTTGCCGCGCTGCCTCACCTGGCCGTTGACCCGCAGTCCCATGGCCAGTGCCTGAGCGTCGTTGAAGACCGTGTACCCGGCGATGTAGTCCGCCGCCTCGTCGGGCCCGAAGAACTTGCCGCTGCGACCGATGACGATCGCGAGCTCGAGCTCGTAGTCGAGTTCCTTGGTCAGCCCCTCCGGATACACGATGGCGTCGTCCGGGCCGATGATGGCGTCGACGTTCTGAAAGAACACGATGCCCTTGTGTACCGGGTGCGACCAGTCGACGGCCTGCAGTTCGGCGTGGTGGTCAGCGAAGTTGCCCGCGGTGTGGAAGAACTTCTTCGGCACGATGGGCGCCCGCAGCCGGACGTCCGCCACCGGCAGGCGTCGAACGTGACCAGCTTCATCGCGGCAACTCGCTCTCATTCTACGAAAGTAGGTTTTGCATGTCATCCGGCCCGCGCGGGCCGGCTGTCAAGGGGCTGCGGGCGGGGTGGCGGGTCAGGCGGGCGGGGTGGCGGGGTCCGGGGACGGGACCCGGAAGACGCGGAGCTGGAGCGCGAGCGTGACGTAGTAGCCGACGAGGGTGAGCAGCTCGAACAGCCCGCCCGGACCGACGTGCTCGATCACCTGGCGGTACTCGGCGTCGTCGAGGTCGCCCCTGGCCACAAGCGCGGCCACCGTGCTCGCGACCGCGGCCTCGCGCCCGGCCAACGCGGCATGGCGGCCGTCCCGCACGGCGGCCAGCTCGGCGTCGCTAAGTCCGACCGAACGGCCCACGGCTTCGTGCGCGTACCACTCGAAGTCAGACCGCCAGTGCGCCGCGACGAGCAGGATGGCGATCTCCCGGCAGCGGTCATCCAGGCTGGTGTCGTAGCGCACCGAGGAGCCGACCTGCGCAAGCACCGCGCCGAGCCGCGGTTGCAGCAGGAAGGCGTTGAAGGGACCCTCCAGCCGCCCGCGTTCGTCGGTCAGCCGGAACAGCTGCGGGCCCTGGGCGCGGCGGCCCCCGGCGATCGCGTGGTAGAGCGAACGCTGCTCGTCATCGAGCGAGGCGGGATCGAGCTTTCCGATGCGCGCGCCTGGGGTCAAGGCGAGCCGGCGCTTGTGTCGGAAAGCAACGCGGTGATCTGCGCGCAGGTCGCAAGCACGGCGGGCCTGAGCTCACGGATAATCCGCTGCGTGGACCAGTCCTGGGCCTGGACGGCCAGGTTGACGCCCGCGAGCACCCGGCCGTCCGGCGCGGTGATCGGGGCGGCGACCGACCGGAGCCCGTAGGCCAGTTCTTCGTCCTGCATGGCCCAGCCTTGTTCGCGGATGGTGCGGAGCTCCTCGCCCAGCTCGGCCAGCGAGACCTTCGCGTTGGGTCCCGAGTTGGCGGAAAACGAGGCGTCCGTGATGCGCGCGGCGAGGTCGGCCTCGCCGAGGTAGGCGAGCAGCAGCTTGCCGATCGAGGTATGCACGGCGGGCAGCGTGGATCCCACCTGGATGTTGGCGGTCACCAGGTCGGCATTGCGCAAGCGGACGAGGTACAGGACGCGGTCGCCGGTGAGCACGGCCAGGTTCACCGTCTCTCCCGTGCGCTCCCCCAGTTCAGTGAGCTTTGGGGTGGCGACGGCGACGAAGTCCAGGCTCCGCAGCGCGGCGGTACCGAGCGTCAGCGTGCGCGCACCGGGCCGGTAGTCACCGTTGGGCAGGTGATCGAGATAACCCTCGGACGCCAGTGTCATCACGACCCGGTAGACGGTCGGCATCGGCAGGCCCGCGGCGGCGGCGAGGTCGCTGACCCGCCAGGACGGACGCTGCTCGTTGAACAGCGACAGGATTCGCAGGCCCTTGGCCAGGGCCTCCACCCGGTATTCCGGGCGTTCCGCGGCGGCGGCAGTCGAGGTGTCACCGGCCGCGGCGGGGCGGAGGGCCGCGGGGCTGGCGGTGCGGCGGGGCATGGCGGGCCTTCCTCCTCGGGAACAGAACCGCCAACAGCCTACGGCGGCCCGCGCGGCCCTGGACAGTCGCGTCACGGGTCCGTTACGGTAATTAGAAAGCGACTTTCATAGTACGAGAATAATGCCGCGAAAGGTAGACCCGATGCAGGACTGGCTCAGGCTCGGCGGACGGCCGACCCTGGTCTTCGGCGCCGGCGGCCTCGGCGGAGCCAGCGCGCTGAGCCTGGCCGCCGCGGGTGCGCGCGTGGCGCTCACCGATGTGAACACCGAGAACCTGGACGCGGTCGTGCGCGCCGCGAAGGAAGCCGGCCACGACATCAAGCCGCTGGTCGCGGACCTGCGCACGGCGGACGGCTGCCGCGCGGCCGTCCGGGAGGCGCTCGGG
>Ga0182013_10003243_pt1 | contig 20495 bp, 12 predicted proteins | sample 612S2MmetaG_FD_120487 | JGI IMG/M metagenome (GOLD analysis project Ga0182013, IMG submission 120487) | Permafrost microbial communities from Stordalen Mire, Sweden - 612S2M metaG | ecosystem: Environmental > Terrestrial > Soil > Wetlands > Permafrost | place: Sweden: Stordalen | collected... | reverse complement strand
GTCTTGGCGGCGTCGCTGAGGTTTGCGCTGGGTCCTGCATTCGCCGTCATGCCGTGCAGCGTGTGGCCCTGCATCTTGTCCTTCCCATCCAGCGAAGCCGCCATCACATAAACCGACGCCGTGGCACTGCCGTCGGCATTCGGCTTCCAGTTGAGCCCGGCCACACCCACGTGGATAAGGTAGCTGTTGGGTGGTGCGCCGGCCAGTTTGCCCGGCTCCACCGTAACGCTCAGGCCGTTCAGCGGGACGGTGCTCTCTGCTGCCGTGGTTAGGTCATAGGCGGCGGTGTCGGCGGACCTCTCCTGCTGGATCGTACCGACGTAGTAGCCGCTGCGGGTGGTCGCACTCAGGCCCGGACGCAGGCACACAACCTGAATTTTGCGGTAGCGCGCAGCCACCTGGCTGGAGGAGCTGGGCGTGTAGGCGATGGTATAGAAGCTGGCGCCCAGGTCGACGGACGAGGCGATCTGCTGGGCAATGTCATTCTTGTTGCGGATGATGCGTCCGCCGGTCAGCGGGCCCAGGCGGTCGAAGTCTTCGCTGGAGTTGAACGGGTCGAAGTTGCCGGAGAGCGAGTCGCCGGCGGTCTGGGCGAACTGCTGCTGGTCGATGTCGGTGATCTCGCTCACGCTGGCAGCGGAGCTGGAAGGATCGATGGCGTAGAGCGTGACGTGGGTCTCCAGCAGGACGTCGGTGACGTGCTGCAGCGTGTCCTTCACCTCCTGGGCGTCCCTGCTGTCGATCGAGGTGAGGTCGATGCTTGGGAAGCCGCCGCCGACCCAGATCAGGTTCTTGCGGCCGGGGATGCGGGCGTAGCTTTGCGCGATGTCTTCGAGCGCGCGCAGGCTCTGGTCCAGGCGCTCAATGGGGCCGTAGTCGGCCTTGCCGTTCACCTCGAGCTTCCAGGCATACTCGGGTGGAGCTGAGGCGAGCGCGTGCAGCAGGGCGTCGCGGTCGCGGGTGAAGACCTGCAGCAGCTTGAAATGGTTGTCATAGAGGCTGAGCAGCGTGGCCGGCTCAGGCAGAAGCGCAGGCTGGCTTGCAAGGAAATCATGCAACTCGCGGCGGGCAAACGAGCTGTCGGCGAAGTGGGTATTTAGCTGGTCGAGCACCAGAATGTTGACGGGCGAGCGCCCGAAGCTGGCTGGCCGTGCCGGATCGAAGATCGCGGTTGCGCCCGCGGCTACGGAGGCGGGAGGCAGCTGATGGGCCGACGGCGGCTCGACCGAGCGAATACGCTGCTGCTTGCCGTCTTCCAGTATCTGGAAGTCTTTCTCGGTCAGGCCATCGACCGGTTTGCCGGTGTTGTCGGTGACGACCACATCGAGCACCACCAGGCGCGCGTTGAGGGTGAGCGAGGGGTGCGGCGTGACTGGAGCGGACCCTGTTCCCTGCGGCGGGGAGGTCGCTTGGGCGAGGAGCGCGGGTATTCGCGCCACTGGCGCCGCAATCAGCAGCGCGGCAGTGCAAGCCACAAAGGAGTAACGTAATTTGCGTCGAGTGGCGATCAACAACCTAAGCCCCCTCATTTCCACGGCGTCCGCGCAAGGTTCCTGGCCCCCCTGGGGTCGAAATTGAATCCGCCACGTAAATCTTCCTTTCGGCTGCAACCCAAAGCCGCGTACGATCACGTTGAACACCATTCTAATGTCGGCAGAGTGCAAATGAACGGAATCGGAAATGAGCGGGCCGCCTGGCCTGGAAGATGGATGCGGGGTTCGCTGGTATGGGTGCTCCTGTTCTGCATGGCGACTCCCCGGAGCTGGGCCTGGGGACGTGAGGGGCACCGGCTGACCGCGTTGGTGGCCGAACAGTACCTGACCCCCGAAGCGAAGGCGCAGATCGAGCAACTGCTGCGCGCCGATTCCCGCAGCCACGAGACCCTGGCCGATATCGCGCCCTGGGCTGACACCTATCGCACAGAGTATCCGGAGACGGCAGGATGGCATTACGTCGACATTCCCAAGGCGGCGGAGAAATTCGACCGGCTCCGCGATTGCCCGGTCTCGAAGGCCGATCCCAAATCGCCCTGGCGCGACTGCGTGACCGACCGCATCCTCTATTTCGAAGGCAGGCTGGGCGACACATCGCTGAGCCTGGAGCAGCGGGCGATCGCGCTGAAGTTCCTGGTGCATCTGATTGGCGACATCCATCAGCCTTTTCACGCGCTGGGCGACGATCGCGGAGGCAACGGCATTGCCGTGTCCTTTCTGGGCTCCAGCCTATGCGATACCTACAATTGCAATCTGCATGGGGTCTGGGACGACTCGATTATCGAAGAGCAGAAACTGAGCGAGCAGAAATACACCGACAGGCTGCTTCAGGAGATCAAGGACAACCATTGGGAGCGGATGGATGGCGGCGAACCGACGACCTGGGCCAACATCTCCCACCACTACGCAGTAGACGCGTGGGTCCCCAATGGCACGCTGCTGACCCACGAGTACGTCGCGGAAGAGTCGAAGATCGTGGATGCGCAGCTGGCCCTGGCGGGGCTGCGGCTGGCTCGGGTGCTGAACCGGATCCTTGCCGCGTCTGACGTGCCGCCTACGCCTTAGAAGTGCAGCCGCCCGGCGAGTTGCAGTTGACGCGGACTGTAGGTGTAGTTGCTGTTGGAGTTGGTGTAGGTGCCAAAGTTGGAATAAGGGGAGAGTGTGGGCACTCCGCTGTTGGATGTGAGCGTATAGGCTTCGGTGGTCAGCCCCGTGATGTTCTGGTGGTTCATCACGTTGAAGAGCTCGGCGAAGACCTCGAACCGCAAGCGATCGAGATGCAGCGCATGACTCTCAAAGTAGAAGTTCTTGCCAATGCGCAGGTCGAGCACCGCGGTCTTCGGGTAGTGGTAGGCATTGCGCTCGATGAAGGGGAGGCGGTTTGCGCTGGAGCCGTCGCCATTGACACCAGTGCCCGAGAGGGTCTCGGCGCAGGTAGTGGCGGGCGCAACCGGCGTGCAGCCGGAGAACTGCTGCGGGGTGACATTGACCGACTTGAATCCGCTGACGCTAACCGATGGAGTATAGGGCAGGCCGCTCTGGATTTGCACCAGGGGCGCGATGCGCCAGCCGCCCAGCAGATAGTCCTTGTAGCCGTGGAAGTGGGTCTGCGGCTGGTAGATCAGGGCCGCTACATAGCGCAGGCGAACGTCGGTTGAGCTGTTGCCATACTCCGCATGGATGTTGGTCGGGTCGAGGATGTTGTAGCTGGGGACGACGGTGGACTCATAGGGGTTCTCGTCCAGCGAGTGCGACCAGGTGATATTGGTCAGCAGCGAGAAGCCGTTGTCGTAGCGGCGGTCCAACTGGAACGCCAGGGCGTTGTAATTGGAGTTGACGCTGCTCTTGACGTCAAGTATCTGGTAGAAATTTGGATTTGGCCGGGTTCCCGTTAGGAAGACCTTCGCCGAATAAGCTGCTCCGGCGGTCAGCGGTTCTTGGGCGCCGCCATGCGGGAACACGGTATAGCCGCCGGTGTTGGGCGGAAGCGGATACGCGGAGAGGCTGGTTGGCGCCTCAGCGGTAGTGCTCACGGGATACGAGGTAGCTGGCGTCGTCGTAGCCGGAGCGACAACCCAAGGGACAACGGCGGTTGACCCGGGACTGTAGTTCGTGTCGATCGCAGTCGGAAGATCGTGGCCGAACGACCCCATGTACGTAATACCCAATGTGGTGTTGTGCCCCAGGTCCTGTTCGAGGGCCAGGTCGGTCTCGTCCACCTGCGGATTGCGCATGTGGGAGTCGAGAAACGCGACGCTTGGGGCGGTGGTGGTGCAGGGGCCGGCAAGCAGGTTGGGATAGGTGACCGCAACGCCACCGCAAACTGTCCCAGAGTAGATGGGGGTGTAGTCAATCTGGCCCAGCGGATTGCCTGCTGCGTTGGTGGCGCCCGACTCCTCGTAGGTCTGGAGGATGTTGGAGTTGATGATGCGGCCGTAGTAGAGGCCGAAGCCGCCGCGTAGAACGGTCTTGCCGTCGCCGTAGACATTCCAGGCGAAGCCGACCCGCGGGGCAATGTTGTCGCGATTGTCGGGCTGGTTGCGGGTCTGGGGGACGAGCGGATTGGGGGCGATCGGCGGAGGCACGTACTCATACTCGTAGCGTGCGCCAACGGTGAGCGTCAGAGTCGGTGTAATCCGCCAATCGTCAGTGGCGTAGCCCGCATATTCCCGGGTTGCGATCTCGCCCACCGCGCTGCCCAGGGCCTGCGAATCCTCGTACCAGGTCTGCGAGTAACCTGGGCCGCCGACGCCGGTGGTCAGGTTCAGGTAGTCGGCGATGAAGTTATAGCTCCAGTCATAGCTGTAGCTGCCATTTCCGTTGTACAGGTTCTTGTCGTAGTCGGAGACCTTGTTGTACTCCAGGCCGAACTTGGAGACGTGCTTGCCGTGGCTCCAGGTAAAGCCGTCGAGCAGTTGCAGGCGACGCTCGTCGGGGTCGGCGTAACGGGGCAGGTCGGGATTGGCGCCGGCGTAGAAGCCGCCGGAGAAAAAATAGCCGATCTGGGTACCGGGAGCGCGTCCGAAGCTGTTATGGGACAAGGGAAGTTCGTTCGGCACCGGACCATTCTGGGGGTCAAACTCAAAGTCGCGACCGTATTGCACGATTGCCTCGTTGACCTTCGCATCGCTGAGCACCGTGGTCAGGCGGGCAATCCCGAAGTCCTCCTTGACATTGTCGTTGCCCCAGCCGGAGCGGCCCTGGCTGACCGATGCTTGCGAGTACAGGCCATTGGGCGAGGAGTAGCGCATGCGGTTGTACATCAGCGACAGGCGGCTGCGGTCGCTGATCTGGTAGTCCAGCTTGGGCAGGTTGATCACCTGGTCCTGGGTACGGGGAACAAAGCCGATCAGGGACTGGAGGATGCCCAGTCCTTGGGTGTAGTAGGCCGAACCGGCCTGGAAGGGGACACCGTAGAGCGCCGCAATCAGGCATGCGTTGTAGTCGCCTTCGGCGGACAAAGTAAGCGCAGAGGCGGTGAAGGCGCTGGTGGAGCAGGTCTCTCCCGCAGGCAGCGTGGTATTCGCCGGAGCGAACAGATCGTTGGGGTCGGTAGGCCGGGAGATGCCGGGAAAGTTTCGCCGCTCCTGATCGTAGGCGTAGAAGAAGAAGAGCTTGTCGCGTATGATCGGCCCGCCGAAGCCGAAGCCCCACTGCTTGCGCCAGTCGGTTGGCTTGGTGGGAACGCTGGTGTAGTCTCCTGCCGCGTTGGCTACGGAGAGCAGGGTATACGGGTTGCTGGCGCCCGCCAGGTCCACATCGCGGTCGTAGAAGAAAAGCTCGCCGTGATATTGGTTGGTGCCGCTCTTGGTCACGGTGTTGATGACGCCGCCGGCGGCCCGGCCGTATTGCGCGGAGTAGTTTGAGGTGTTGACCTGAAACTCCTGGACGGCGACGGGAGAGACGGTATAGGCGGTGCGGGTGCGGCCGCGGCCCTCGGAGTAGTAAGCCTGGTTGTCGTCGGCGCCGTCGACGGTGTTGTTGTTGAGCAGGTAGCTGATGCCGCGGAAGCTGAGCAGCCCATAGCCGCTGAGGTTGGAGACCACGCCGGGAGTAAGGCGGGTGAAATCCGACCAGCGCCGTCCATTCATGGGCAGGTTTTCGAGCGCGGTCTGATCGATCGTTGTGGAGATCGCGTCGTCCTGAGTATGCATCAGCGGTTCCGTGTCGGTGACCTCGACCCGGTTGGTGACTGAGCCGACCTTCAGGCTGGGCGAAACCGTGGAGAGGCTGCCGACGGTGACGGTGATTGAATTCTCCTGATACGTCTCGAAGCCGTCAGCAGTAAAGCTCGCGCTGTAGGTGCCTGGAACCAGCTCGCTTACACGATACTCGCCGGAGGCGTTGCTCTTTACCGTGCGCGTGGCGCCAGTATCGGTCGCCGTCACCGTAACGGCTGCGCCGGGCAGCAAAGCGCCGCCGCTGTCGGTGACCGCGCCGCCGATCGCACCCGTGGTCGCGGACTGCGCAAAGGCCGTGCTTCGCGACGGGGCCAGGATGAAGAGCGCGAACAGCGCAACGCACAGAGTGAACGGAGCAATGGGGGCGAGCTTGACGGACTTGCGGAACATGGGAAGCATCCGGTGAATCTCCTGATCTGGGCCGTGCCCGGACAATCGCCAGGCGGTGCATGGAGGAAGTTGCGGCGGACCGGACGTTCGCTCCGCCACTTGGGTTGAGGGCTAGTGGACTGTGAGTGGGACCGTGAAGCTGGCCAAGGTTCCCGTGGAGCCGGTGGCGGTAATCGTAATGTTGTAGGTGCCGGCTGGCGTCCCCGGTAAGGTCGCAACCGCATTTCCGCAAGCGACCGCCCCGAAGGAGGCAAGCAGCAACGCCAGAGCCATCCAAAGTTGGCGATAGCGTAGTGGCGCGCGTCGACCGCGCACACCCACCAGCAGCGCCATGGCAAGGCCCGCCAGAGTTGCCAGAACGCTCCATGGGCCGTGACCGCCCAGACCCACCGCAGTCTGCGCTACAGCCCCGCCCTGCTGAGTGAGGATGCTCACCGCAATGGTGCTGTTGGTCGAACAGCCGTTCGCCGCGATGGTCGACGGACTGAAGACGACGCTTGAGTTGGCGGGCAATCCCGTTGCGGAGAAGGCGATGTTTCCGGCGTAGACGATCTGGTTCACGTTGAAGCTGTAGAGCGCTGTCTGGCCGGATGCCACCGTGCTTTGCTGGTAGGCGACGGTAGAGGCTGAGAACGTCGGCAGAGCAGCGATCGCCGTAGCCGCGGCGCTGGTCGAGGTCTTGAAGTACGAGTTGCCGCTGTACGTCGCGGTGATGGCGTATGTCCCCGCGGACGCGAACGTGTAGGAGAGCGTGGCGCCGTACACCGGTGCGTTGGTGGTACCGATGTTGCTTACCGGCACGCCGGCGGTCGGTGACAGTGCCACCCCGTTGGCATAAAAGATAATGGTGCCGGTTGGAGCGGATGGGCCGTTGGCGACCAGCGATGCGGTCAGGTTGACCGGCGACGTGGTGGAATAGTTATTGCTTGCCCCACAGGAGGTATTGGAGTTGGTAGTGGTGGTCACCGTGCGCGTCACCGGACTCTGAACGAAGTTGCCGGTCAGCAGGAAGCTGACGGGGGTTACATACAACTGCGACTGCACCTGCAGGGTCCCGGTGAAGGGCCCCAGCACGGCTGGGGTCACCGTGATGGGCAGCAGACAGTCGGTGGTCAAATCGCTGTTGGTGGTGCAGGAGGGGGTCCCCAGGGAGAAGATGGATGCTCCCGAGGTCAGCGTGTACCCACCCGCGGCCGCCGAGTCGTTGGCCGCAAAATGAACGTCAACGACGTCGGTCTGGACGGCGCCGACATTGCCGAACTGGGTTCCCGATGCGACCTCGCGCACAAGGTTGGTCACGGTGTCGCCCGTGTAGAGATTGGAATTGGCATCCACGCTGACGCCAAAGATGCCAGGCGACGCGGCGGTGGCATAGTTGCCGCCCCCGCTGGAGCCGAACTTAGCCTGCGTGCCTGGGCAGCCATCGCCGTAGATATCGGTGAAGGCGGAGCAGACATTGGTCGCGCCGCCGGCAACGACGTACATCGTTTGGCCGGCTCCGTCGACTCGCCATATCGCGCCGCTACTTGCATCCGTGAAATACACGTTGCTTTTGGCGTCAGCCGCAATACCGAAGATGCTGCCGACACCGAAGCTGGTAGCCAGCCCCCGCTTGCCGACCGTGGGCTTCACCCCTACCGAATTCTGAATGCCGGCATAGGTGGAAAGAACCCCAGCCGTAGACACTTTGAAGACCGAGTCGTAGTACTCATTTCCGGCGTAGACGTTGCCAGTGGGATCGACCGCTACCGAGTAAGTGGAATCGAAGGTATCCGTGTTGGCTTGAATGTTTTGGGTATAAAGACCATAACTACAGCCATAGCCTGAGGTTCCATTGACGCAATACGGAGCTGTCGCGCCCGTCGATGTGCCGGCGATCTTCCAGATGGTGCCTGCGGCTACTGGAACCGTATTCACCGTGTTGGTGCCGGTCGCGTTCGTGTTTACAACCAGAATGGCCTCGGTGTATTCGTCCACGATAAAGAGGTCGCCCAAAGTATCGAATGCGAGACCGTAAGGAGAGCGCAGATAGCTCTGCGCCGCGGCGACGATGGTCGTGGTGGCGTTGCTGGCGGCATAACCGTAGGTGCCGCCGACATTGCCGGCAACCAAAGAGATCACTCCCGACGTCGTGATGACACCGCCGGTCGCGGAGATCTTGCGCACCTGGCCCTGCCCAACGTCGCCGAAATACAGGTCCCCGTTGGGCGCGAAGATGATGGACGCCGGATGCGAGAGCTTGACCAGAGTGCCGAGGCAGCCGTCACCGATTGCGTCGGTCGAGGTGTTTGCGCCACAGGTCGCACCGCTCGCGGGCGATGCTACGGCTCCACCGGCAACCGCGGTGATGATGCCGGTGGTGGCGTCGACACGCCGCACCAGGCCGTTCGTGTAGTCGGTGAAGAAAATGTTGCCGTTCGTATCGGCTACTGCGGAGCGCGGCCCCGAGAGTTGTACCTCGGTCGCCAGACAGCCATCGCCGTACGCATCGCTGGAGGTGAATCCCGAGACCGGACACGTCGCGCCACTCGCAATGGCCACGGTCCCGCCACCGGCAACTATCTTGACGGAATAGGGCAGCAGCTGCGGCGCAGTTTGCGCAACCGCGCTGCAACCAAAACCGCCAACCGCAAGCAAGGCGATCGGCAAAAGCAAATGACGGAGGGCGAATCGTGGAATGCTGGTGGTAATAGACACGGGGAAAGTCTCCTTGACAACGGGTTCAGACGACGAACCTGCGCAGGACGTTCCTCGCCGTACCCGAGCGCTGGCGAAGGGAACGCGCGCCGAAAGTGGTTGGCTCAATGCGAGGCTAGCATCAATTGGCAGGCAATCCAAGCGATGCACCATCAATTTCTTGCGAACTCACATCGACGGACCCCACCTAGAAGCAGGGAAACTCACACAACAACCTGAATTCCAACAGTTTGTGGCTGATTGGCCCTGATGGTTAATTTTCAAAGCGTTCTGCGTCTCCGTGGCCGTCCTCGATGGCCTTTCGGCGTTCGGCCCGGCGCAGTACCGCTAGGCTAACTTGAGTTCGCGCAGCGTCGCTCCCACCGCACTGAGATTTTCCGGTCGCATGGCCGCATGGCTGGTGGAGAGGACGATGCCCTTGCCTCCCGCCCGGAAGACGGCTTCCACGCAATCGCGGACGCTCTCTGGCGTGCTGTTCTTCAGTTGCACGTCGATGCCCAGGCCCGCGCAGATCCGCGTGTTGGAGCCAGCGACCCCATCCACGGCGCGTTTCGTCTCGCGGTAAACGTAGTCGCTGGAGAACCGCTCAAACGTTCCCCGCGGCGTTCCGTTGATCGGCTGCTCACTCAGTTGAGATTGGTACTCTGACTCCGGCCGGCCGATGATCTGGGCATACGACCTCTCCTTCAGATCCATCACGCTGTACTCAAAATCGAGCATCTGCTGCTTGCTGAGGTCACCGAACACATTCTGGGTCAGGCTGTCCACAAACGAGGTCATGCGCTCGCCCGCCGGATTGTCGTACAGCGCCGGCTTCAGAAAATCGGCATACTCGGTGTAGGGGCGGTAATCCTGCTCTGCCCGGTAGACCGGGTTGAAGGAGATGTTCTGCCAGATGTGGTAACCGACCGGAATCCCCGGCCGGATCGCCTTCGCCCTCGCGGAAAACTCCCGCTGCATCTCGCGCATGCTGTCCGACCAGAAGGTCTGCCATGTCAGCAGTTCGGGATTGCGCAGCAGGATCCGCCAGAACTCCACGTAGTACCCATCCAGCGGGCGCTTGCCGGCGCGGCCGTCCCTGACATAAGGCTCGAGCGCGAGAAACGCCTTCTTGACCCGCGCAAAATCAATGCCCTGCTTGGCCGCCTTGGCCGCGCAGTATTCGCAGAAGCAGGAAGTGTGGCCAGGGTCGCTCTTTGCGCCGTGATGCCATGCGCCCAGCGCGTTGCTCAACGGCCCCTGCCGCTCCGATCCCCGCTGCAAGCCGTCCACGTCATAGGAACGAATGAAGTCCTCGACCTGCGCAGCGATCAGGTTCCGGAAATAGGGGTTGTTCAGGCACGGCCCTCCGGGATGGCCCACGGTCCGCCGGCCATAGAGATCGACTTCATACAGCTCGTCCATGCCCTGGATCGCAGGGCGCGCGCGATTGTCCTCCTCCATCCACGGGATGATCTTGACGCCGCGCTTCTTCGTTTCGGCGGTGATCTTCTGCATCGCGTCGGGCAGGTTGAAGTCGCCCGCGCTCAGGGCCTGGGGCTGCATTTTGATGTCGCGATAGAACTGCGGATGGGCGGTGGCAAACTTGCCGGTTGGGTTGCTGGCCTTGTCCAGGCCGGCCCACGAGGCCTCGAAAGGGTTGCCGTGCAGCATCAGCGTGTTCACGTTGGCGCGGGTCTGGACGTCGTCGAGAAACTTTGCGATGCCGTACTGCAGCAGATACGTCACCTCAGCCTGGAATCCGATCATTGGAATCGGTTTCGCAGGCGCAGCTTGAGGCTCGGGGGCGGCGGCGAGGCCGTTCGCGGGCGTCAGGGCAAAGCCAGTCGTAATCGCGGTTGCGGCCAGAGAGGCCGACTTGACAAAGTCCCGGCGGGAGATGGTTCCCTCATCATTCATGCCCGACATTATAGAGGTCGAAAGGTCAACCGCGCCGCCAGGCGGGTTGCCAATGACCCGGACCAACCCGCAGTCTGTATCCGATATAACGGAACTAAGCCGGAATGCCGGCAAAACAGAGGTGGATTACGAAGCTTCGGATCAAAGGTAACTCGCCGCAGGTCGCGCATAGACGCGTGCCTGACTACTGCGCCGCCGCGTACCCGCGCTCCCGCATCCACTTGATCAGCAGATCCGGCCAAACGCTCAATTGCGGATTCCCTACTCCAAGCCCCGACCCATGTGCTCCATGCTGGAAGATGTGCATCTCCGCCGGCACGCCCGCCTTCACCAGCGCCGAGTAGAACATCACGCTATTCATCACCGGAACGGACTGGTCGTCGGTCGTTACATACAGAAACGCCGGCGGCGTTTGCGCGGTCACATGCAGCTCCGCCGACATCGCATCCAACTCCGCCTGCGTCGGCGCCTCACCCAGAAGATACCTCTTCGATCCGGCGTGGACATACGGCGCCTCCATGGTAATCACCGGATACGCCAGCACCAGAAAGTCCGGCCGGCTGCTCTGCCGCTCGATCAGGTCCGTGGCCGCTGCATTCCCCGCATCGAACTTCGTCCCTGCGGTCGCCGCCAGATGGCCGCCCGCCGAGAACCCCCACATCCCGATGTGGTCCGACGCCACTCCGTACTCCGCCGAGTGCGCCCGCACCAGCCGGATCGCCCGCTGCGCATCCTCCAGTTCCACCGGGTTGTGGTACTTCATCCCCAGCCGGTACTTCAACACGAACGCCGCAACCCCACGCGCCTTCAGCCACTCCGCCGCATCCAGCACCGACGATAGGTGATAATAGCCGCCTCCCGGCGCAATCACCACTGCCGTTTTGGTCGGATTCGCCGCCGGCAAATACACCGTCAACGACGGCTTGTCCTCATCCGCGTCGCCCAGCGCACCAGGCGCGCCGCCTGGCCACAACAGCAGCGACGCCGGAGCATTGGTTGCCGCCTGCGGCACTGCCGCCGAACTCAGCTGCTGAATCACACGCGCCTGCGCCAGTCCTACAACCCCAGTCATTGAAATCACAACCGCACCCAGCAACAGGGATCTGCAACGCTGCATCTTCCCTCCTTTCAAATGCCGCGCTCCAACCTCCCAGCATCTCCGGGAAGGATGCCGGCTTATCGCTTTGTGGGATAGCCCTGCCAGATGTACTCGAGGGCCTCCGGAACGGTCTGGATGTGGACTGCGCGGTCGGTGTGTCCGGCGTTGCGGGCGAAGACGAACTGGTAGTGATAGCCCTTGGCGGCGAGGACCTTGGCCATGTTCTCGTTGGCGACGACCCAGTCGTGCATGTTATCGCGCAGTGCGTTCATGTTGAGGTTGTCCCGGTCGCCGACCTCCATCCAGATGCGTAGAGGCTTGGCGGGGCTGTTGGCGATGAGGTGGGCATGAAACTCCCAAGCTCCACCGGGAGTCGCGGGGTTGTGCGGCCACTGCTGGTTGACGTAGGTCCCGGAGAAGGTGAGAACGCGGTGGTACCACTCGGGATGATACCAGGCCATGATCATGGCGCAGGAGCCTCCGGAACTGCCGCCCATGGTGGCGCGGCCGCCAGGATCGCGGGTGAGCTTGACGTTGGCGGTCTTCTCGGCCAGGGGCAGCACTTCCTTTTCGACAAACTCGGCGTAGAGGCCGGACATGGTGTCGTACTCCAGGCCGCGCTCGCTGCCCTGGGCGTCGCCGCTGCCGTTGCCGATGGAGATGGCGATCATCACCGGGACGCGATGCTGGGCGATGAGATTGTCGAGGGTGGTGAAGAGGCCGCGGTCGATTCCGTCGGCCCCGACGATGAAGGGCGCGGCGGTTCCGGGGACGTACTGACTGGGGACGTAGACGGCGACGTGGCGGGTGTAGGGCGCGGGATGGCTGGTGGTGACGATCATCTTCGTGGGATCGGAGGGATCTGCGGTGCCGAAGGTGCCAGGCTCGCGCGCGACGCCGGGATAGATCTTGCTGTCGGCAGAGCTCATGGTGAACTCAAAGATCGCTCCCTTGGGCACATCCGGCTGTGCGGTCGTCTCCGGCGCGGGTTTGTGGGTAGGGCCGACGATGAAGTTTCCGTCTGCGGTGGGGGCAGGGACGGTGCCGTCGGGCAATTCGGTCGCCGTCACGAAGCCAGGCGCGCGTGGGTCGCGGACGGGAAGCTGCGAAGCAGTGGGGCGCGGCGGCACGGCCGGGGCTGGAGCTGCGGCGGGCGGAGTTGGCTGGCCGGCAGGCGTTTGTGCCGTTACGGAAGCCGCGGCGAACGTGAGAGCGATCAGGAACGAGATGCTCAGAAAACGGGACATAGGTGTCTCCTCGATGTTGGGCGGACTGCGACGGCGAAGGTGTTCATCTGGAATCTGCTTTCTCGGCTATCGGTGGACTCAGGAAGATCGTTCGAGACGATCGGCACAAGCCCGTCTTGCGTTATTGACCTGCGCATGCTTTACAGGCTGTTGCATGATCGACCTTGACGACGACATAAGGGGTTTCTTTCGCAAGGTCGGGATAGATCTTTCCGTTCCCCTTATTGTCCATGACCTGGAACATATACATCAGGTCAAAATGCGGATCGATGTTCTTGGCCGGGATCGTCGCTTCGTATTCATTCGGCTTTCCGTCTGGCAACATATTCAGGACCTGATAGTCCTGATGTTGCGATAGTCCGCGATAGAGAAGGTGGACCCATTTGACTCCCGACGGGTCCTCTGCCTGGGCGACAATGCGCAGTGGTTTCTCCGGTTCAGCAGTCAGGATGGGTGTCTGGCGCAGGGTTGGCGGCTGATCGTCAGCCGTCACCAGCACTGGGATTGGATTGGTGCGGCCATTGTCAGGATAGGTGGCGATGCGTCCAGAGGAATCTTCAGCCTCGATAAAATACGACATCCCGTCCGTTATCTTTGAGGCGGGAATCACGGCGCGATAGAGTTGTGGCTGCACTCGCTCCATTTCTGCTTTGGTGAATCCGTGCCGGCTGTCCCCGTAGTAGACGCGCACTGCTGTGATTGGATTGACACCGGCGACCGTCGCACGCAAGACAATATCTTTGCCGGGTGCTATCTTCCGCACCGGCACATGCGCGATTGCCGGATCGACGCGGTCAATGACGATCGTGCTCGCATACCAATCTGCAGTGGTCGCGTTATCGAAGAGAATCGTCAGCTTTCCGTTGACGGAAGAGGTTTCCATGGTTCTCTTCACTTCTTGTCCCGCAGGCACGCTGAATACATCGCTGTATTCGACGCCATTCAATTCGATCCACATCGGACCGTGACTCATCTTGTCGTCCTTGATCCCTACGGTTACCTCGTAAGAACCATCCGGGACGTGCAATTCAATGTGATTTCTGCCATTCTGCGCCCCATATCTGTCGGTTGTATTGAACAAACTGAGCCGCTGATAACCGGGAAGGACAGGACCAGAGGTGAGATCGTAGCGGATAATTTCACGCCGCGTCTCCAGAACATACTCCGAGCGTACTTGCTCCAGAGCAGCGAGGCCGCTCTGCAGTTTCACGAGTTGATCTTTCCAGCTTCCACTCATGTCAGTTCCGGCGCCCATCATCAGGTCGGGGCTATAGACGTTCCCCGCCGCCTGAACAATGCCCTGCCACGCCTGGATCGCACTCTTCTCATGGCTGATTGCGTCATCCAGTGCATTCAGGTCGTGGGTCTGCTGATAAAGCGCCATGCTCAGGCCGGCAGGAATGCGATGAGCATGATACGAAGCTAAATTCGCCAGAATCCGAAGATCGACGATCGTTGAAATGAACTCCTTGTTAGGATGCGGGCCCGCGTGCTGCTCGGCTTGCGCGGCAAGGCCGAGCACATCTCTTGATGCCTGCGCGAACCATCGACTGGTTTCCATCGGCGAGATCCGCGCGGATTCATGCCCATCCACAATATCGCTGGCGGCGTCGCTGAAACTCTCAAATTGGCCTATGTCGCTCGGCTCCGCCTTCGCATAATTGCCCAGGTCTTCCTCTCTCTGCATTTCTGCCCATCCTGAAACCGTGGAAAAACGATTCGGCGGCAAGCAGTAAGCCGTGATGTGAGGAAGAATTTGACTGGCGCGATGAAGTCCCCTTTCGACATAGGGAGCGGCATCCTTTCCGTAGTGCATTTCAAACTCGCGGTCCCACTCTTCAGAAGGTGTAGATGGATTGTAGGTAAGGCGGCCGAAGACCTGGAAGAAATGCCAGTAACGCTCGAACTCGTAGTCGTAATAGCGATACTGCGGAGTAAGCAAATCGAACGGCTTCATGTCCTGAGGGTGTCCCTGCATCTTGGTGGCCAGCGGTTCCGCTACATCGAAGCCGCCTTGCGCCCCACCCAGGGAAAGGGTCCCAGTGAGGCGCTTTACATAGTCGGGATCTCCCCACAAAAGGATGCGCGTAGTTCCGGATGTCCAGAGGGTGTAATGCAAATCGTATTCTCGCGGGCCCTTCAACATATCGGCATAGCCGTGCCGCCGTTCATATTGGTTGAGTTCCTGGATATGACTGGGAGGAAAGGGCAGGCCAACTTGCTCCGCCCAATATTTTGTGTTCATCCAAATCTTCAATCCCATGTCGAGTGCCTTCTGGGGGATGTCGTCTGAGACACCTTTGGCGCGGACTTCATACTGCATGTTGGGAGCGGCTTCTTCCATGCTCGTGGAGAGAGCCCCCCAAAAGCTCTTCGCATCCTTCAACGAAAGCCCCGATTCAGGATTCATCAGATACAGGACCCCATCGGCATCGTGAAATTCACGCAGCATGGTCGCGAGAGCAGCCTGCGTATAGGGGATAAAATCAGCGGGTTTCATCCCAACCACTTTCCCAGGCTGCCCTTGACTCGCCGCCTTGGCGCTCGTGGAGGTTTGGGCATTGTGGCACCAGAAACCCAATGTGACTCGGATACCGCGGTCATGCGCCATTCGAATCAAGCGGTGAAGGTCCGACGCATTGCTCTGTTGTTGCTCCTTACTCAGTCCGACGACTTTAACATCAGGGAATCCCGGGGCATCCACAAAGTAGGGATATGCGGGACACATGTAACCATCGGTATCGTAGCCAAAAAACACCCGGAAGCTGTTGAACCGGTCACTCGCCAGCATGTCGAAGTATTTGGGCCAGTAGTTCGCATCGTGCAGGCGCTCTTCAAACCGAGCCTGCTGCATGGTATAGATCGTCACGCCGCGATCAGGCACAGATGGCGACTCAATGGTGTTGCGGACTTCACTCAGTGGATTCGACCCACTCGCTGACCATCCGATGCGATCGGCGACCTCAAGCAGGCTGTACATCAGGCCGCGATCATCGGAGCCAGTCAAGAGCAAGAGCGGCTTCTCTTTCCACCTCGTCATGTGGATGACGAGTGACTCGGACGCTGCCGGTACTGTGATGCCGAGGGCCTTCACGCGCACGGCGACGGCTGTGGAGGAAACCGGAAGACCCGCAAGGATGACCGTCTGCCCCTGCGCTGCTTCAGGGGCCGAAACCTCTTCATAGCGAACCCCCCTGGCCTTGAGGGCCGTCTCCAAATTGTCTAATCCGTGCCGAACGGGAGCGCCCGCTGAGGGATCTGTAACGATAGAAACCTGCGTGGCTGGCGAATCGGCAGTGTTTTTGAATGCAAGACCGAAGGACACGCCAAAAATAACTAGAAATTGCAGAAGTTTCATGGTTCGACCGCTCCGATTCCCCGCTGCGCATCGTGCTGGTTGTATCCGAAAACAATTCCCGCTGATCGCGGCCAATCCACATCGAAGTCAGCCACGGGAGTTCCCTATTCCTGTTCCGATATTGCTGTATGCATTGCAGGACGAGCCTAAGTCCCCGCAGGACGCACGCCCCTCCAAAAATGCGAGTCCATCCCGCTCATTCCCATTTTTCCCGGTCAAGCCCCAACGGAACTATGAGACCTCGGAGTTGACGGAATTGATGTTTGTGTCGAAATATTATGGATATTGACGACATCAGAAAGCTAGCGGCTACACTAGCATGTTGCGTCGGCATGTGGGTTTGCGAAGGTGTCATGGTTGTCGTCATCGCTTCGATCGAGGCATGCGAAATCCTTTTCAATGAGGAGGGCGAGCGACCCGAAGGTTCCAAGGCTGATCTCTTCGGCGATTCCGACCTGATCCGTCACGCCCCATACATACGCCTGATGGGCCGGGATTAGAACCGATACTCTGCCGTCTGTGTACTGCACCGTAGGACTCTTCGCCAATGGCTCCTGCTGTAAGGCATAGGTGAGCCTCGCGCTGGCCTCTGGCGCGAAATGGATCGTCTCTTCCACGCAGTCCCCGGATAGAAGCCTGGCGAGCTCGGACCGCGATACTCTCAAGCGCAGAGAATTTCCTTTAATTCGTAGCTTCATTCCGGCACCCCTCTCGATGTTGATGTATGGCCGCCGATGCGGTCTCTGCCATGATAGATATTGAAGTGATCATCGCGGAGGAACCCAACCAGGGTAATGTCGAACTCCTTCGCACCCTGCTCCACTTCATCTTTCCAGCGATAGTAAAGATTCGGCGCAATCTCATACTTCCGGCAGGTCTCGGCGATGTTGCCGCTCTTCAGACCCTCAACCACAATCTGCCACTTCTCTTCGGCTGTCCTCTGTACCCTTGCTTTTCGTTCCATGACGTCTCCTTGGCGGAGGCCTCAACCTTATCTAAATCCACTACTGTCCGGCTTATTTTATGTTGGCCTGTCGTAAGTTCATTTCCGGCTTAGGGTTGGGGTGATTTCGGGGTGTCCACGATTTGAAAAGCGTCTTGCCGTTTTGCGATGCTTCGGGGTTTGAGCTATCCGGGGTGACGCATGAACGTGGGCAAGACGCTGTTCGCACAGGTCATGGAGTTCGTGCCATGGAAGAGCTTTGGACGGATCATCGAGCGGCATCGCGGAGACGCCGGAGTGCGCACTCTGGGCTGCGCCGAGGTCTTCCGCATCATGGCCTTCGCGCAACTCACCTGGCGCGAGTCGTTGCGCGACATCGAGACCTGCATGGCAGCCAACCAGGACAAGCTGTTTCACATGGGACTGAGGTCGCCGCCGGCGCGTTCGACTCTGGCCGATGCCTTGAACCTGCGCGACTGGCGCATCTATCAGGCGCTGGCCGAGCGGCTGGTCGCTCACGCCCGCGCGCTGTATGCGCACGACGCCACGGTGCTCGATCTCGACGCTGCCGTCTATGCGCTGGACTCCACCACCATCGACTTGTGTCTGAGCCTGTTCGGCTGGGCGCCGTTTCGTTCCACCAAGGCCGCCATCAAGCTGCATACACTGCTCGACCTGCGAGGCGCGATTCCAGCGTTCCTGCACGTCTCGGACGGCAAGCTGCACGAGGTCAAGGTATTCGACATGCTCCCGCTGGAGGCAGGAAGCTTCTACGTCATGGACCGGGGCTACGTCGCCTTCCGGCGCTTGTACGCGATCCATCGCGCAGGCGCTTTCTTCGTCACCCGCGCCATGCCGCGGATGGATGCGCGCCGCATCTACTCGCGCGTCGTGGACCGGCAAGCGGGCGTCATCGCCGACCAGAGCGTGCTGCTCAACGGCTTCTACTCGGGCAAGAAATACCCCGAGCATCTTCGCCGCATCCGCTTCAAAGACCCCGCCTCGGGCAAGAGCAAGGACAAGTGCGAAATACGGAGATTCTGATCCTTCGACTGCGCTCAGGACCAGAATGACGACCAAAGGGTAAGAACGAAATACAGGGGTTCTTCGCTGCGCTCAGAATGACGAACGTAGAGGAAAATGCGGGGATTCTTCGCCTTCGGCTCAGAATGACAAGCCGCTCAGTGGGATGGAAGCGGTCGAGTCAGAATGACGCGCATTAGTCTCAACAATCCCTGAAGCCCGTTGTTTTCAAAGCGGACCAACTTTCGATCTGCATGGCGCACTACACTGGTTATTAGCGCCCCTTCTATGAACGCCACTGCCTTCGAATTCCGTCATCGTTTCTGGATGATACTGGCAATCTTTGTGCTCGGATTCTGGGCGCCGTGGGATACCCTGCTGCACCTGGATGGAGCTGGCCCGAACGCGCATGTGTGGGGTTGGCTGGCTGTGCTGCTATCCAAAAGCGGCGTCATGGGCATTACTTCAGCCTTCGATGCACTCCTGCTGCTCGGCATCGCTTGCGCCGCCGCCGGAGCCATCCTACGCACCTGGGGCTCGGCCTATCTCGGTGTCGATGGCATGCGCGACCCGCAAATGCGCGGAGACGAGGTGGTCGCGGACGGCCCCTACCGGCACCTGCGCAACCCGCTGTATGTGGGTTCGTGGCTCGGCACGCTGGCGCTGGCGCTGCTGATGCCGCCCAGCGGAGCGGTCTTCACGATCCTGATGCTCGCGGGGTTCCTGGTCCGGTTGATTCTAGGCGAGGAGTCTTTTCTGAGCGCGAAGCTGGGCGAGGCGTACACCAATTACTGCGCGCGGGTGCCGCGGCTTCTACCCTCGTTGGCAGCGCGCATCGCAGCTTCGGGCGCACGTCCGCGCTGGCCGCAGGCGGTGCTGGCGGAGATCTTTTTGTGGGGAGTCACTGCGTCCTTCGCCGTGTTCGGCTGGCAATACAACGCACATCTGCTGCTGCGCTGCGTGTTGGTTTCGCTGGGCGCGTCGCTTGTGGTCAAGGGATTGGCAAAGCAGCAGCGGCCCGCCGCCTGAGCGCCCTCACGGTTCGCAAAACTTCAGTGAGATCGCTCCATCCGCATTGCGCGGGGGCGAATCGGGCCGCTTCTTGTCTGCTTGCGGGGAGGGCTACAGCTCTACTTCTTGGGCGGCGCGATGGTGTCCTTGGCGATCTTGGCGACGCGGAACTTGACCACGGTCTTGGCCTTGATCTTGATCGGCTCACCGGTCTGCGGATTGCGCCCCAGCCGTGCCTTGCGCTCTGCCTTCACCAGCTTGCCGATACCCGGAATGGTGAACTCGCCGTTCTTCTTGGTCTCCTTGACCGCCGTCTCCGCGAGCAGTTCGAGGAAGCTCGCGGTCTGCTTGTTGGTCAATTCGAGCTTCTCTGCCAGTGCGCGTACCAGCGCTGTCTTGGTCATTCCTTTTGCCATGTGTGTTGCTCCTTGGTTCCAGAGTTGTGCTGCCGTTCAATTGGTATTTCAGAATCTTGCTGCGTGCTGCATTGTGGTGCCCATGATTCCTTGACTGCCCGAAACACCAGCTGCCGAATGGCCCGTTGCTGCGAAATCGCCGGTGTTTATGCGGGTGTTAGGAAATGCACCGCAATTCACGATCAGCCTTTCCCGCTCTATTGTCAATGGGATTAATCGGGTTTCCACAGGTTTTTTGCGGTTTTCTTCGGGTTTTGTGCGCTTTTCGGAACAAATTTGGCAATTTGCGGGCAATTTAGCCTCTGAGAGGCGCTCTCGCTCCGCCGTAGGTCTGGGATTCAGCCGGACGGATGGTAGAAGACGGCCGGCAGAAATGGGCCTTAGCCGCGCAGCGACCTTTCCATCCCGCGTCTCTCCTCGCTCGCGACCAGCGGCGCATTTAACAAATGCACAATGGGCGCGGCCAAGGCGAAGCGCGTCGTAATCTGCTTCAGCAGGCCGGGCTGGGTGGCAAGCTCGGCGGGTAGGGTTGCGGAGACGCCCCATTGGCGGCACAGCAGCAGATCCATCGCCGGCGAGTCGGCCGGGAATCCGCGTGGTGGGCGCTTGAGCCGGTTGCCTTCGAACTCATCCATCGCGGCGCGCAGCTTGCGTCCGGCCAGCAACGCACGAAGCTCCGCATGGTGGTCGACTAGGTAGCGCCGCACCGCTAGCAACTGCTCTGCTGAAGGCATATAC
>Ga0182013_10003241_pt1 | contig 20499 bp, 23 predicted proteins | sample 612S2MmetaG_FD_120487 | JGI IMG/M metagenome (GOLD analysis project Ga0182013, IMG submission 120487) | Permafrost microbial communities from Stordalen Mire, Sweden - 612S2M metaG | ecosystem: Environmental > Terrestrial > Soil > Wetlands > Permafrost | place: Sweden: Stordalen | collected... | reverse complement strand
CGTTCCCATTTGAACAAGAACGATCCGAAGTCGGCGCTGTAGTGCCTGACCGGCGTCGGCGGAGCGACCCCATGCATCCGGCAGAATTCGGCCAGGTGGGCCAAGTCGGCATCGAAACCGGACTCGCTCGACAGCATGGCGAGATGGGAGACGCGCTGCGGTCCGCGCAGCGCATGCACCGGGCGCGCGTGCAGTTCTCCCGCCAGCGCGAATCGCAGCGGATGGTCCGCCTGCGGCGCCACCGTGCTCAAGATCTCGCGCACCGGCGCAGTCTCCCCCCTTTTTGGTGCAATCATTCTACGACATTTCTTGCGGTTTCAAGGCGAGCCTGTGACGGATCTGTGACATTTGCATGGGATCGCGCAGCGCCGCGTGTTCCAGGCCCTGAATTTGGGGCACGAGCGTCGATTGCGCAATCAGCGCGGGGCTTTTACGTATTGTCCGCGTGGCTTGCCGGGCTGAATATTTTTGTGCAGTCAGACGTTCAACACGAGCGCAAAAGGCGGTCCGATGAAACAGAGAATCCAGCGACGATTGTTTTGGTTCGCGGCGATGCTCGCGATCTCCGCGCTGCCCGGAATCGCCAACGCGTCCTGGTGGAACCACGACTGGCAATTTCGCAAGCGGTTGACCATCGATGCCACCGTGATCGCGGCCGGCGCGGGCGCCGGCGTCGCGGAAATCTCCCTGCCCGTGCGTCTGCACGCCGGCAATTTCGGCTACTTCAACGACATGCAGCCGAGCGGCGCGGATCTGCGGTTCGTCGCCGCCGATGACAAGACCCCGCTCGACTATCGTCTCGAAAGAATCGATGCCGCGGCGGGCGTGGCCGTGGCCTGGGTCAAAGTGCCGGTCGCCGCCTTGAGCGGCGACCGATCGTACGTCTGGATGTATTACGGCTCGCCGGGCGGAAAAGCTGCTTCGTCCAATCAGGTGGATGACGCCACGGTGGTGGCGAGCTTCGATTTTGCCGAGGCGAGCGGGCTGCCGCGCGACGGCACCGCCTATGCGAGCAATCCCACGGCGTCGACCGCCCATGCGGCCGCGCCCGGCATCGTCGACCGCGCGCTCGGGTTCGATCCGCAGTCCTCGGTGACGCTGCCGGCTACTCCGGCGTTCGATTTCGAGGCGGCGAAGGGAACCACTCTGATGGCGTGGGTTCGGGTCGACGCCGCGTCCGCTGCGGGACTGGTGTACAGCCAATCCGGTCCCGACGGCCGCTTCGATGTGTCGGCCGGCCCCACGGAGGTGGCCGCGACGCTGGGACCGGAAGGTCGGGGAGCCCGCGTCAGCGCGCCCATCACCGACGGCTGGCACCACGTCGGGGTCGTCGCGGGCGATCATCTGGCTCTCTATGTCGACGGCAAGGAAATTCAGTCCGTCCCGGCGCCGCGCCTGCATTTGAACCAAGGTCCGGTTTTCGGCGCGGCGGGGAACCTGCGCTCGTTCAGCGGAGCGCTCGACGGCGTGCGAATCGCGAACGTGGCGCGTCCGGCCGCCTGGTTCTCCCTGCAGTATCTCGTCCAGAAGGCCGACACGGCGGCGATCGCCTATGGCGAGGACGAGTCCCGATCGAGCGGCGGGATGCAGAAGGAGCTCGGGCTCATCTCGCAGCTGCTCGGCTCGGTGACCATCGACGGCTGGATCGTCATCGCGCTGATCGCGATCGTCGGCCTGCTGAGCGGCGACGTGCTGTTCACGAAGCTGCGCCAGCTCAACCGGGCGGAGCGGGGCGATCGGGAATTCTTGGGCGGATTTGCACAGCGCTGGGCGGCCGACAGCGGCCAGCTCGCCGCCGGCGGGACCCTCGCCGAAACCGCCGCCGCATCGCCACTGCAGCGAATGTACGCGCGCGGCATGGCGGAGCTCAAGGCGGCCCAGTCGCAGTCCGGAGACGGGCAGCACATTCCGCCCCAGTATCTCGGCGTGATCCGTTCCTCACTGGACGTCGGCATCGTCGAGGAGACCAATGCGCTCAACCAGCGCCTGGTGTTGATGACGATCGCGGTGAGCGGCGCGCCCTTCCTCGGCCTGCTCGGCACCGTCGTGGGCGTGATGATCACCTTCGCATCCATCGCCGCGACCGGCGACGTCAACGTCAACACCATCGCGCCGGGCGTCGCCGCCGCTTTGTTCGCCACCGTGGCGGGCCTGCTGGTCGCGATTCCATCGCTCTTCGGGTACAATTTCGTGGCGACGCGGGTCGGCGCGCGCGTGTCGGCGATGGACGTATTCGCGGATCAGCTGCTGGCGCGCTTTGCCGCGGCATTCACCGGCGGAGCCGCCGTCCACGAGGTGACCCGTGCGGCGTAAGGCGATCGGCAAGCCGTACGATGACTTGAACGTCACGCCGCTGCTCGATCTCGCCTGGGTGTTGTTGCTGGTGTTCATCATCATGGCCACGGCCACCGTGCAGGGCATTTCGGTCTCGCTGCCCCGGGCGGCCAATTCGCCGAGCCTGGCGCGGCCCCATACGCACGCCGTGACCGTCACGGCCGCCGGAGAAATCTACATCGATACGACCGCCGTGACGCTCACCGAACTTCAAGCGCGTCTCGCGCAGCTGAAGGCGCTCGATCCCGACGTGCCCATCGTCGTCAAGGGCGATGCCGCCGTGCATTACGATCAGGTCATCGCCGTGCTGGACGTCATCAAGACGCTCAAGATCACGAACGTCGGCCTGGTGACTCAGAGGCTGGTCAGATGAACGCCCTGCCGGATCATGGCGCCGAGGGCCGCTCGAACTGGATGGTGCGCGGCGCGTTGCTGGTGGTCCTCGTCGCCGCCATCTTCACCGTGCGGCAGTTCGTGGGTTCCCGTTCCCTGCGGATTGCCGAGGCGCCGCAGCGCGTTGCGCTCGTCGACGTCCCGGCGCCCCCGCCCCGGGAGCAGACGCCGGTCGAGCAGACCCCCCCGCCCGAAGAGCAGACCCCCGCGCTGGCCGACGGTCTCGACAACGGGTCCGCGCTCCCCGACGCAGGCCCCAGCCCGATCGACGATCAACTCGGCCTCGACTCCGACGCACAGGCCGGCTTCGACGCCTTCGGCCTGCGCGCGAAGCGCGGCGGACGCGACCTCGCTCTCGATCTCGGAAAGCCGGGCCGCCCCGGCGGCGGGGCCGGCGGTTTCGGCAACTACGCCTCCCGGGTGGCGGGCGACTTGAAGTCCTGGCTCGCTGCGGACGATGACTTGCGCCATGCGAACTATGATGTTCGCGTGCAGCTATGGCTGGATTCCACCGGGGCGGTGTCCCATTGCAGCATCGCCAGCGGAACCGGCGACGCCGGGCTCGACCGGCGCCTGCTCGACCGGATCAGCACGGCCTGCGTCAAGGGCGAACCGCCGCCCTCCGATCTGCCCCAGCCGATCACGATCGTGGTCCGCTCGCACGGGGCGCAGCCGTGATGGCCGATGGGTCCCGTGCGCCGAATCGCGGCGAGGTGGCGTCGATCCGCGGCAGCGTCGTGGACATTCGCTTCGACGCGCGCCTGCCCTCCATCTACTCGGTGCTGCGGACCGGCACCGAGCACCAGGTGGTGATCGAAGTCCTCGCGCATCTCGATTCCAATCATGTGCGCGGCATTGCCTTGACTCCGACCCAGGGACTGGCGCGCGGGATGGGCGTCGAAGATACCGGGAAGCCGCTGCAGGTTCCGGTGGGCCGAGGCGTGCTGTCGCGCATGCTCGACGTCTTCGGCCACACCATCGACCGCGACCCGCCGTTGCGCGGCGTCGAGTGGCGCTCCGTGCATCGCGCGCCGCCGCCGCTGTCGCGGCGTTCGACCAAATCCGAGGTCTTCGAGACGGGCATCAAGGTCATCGACGTGCTCGTGCCCTTGGAGCGCGGCGGCAAGGCGGGCCTGTTCGGCGGCGCGGGCGTCGGCAAGACCGTGCTGCTCACGGAAATGATCCACAACGTGGTGCGGCAGCAGTCGGGCGTCAGCATTTTCTGCGGCATCGGCGAGCGCTGCCGCGAAGGCGAGGAGCTGTATCGGGACATGAAGGCGGCGGGCGTGCTGCCGAACACGGTCATGGTGTTCGGCCAGATGAACGAGCCGCCCGGCAGCCGCTTCCGGGTCGGGCATGCGGCGTTGACCATTGCCGAGTATTTCCGCGACGACGAGCACCGCGACGTGCTGCTGCTCATCGACAACATTTACCGGTTCATCCAGGCCGGGATGGAGGTGTCGGCGCTGCTCGGCCGGATGCCGTCGCGTCTCGGCTATCAGCCGACGATGGGCACGGAACTGGCCGCGCTCGAGGAGCGGATCGCCAACACCGACAGCGGCGCCATCACCTCCATTCAGGCGGTGTACGTGCCGGCCGACGACTTCACGGATCCGGCGGCCGTGCATGTCTTCTCCCACCTGTCGGGCTCGATCGTCCTGTCGCGCAAGCGGGCCAGCGAGGGCATGTATCCCGCCATCGACCCGCTGCAGTCGAGCTCCAAAATGGCGACGCCGGGCATCGTGGGCGAGCGGCATTACACGCTCGCGCAGGAGATCCGCCGCACGCTGGCGCAGTATGAGGAGCTCAAGGACATCATCGCCATGCTGGGGTTGGAACAGCTCTCGCCCAAGGATCGGGCGGTGGTCGCGCGTGCGCGCCGGCTGGAGCGTTTCCTCACCCAGCCGTTCTTCACCACCGAGCAGTTCACCGGGCTCAAGGGCAGGCTCGTGAGCCTGGAAGATGCGCTCGACGGCTGCGAACGGATCTTGCGCGATGAGTTCAAGGATTACCCCGAAAGCGCCCTGTACATGATCGGCTCGATTGCCGAGGCACGGCTCGGCGGGGGCGGCGAGGCGCAGGTCGCCGGGCCCCATGGAGCTTAAGATCCTGCTGCCGTTCCGGGTGTTCGCCGAGAAGACCGGCGTGTCCCGCATCGTGGTCGAGACCCACGAGGGCTCGTACGGCCTGCTGCCGCACCGGCTCGATTGCGTGACGGGGCTCGCCGCCGGCATTCTGGTGTACCAGGCGGGCACCGCCCCCGAGAGCTATGTCGCCGTGGACGAGGGGGTTATGATCAAGACCGGATCGAACGTTCTGGTCTCCGTGCGGCGCGCGATGGAGGGCAAGGACCTAGGGCGGCTGCGCGCAACCGTGGAGCGCGAGTTCCTGACATTGACCGAGGACGACCGGAACCTGCGCACGGTCCTCACGAAACTCGAGGCGGGCTTCGCGCGGGGTTTCATCAGTTTGCAGCGCAGGTAGGCCCATGGCGGCGCAGAACAAGCCGAGCCTCGGCGAACAGGTGGGCATCCAGGCCGACCGGAAGCTCAAGGCGCGCCGCCTCGGCGACCAGGGCATCTGGTTCGGCGTGAGCTTGATGGGCCTCATCGGCTGGTCGGTGTCGATTCCAACGCTCCTCGGCATCGCGCTCGGCGTGTGGCTCGACAAGCACCACCCCGGACGGCATTCGTGGACGCTGGCGCTGCTCGTGGCCGGTTTGTCCATCGGCTGCCTGATGGCGTGGCACTGGGTGTCGCAGGAATCCGAGACCATGCGCCGGGAACAGGAAGACGATCATGAGTGATCTCGTTGCGCTCACGGCGGCGGCTGGCGCCGGGGCGGCGCTGGGCGCGGCGTTCTTCGCCGGTCTTTGGTGGACCGTGCGCAAGGGCCTCGGCGCGCGGCGCCCGGCCCTGTGGTTCTTCGCCAGTTTGATGCTGCGCTCCGGCCTCGCCGCCGCGGGGTTCTACCTCGTCGGCCGCGGCCACTGGGAGCGCATGGCCGCCTGTCTCGTGGGATTTGCCGCCGCACGCTGGTTCATGACCGCGCGATTCGGGGAGGGCGCCCATGCGCCTTAGCCCCGACCAATGGATCTTCTGGCAGTACGGCGTCGTCAAGCTGAACGGCACCATCGTCTTCACCTGGGCGCTGATGCTCCTCCTCGCGGGCGGCGCCTGGCTCATCACCCGCAACATCTCGCGGGGCCTGCGGCGCTCGCGCTGGCAGAATCTGCTGGAGGTGCTGATCGAGGGGATCCAGCAGCAGATCGCGGACGTCGGGGTGCGCAACCCGGGTAAGTACCTCGACTTTCTCGCCAGCCTGTTCCTGTTCCTCGCCGCCGCGGCGCTGTGCACGATCTTCCCCTTCTACGAGCCTCCCACCGGGTCGTTGTCGACCACGGCGGCGCTCGCCTTGTGCGTGTTTTTCGCGGTGCCGTTCTACGGCATTGCGGATCAGGGCCTGCGCGGCTATCTCAGGACCTACGTCGAGCCGACGCCGATCATGCTGCCGTTTCACATCATCAGCGAACTGTCGCGCACCCTCGCGCTCGCGGTGCGCCTGTTCGGCAACATGATGAGCGGCGTGATGATCGTCGCGATTCTGATCACCATCACCCCGTTCGTCTTTCCCATCTTCATGACGGTCTTGGGATTGCTCACCGGCATGGTGCAGGCCTACATATTTTCGATTTTGGCCGCGGTGTACATCGCCGCGGCCACTCATGCGCCGACGTCCGCCAGTCCGCGGGCGCGGAAGCCTTAAGGAGCCGAGATGGATCAACTGACGATCATAGGGGTGGCGTCGATTGCCATCGCCGGAATCACCACCGGATTCGGGACCATGGGTCCCGCGCTGGCCGAGGGCAGGGCGGTCGCCACGGCGCTCACGGCTCTCGCGCAGCAGCCGGATGCCTCCTCGACCATCACCCGCACCCTGTTCGTCGGACTCGCCATGATCGAGTCCATGGCGATCTACTGCTTCGTGGTGTCGATGATCCTGATCTTCGCGAATCCATTCTGGAACTACGTCACCCTGCACGCCGCGGGACGCTGACTCCGTGCTGATCGACTGGTTCACCGTCGGCGCGCAAGCGGTCAACTTCGCCATTCTCGCGTGGTTGCTGAAGCGCCTGCTGTACAAGCCCATTCTCGACGCGATCGACGCGCGGGAGAAGCGCGTGGCCAAGGAACTCGCCGACGCCGACGCCGCGAGGGCGGCGGCCCAAGCGGAGCGCGAGGAATTCCGGCGCAAGGGCGCCGAGCTCGAGGCGCAGCGCGCGGCATTGATGTCCAAGGCGATGCAGGAGGCCAAGGCGGAAGGCCAGCGGCTGCTGGATCAGGCGCGCCAGGCGGCCGATGAATTGAGCGCCCGGAGGCGCGAGGCCCTCCTGGCCGATGCGCAGAATCTGGACGGCGAGCTGGGCCGGCGCGCGCAGCGCGAAGTGTTCGCGATCGTGCGCAAGGTGCTCGGTGACCTCGCGACGGCGGGCCTGGAGCAGTCCATGGGCGCCGAGTTCATCCGCCGCTTGCGCGCGCTGCAGGGTCCGGCCCGGGCGGCGCTTGTCGAGGCGCTGGTCAAGGGGGGCGACCCCGTGCTCGTCCGCTCGGCGTTCGAGCTGCCGGCGGCCGAGCTTGGCGACATTCGCAAGGCGCTCGCAGAGCTGGGCGCGCCCCCGGAGCGCCTGCGCTTCGAGACCGCGCCGCAGCTCGTCGGCGGCATCGAGCTCACGACCAACGGACAGAAGCTGGCCTGGAGCATCGCCGAGTACCTGCGCTCGCTCGAGCACAGCGTGGGCGACGTGATCGCCGAACAGCTGAAGGCGCCGCCGGTGGCCGCCGGCGCCGCCGCCGCGCATCCTCCATGAGGAGCCGCCGTGAACACCCGGGCTGACGCGCCGGCAGCGGTCATCGATCGCGCCCTGGGGCGCATGGAGGGCGCGGTTCAGCAATTCGCGCCGCCCTTCGCGCTGCGGGAAATCGGCACGATCACGCGCGTCTCCACGGGAATCGTCGGCGTGTCGGGCTTGGGCGGCATCGGCTTCGAGGAGTTGGTCAAGTTTCCCGGAGGCGAGTTCGGCATCGCGTTCAACGTGGATCCCGGCGAGGTGGGGGTGGTGGTGCTCGGCGACTATTCGCAGCTGCGCGCGGGCACCGAGGTGGAGCGCACCGGCCGGGTGATGGACGTGCCGGTGGGCTTCGGGCTGATCGGACGGGTCGTCGACCCGCTCGGGCGGCCGCTCGACGGCGGCGGACCGGTGACCTCGAGCGGGCGCCTGCCGATCGAACGCCCGGCGGCGGCCATCATGGACCGGGCGCCGGTCACCGAGCCGCTGCAAACCGGCATCAAGGTGATCGATGCGATGATTCCGGTCGGGCATGGCCAGCGCGAGCTGATCCTGGGCGACCGCCGCACCGGCAAGAGCGCGATCGCGATCGACACCATCCTGAACCAGCGCGGCCGGGAGATGATTTGCATCTACTGCGCCATCGGCCAACGGGCCTCGGCGGTGGCGAAGACCGTGGCGGTGCTGCGGGAGCGCGGGGCCATGGAGTACTCGGTCGTGGTCGTGACCGAGGGGAACGACGCCGCCGGTCTCACCTACGTGGCGCCCTACGCGGCAACCAGCATTGCCGAGTACTTCATGGAAGCGGGCCGCGATGTGCTCATCGTGTACGACGACCTGACGCAACACGCCCGCGCCTACCGGGAGCTCTCGCTGCTGCTGCGCCGGCCGCCGGGGCGCGAGGCATTCCCGGGCGACATCTTCTACGTTCATTCGCGGCTCCTGGAGCGGTCGACGCATCTCTGCGCGGAACGCGGCGGCGGCTCGCTGACCGCCCTGCCGATCATCGAGACGGAAGCGCAGGACATGTCGGCCTACATCCCCACCAACCTGATCTCCATCACGGACGGGCAGATCTACCTCTCGCCGTCGCTGTTCGAGCTGGGCGTGCTGCCCGCGGTGGATATCGGCCAATCCGTGTCGAGGGTGGGTGGCAAGGCGCAGCGGCCGGCGTTCCGCGCGGTGGCGGGCGATCTCAAGCTCGCCTATGCGCAGTTCGAGGAGCTCGAGGCCTTCGCCCGCTTCGGCGCGCGCCTCGACGAGAATACCCGCAAGGTCATCGAGCACGGCCGCAGGATCCGCGCCAGCCTCAATCAGGCGGACAGCTCGCCGGTGTCCGTTCCCGGGCAGATCACCTTGTTGCTGGCGTTGACCTCGCATGCGTTCGACGTCGTGCCGATCGACCGGATGCCGGAGGCCTGCCAGGCCGTGATCGAGGCCGCCGCGCGGCTCCCCCTCGAGGTGGCGGCGCGCCTGGAGACCGCGCCTGAGTTGAGCGAGCAGGATCGCACGGCCATTCTCGCCGTGGCGCAGCGCGCCCTCTCGGGCATGCACGCCGCGGCTGCGCCGGCCGGCGCGTCATGAGCAACGCCACCGCAGGCTTGCGGCGCAAGATCGCGAGCGCAGGCGAGCTGCAGTCCGTCGTGCGCACCATGAAGGCGCTCGCGGCCGCCAACATCGGACAATACGAGAATTCGGTGCGGGCGCTCGCCGATTACAGTCGTACGGTGTCGCTCGGACTGGGCGCCTGCTTTCGTCTCGGCGAGGCGTCGCCCGCGCCGCCCGCGGCCGGGGAGCCGCCGCCCGGGGAGATCGGCGCCATCGTCTTCGGGTCCGATCAGGGTCTCGTCGGCCAATTCAACGAGCTGGTGGCCGACTATGCGGTCGCGAAGCTCGTGACACTGCCTGGCAAGCCCCGCGTCTGGACCGTGGGCGAGCGCGCGCAGGCGCCCCTGACCGCGGCGGGCTTCCCGCTCATCGCCTCGTTCGCGGTGCCCAATTCCGTGCAGGGCATTGCGCCGCTGATCGGCCAGCTGCTGGAGGCCATCGAGGCCAATCAGGTGCACGGCACCGTGGCGGAGCTGTATCTTTTCTTCAATCGTGCGCTGCCCGGCGCAGGCTACGGACCCACGGATCTGCGGCTCCTGCCGCTCGATGAGCGGTGGCGGCGCGAGCTCGCCGCGCAGCCCTGGCCGTCGACTCGGCTGCCGGAAGTGCTGTGCAGCGACGCCATCACCTTGCGGGCGCTCATCCGCGAATACCTGTTCATCTCGCTGTTCCGGGCCTGCGCCGAGTCGCTGGCGAGCGAGAACACCAGCCGGCTGGCGTCGATGGAGCGTGCCGACCGCAACATCGAAGAACTGCTCGACAACCTCGAGCACCGCTTTCACCAGCTGCGCCAGAGCGACATCGACGAGGAACTGTTCGACCTGGTGTCGGGCGTGGAGCTTCTCAGGGATTCGCGGACCTGAAGGCGGCCGCGCGGCGGGTCTGCGCTACGGGCCGCCCGGCTTAGGTCCCAGCGCCAGATGCAGCGGCCGGTACATGGACCGCTTCTTGTACTGATGGGCTTCCATCTTGCCGATGATGTCGGCAAGCATTTGCGCGGCTTCGGCGGCGTACGGTCCCTTGTTGAGCATCACGCACTCGGCGCGCATGGACATCGCGGCATCCGTGACTTCCGCCCGCGTGGGCACGCCGGCATGCGCCAGGGTGTCGAGCACCTGGGTCGCCCAGATCACCGGCACGTGGCAGGCTTCGCCGAACCACAGCAGCTCCTCCTGCAATTCGGCGAGGCGTTCGAAGCTGAGTTCCACCGCGAGGTCGCCGCGCGCGATCATCAATCCCACCGGATCATACGTCAGCGCCTCGAGGAGGATCTCCGGCAGGTTCTCGATGCACTGTCGCGTTTCGAGCTTGAGCACCATCGCGAAGCCGGGCTTGCCGGCCGCGCGCAGCGTGTCCGCCACCAGCCGCACGTCCTGCGCCGAATTGACGAAGGACACCTCGACGCCGTCCGCCGTCTGCAGCGCGAACTCGAGCGCCGCATGGTCCTCCGGGCCCATGGCGGGCAGCGACAGGGCGCTGTCGGGGAAGGCAATGCCCTTGCCCGAGCGCAGGCGGGTCGGCGATTTCAAGGTGTGCGTCACCCGGCATTGCAGGCCGCCGGGCGTGAGCGATTCGACCACCGCCGTGATGCGCCCATCGTCCAGGATGACGCGTTCGCCCGCCCGCAGCTTCGCGAGCAGGGCCGGTTCCGCACAGACGATGCCGGCCGACAGCGCGTCGGCGAGCCGGCCGTCGGCGTTCAACAGGAACAGATCGCCCGCGGCGAAGCACAATTCGGTGAGCCGGGCCGGAAATTCGCCCGTCACCCCCCGGGCCTTGATCCGGCCGCGCCGCCGCCACGTGAGCTCGAGGCCCGCGGTGAGGTACAGCGATCGGCCGCATTCCGCCCAGATTCCGGCCGCGCCGGCCTCGCGCACCACGAGCTCGCGCAGCCGGCCGCCCGCATCCACGAATCCGATCCGATCTCCCGTGCCCAGGCCCTGGACCCACGCGAACGGAATGGGCAACTGCGCACCGTCGCGATACTCATCGACGAGCTCGATGCGCGTGGGCTCGATCGTGCGGCCGCGCGCATCCTTGTGCCGGGGCAGATGCAGCAGCGGGGGCTGCCGGGATCGCAGCTCGGTGCGCAGCTTCGGTCCCGGCAGATCGACGAACACCTTGCAGGACCGCCCGTGCACCAGCGCGCGCGCGCGCAGCGTCGAGACGATGTTCCGCCACTGCGCCGCTGTCTGATGCGCGCCGTTGATCCGCAGCAAGTCGACGCCGGCTTCCAGGATCCCGTCCGCCCAGGATTCCGTGGCCTCCGACTCGTCGGGCGCGGTGGCCATGATGTAGACATGCCGGTCCGCTGGCTTGGGCCCGAACAGCGCGTGCGTGTTCCGGTGCAGAATCGCCTCCGCTCGCGCCGCATCGAGCAGGCCGGGCGTTGCCTGATACGGCTCGCCGGCCAGCCAGCTCGACAGCCGCAGCAGCGTATCCATGACGTGGCCCTCGCACCGGCCGAGCGACGACAAGGCCAGCGACGTGAGCTGACCCTGCAGGCGGCGCACGTCCAGCTTGCGCAGCCCGAGGTAGTGGGCGAGATTCACGGCGCTTTGCCGATGTTGCGGCAGGACCGCCTCGATGTCGCGGCGGCGGCGCGTCGCCTCCTCGATGGCCGCCGCAATCAGCTCGCCGATCCGACCTTTCACTCCGTCGAGCGCGGGCGCCGGCGTGTGCGCATGCACATTCTCGGTTGCCGGCCCTTGCGGCGGCGCAGTCTCCGGCGCGGGTGAGGGGGCAGGCGCCGTCACGTGCGCAGCCGCACACACAGGAGCGCTCGGGGTTGGTTGGGCCATGGATACACCATCATGAGCGAGATTAGGCACGCAAACCGGCGCAAATGAAATCCGCGGTTGCCGCACCGGGATCATAGGGGACACAGATGAACTAAATGTGTCATCTCCTCGTCCAGACTCACCGTTTACTGCGTTGCTCCAACCGCTCACGGCGTGAATCTGGCGCACGCGCACGGACACCCGACGCGCGATGTCTATCCCAACAACGGATGTCCGTCAGGTAATTGATGCGCATACCAGGTCGCGAGCCGATGCCGAATCGTCTTCTCACCGACCTGGTCTTCCGGCATTGGCGAAATGATCTTGTCATGCACGAGCAAGCGATAGACGTATAGCGCTTTGTCGCTCGCCGAGTCGGTCGGCTCGAATTCGACCGCCTTGCGGCTTTCCGCATATTCAACGCCGGCAAGCAACGCCGCTTTGAACAATTCCGCTTCGTGTTTGAGCTTCTTCATATGCCTCACCAATTCTTCACCCAGCGAACAATTCAACCGCGGCAACTATCACGCGGTGCCGGTGTCCCGGACTGGACCCTGACGTGCCGGCTGCAACCGGCGGGATGCCGGTGCCTATTACCTGCTGGCCGGCAATGGGCCAAATTGGCCCATTGCCGCCTGTCGTGAATGGAGGCTTCGACCGCTTGCGAAACGTATCTTCGGGCGCAGAAACTCGCGCGTTTTTGGCGCGGCTCTTCATGGGAAAGTTTATACCATGCTGGAAAGGGAGCTCCCGACCAATCGCGGGCATTCGACTCCCTCACTGCATTTGCCCAAAGCGCAAGGTAACGGGCGTACTATCGCCCGTATTTTGGGGGCTTAAGCAGGTTCTTACGGGCGAATCGCGCGCGCTCAAGCACTCTGGCTTGAGATTGTCGACTCCAACATTCCAAGGGTCCCGACTGGCATCCTGGCTTGTCCTCTTCCTGCTCAAGTTTGTTAAGGGCAAACCGGTCACCAATGCCACACAGCTGGGACAACTTCTTCATTTTGGCCGGCGGCGCGGCCGCGACTTTGATGGGATTGCTATTCGTTGCCGTCACGGTAGGTGGTACTGGCTTCTCCACGGCGACCATAGTGCACGGCGCCCGCGGCTTTTTGACGCCGGCTCTCGTTCATTTCGGTACGGTGCTATTACAGGCATTAGCTGTGCTGGTGCCATGGTCGTCCTCGTGGCCAATCGGAATCATTTTCTGCCTGGGCGGGCTCACGGGGCTGGCCTATCAGATTATCGTAGTCGTCCAGCAGCGCAAGGTCGGTCCAGTGTGGCTCGATTGGCTCGACCGGCTCCCGTACGTGTACGTCCCGGCGCTCGCTTGCGCGACCCTGATCGTCGGGTCGGTCGGATTGATTACGGAGAAATCCTTCGCACCGTACGCCATTGCGGGCGCGACTACACTTTTTCTAGTCGCCGGCGTTTACGGCGCCTGGGACGTCACGCTGTGGATCATCAAAAACCGGGACAAAACGCAGCGACGCGATGACTCCATCTAACCGCGGCGAATCGGCGCCACAATGAGAAACCACTTGATCGCGCTCAGCTTGCGAAATGAGTGTACGTACCTGATGCAGAAATCGATGCCTGAACGAACATTACAAACTCCATGAAATAATCTCCTGGGCCGCCAGCTCGATCGTCCCGCCGATACAAGATAAACCAATTCGGCATAAGCTCCTTGAGATACACGCCCTCGGGTAAGTTCCGTTCGTTATCGAGAGTCGCTACTTGCTGCCCGATCAGCTTTGCCCCTTGCGGTGAAAACTGGATACCCTTTATCCAGCCGGGCCCGATGGCTGATGATCCGCCCCATGCAAAGATGAATCTAAACTCCAACCGGAGGCCTGGATCTCCCCATGGCGTACCGGCGCGCTGGCATCGCCGGTACAATGACGGGCTCAGGCCCGAACCACCCTTCGGCCGCGGCCGAAGGAAAAATCGATGGCGAACGAGATGCTCATCTACGCGGCGGCGGCGCCGTTCGAGGCGGCGCGGCAGATCGCCGCTGCGCCCGAGGGGCATCGCTCGCGGCGGCTGCACGGGCACGGCTTCCTCGCGACGGTGTGGGCGCAATTGCCGGAGGGCTGGGCGCGCTTCCCGGGCGCCGAAGTCGACGATCTGCGCTCGCGGCTGGCTGCGGCGGTGAGCCCTCTCGATTACCGGTATCTCAACGAGTGCCTCGAGGATCCTACGGATGAGCATCTGGCGCGCTGGATTCGCGGGCGCATCGACGTGCCCGGGCTCTTCAAGGTCGGGGTGCGCAGTACCGGCGGGGAGGGCGTGGACCTGGATCCGCAGGCGCATGCGCACGTCTGGCGCCGCTACACCCTGCAGGCGGCGCATCGGCTGCCGAACGTCAGGCCCGGTCACAAGTGCGGCCGCATGCACGGCCATGGATTCGCGATCGTCCTGCACGCGGACCGGAATCAGGATCTCCACGATCCGAGCCTGAGCGCCGAGCGTCTCGATGAGTCATGGGCGCCGATCCACGCCGAGCTCGATCATGCCTGCTTGAACGACATCGCGGGCCTCGACAATCCGACCAGTGAGATGCTGTCCGCCTGGATCTGGCGGCGGCTGAAGCCGCAGCTGCCGCAGCTATCCTGGGTCACCGTGTACGAGACGGCGAACTGCGGCGCGCACTTCGATGGGGCCCACTACCGCATCTGGAAGGAGACCAGCCTCGACAGCGCGTCGCGTTCGAGCCGGGCGCCCGGCGGCGATGTTCGGCGCCGCATTCACGGGCATACCTACTCGCTGCGGCTGCACCTGCAGGCGCCGCTCGATCAGGTGCTCGGATGGACCGTGGATTTCGGCGACGTGAGCGAGCTCTTTCAGCCGATTTTCGAGCGGCTGGACCATCGCCCTCTGCATGAGATGCCGGGTCTTGCGGACACGGATGCGGCGAGCCTGGTGCGCTGGATCCGCCAGGAGTGCCGGAACAGCCTGCCGCAGATCGACCGGGTGGATCTCTTCGAGACCCGGGGCTGCGGGGCGATCCTGCAGTGGGGCGAACTCGGGCCGGCGCTGCCGCTCTGAGCGGACTTTGGCGGCCCTGTCCCTCGGGGCCGGCCCTGGAATGCGGGCGCCCAAGCGCGTAAAACTCCGTATTGCCGGCGCGGACGGCAAATGCGAGGCTTGCACGGATGACGGACATCGACATAGGTGCGACAGTCGTGGTCGATACGGGCGGCGTGCAATCCCTGATCGATGCCCTCATTGCGCTCGGGTATCAGGTGCTCGGGCCCGCCGTGCACGACGGCGCCATCGTGTACGCGCCGATCGCGCATACCTCGGAGCTGCCCGCCGGCTGGACCGACCGCCAGGAGGCCGGCCATTATCGATTGGAGAAGCGCGCCGACGGGGCGTGGTTCGGCTACGCCGTGGGTCCGCAATCGTGGAAGAAATTCTTGCATCCTCCGGTCGAGCGGCTGTGGCAGGCCCGCCTCACGGGGGGCACCTTCGTGGTCGATCAGGAGCGCCCCGCGGCGCAGATGGCCTTCCTCGGCGTGCGCGCCTGTGAGTTGCACGCCATCGCCATCCAGGACAAGGTGTTCATGGGCGGGGCTCACACGGACGCCGCCTACGCCGACCGCCGGCGCGACAACTTCATCGTCGCCTTGAATTGCGGCGTGGCCGGGGGGACCTGCTTTTGCGTGTCCATGGGCGCCGGTCCGAAGGCGCAGCGCGGCTTCGATCTCGCGCTGACGGAATTGCTGCAGCCGCGCCACGAGTTCCTGGTCGAGGCGGGCAGTGATCGCGGCGCAGCGCTGCTCGCGCAGATTCCTCATCGCGCGGCCTCGCCTGCGGACGGCGCTGCGGCGGCGGCCGTGGTGGCGGACACGGCGGCCCACATGGGCCGCCAGCTCGACACGCAGGGCATCCGGGAACTGCTGCAGGCGAATCCCGAACACCCGCGCTGGAGCGAGGTGGCCGAGCGGTGTTTGAGCTGTGCGAATTGCACCATGGTGTGCCCCACCTGCTTCTGCACCACGGTGCAGGATCATACGGATCTCGCCAATCAAGTCGCGGTGCGGGAGCGGACCTGGGATTCCTGCTTCACGCTCGATTTCTCCTATCTCCACGGCGGCAGCGTGCGCCGGCAGACGAAATCCCGCTACCGTCAGTGGATGACGCACAAGCTCGCCAACTGGATCGACCAGTTCGGGACCTCGGGCTGCGTGGGATGCGGGCGCTGCATCACCTGGTGCCCCGTCGGCATCGACATCACGGAGGAGGTGGCGGCGATCCGCGCGACCGCGGGCTCCGCCGGAGTGCCACATGGCGGGACTTGAGAACATTCTGCTGCAGCATCCCTTCTTCCGGGGCCTGGAGGCGCAGCTCGGCGTGGCGGTGTCGGGCTGCGGCCGCAACGTGCGCTTCGAGGCGGGGGAGCGCCTGTTTCGCGAAGGCGAGGCCGCCAACGAGTTCTTTCTCCTGCGCGAAGGCCGCATCGCGCTCGAGGTGCATTCCCCGGGACAGCCGCCGGCCGTGTTGCTCACCCTCGGCGCGGGGGAGATCGCGGGCGTCTCGTGGCTGGTGGCCCCCTATCGCTGGGCCTTCGATGGCCGGGCGCTCGAGCGGGTGCATGCGCTCGGGATCGATGCGCGCTGCCTGCGCGCCAAATGCGACGCCGACCACGACCTGGGGTATGAACTGCTGAAGCGCTTTCTGGCGCTGTCGATCCGGCGCCTGCACGACACGCGTCTGCAGCATCTCGACGTCTACGGGCAACCGGGCGCATGAGCGCGGCCGCGCTCGACGCCATGGTGCCCACGCCCAGCCGGGTGGTGGGCCGCACCCGGGAGGTGGCCGGCTCGCTCACCGTGGAGCTCGTCCCGGAGGGCGGCGCGATTCCGGCTTTTCTACCCGGCCAATTCAACATGCTCTATGCCTTCGGCCGGGGCGAGGTCGCGATCAGCCTGAGCGGTGATCCGGCCGATCGCAGCCGCATCGTGCACACCGTGCGCCCGGTCGGCGCCGTGAGCACCGCGATCGCGAACCTCGAGGTGGGCGGCGTCATCGGCGTGCGCGGCCCGTATGGCAGCGCCTGGCCGATGCAGGAGGCGCTGGGGCGCGACGTCGTCGTGGTCGCCGGCGGCCTCGGACTCGCGCCGCTGCGGCCCGCGATCTACCATCTGCTTAGGGTTCGCGAGCACTACGGGCGCGTGATCATCCTGGCGGGCATGCGGCGGCCCGACGAGATTCTCTTCCGCAATGAACTGGAGGGGTGGCGCGGCCGGCTCGACGTCGAGGTCCACGTCACCGTCGATCATGCCGATCCGGGATGGCACGGCAACGTGGGTGTGGTGCCCGCGCTGATACCCCGCGCGAGCTTTGATCCGGCCCGGGCGATCGCCCTGGTCTGCGGTCCCGAGATCATGATGCGCTATGCGGCCGGCACGCTGCAGGATGCGGGCGTCTCCCCGGATCGCATCTACGTGTCCATGGAGCGCAACATGAAATGCGCCATCGGCCTGTGCGGCCATTGCCAGTTCGGGCCCACGTTCGTGTGCAAGGACGGCGCGGTGATGCGGCTGGACCGCATCGCCGGGCTGCTCTCCGTGGCGGAGATCTGACATGACGGAACGGCGTCCGCGGCTTGCGGTGTGGAAATTCGCCTCCTGCGACGGCTGTCAGCTGTCGCTGCTCGATTGCGAGGACGAGCTCCTCGCGGTGGCGGCGGCCATCGACATCGCCTACTTTCCGGAGGCCTCCTCGACCATGGCGCCGGGACCGTACGATCTGTCGCTGGTGGAGGGCTCCATCACCACGGAGCACGACGCCGGGCGCATCGGCGAGATCCGCCGCCAGTCCCGGCATCTGGTGACCATCGGCGCCTGCGCCACGGCGGGCGGCATTCAGGCGCTGCGCAACTTCGCCGACGTGAACGAATACGTCGCCGCCGTCTACGCGACGCCCAAGTACATCAGTACGCTCGCGACCTCGACGCCCATCTCGGCCCACGTGGCCGTCGATTACGAGTTGCACGGCTGCCCGATCGACAAGCGGCAGTTGCTCGAGGTGATCTCGGCCTTCCTGGCCGGACGCAAGCCCTCCATCGCCGCTCACAGCGTCTGCGTGGAGTGCAAGCAACGGGGCACGACTTGCGTCATGGTGGCGCAGGGCACGCCCTGCCTGGGGCCGGTCACGCACGCCGGGTGCGGGGCGCTGTGTCCGGCCTATAACCGGGGCTGCTATGGCTGCTTTGGGCCGATGGAGTCGCCGAACACGGCCTCGCTCGCCCGGCAATGGCAGAGCCTGGGCGCGGGTCGCCGCGAACTGCACCGGGTGTTCCGCAGTTTCAATGCGGCGGCGGAGCCGTTTCGACGGGAGAGCGAGGAGCATGGCGACTAAAACCATTCGGGTCGATCTGATGGCCCGGGTGGAGGGCGAGGGCGCTCTCGATCTGGCCATCCAGGACGGCAAGGTGACGCGCGCGCAGCTCAGGATCTTCGAGCCGCCGCGGCTCTTCGAGGCGTTGCTGCGGGGCCGCGCTTACTCGGAAACCCCCGACATCGTGGCGCGCATCTGCGGGATCTGTCCCATCGCCTATCAGATGGGCGCGGTCCACGCCATCGAGCAGGCCTTCGGCATGTCGGTGAACGGTGCGCTGCGCGACCTGCGCCGGCTGATCTATTGCGGCGAGTGGATCGAGAGCCATGCCTTGCACGTCGTCATGCTGCATGCGCCGGACTTTCTCGGTTACCCGGACGCGATCCGGATGGCGGCCGATCACGGCGAGCGGGTCAAGGCCGGGCTTGCGCTCAAGAAGACCGGCAACGAAATCCTGCGCGTTCTGGGCGGGCGCGAGGTGCACCCGGTCAACGTCAAGGTCGGCGGGTTCTATCGCCTGCCGGAAAGGGCCGACCTCGCGAGGCTCGCCGGCGATCTGGAGCGCGCGCGGGGCCATGCGCAGGACCTCCTCGAATGGGCGAGCGGGTTCGCGTTTCCGGACTTCGAGCGCGATTATGAATTCGTGGCCCTCAGGCATCCGCAGGAGTACCCGATCAACGCGGGCCGCATCGTCTCCAGCCGCGGCCTCGACCTCGCCATCGAGGACTTCCACGACGAGTTCGAGGAGCGCCAGGTCGAGCACTCGACGGCGTTGCAAGCCGTGCTCAAGCGGCGCGGCAGTTACCTCGTGGGGCCGCTGGCGCGCTACAGCCTCAACTTCGATCGCCTGCCGCCGCAGGTGCAGGCCCTGGCGCGCCAGGCGGGCCTCGGTGCGGTCTGCCGCAACCCCTTCAAGAGCATCCTGGTGCGTGCGGTCGAGATGGTCTATGCCTGCGAAGAGGCGCTGCGCCTGATCGCGAGCTACGTGCCGCCGGCAGCGGCGTCGCTGCCGGTGACGGTGCGCGCCGGGGTCGGGCAGGGCTGCACCGAGGCGCCGCGCGGCATCTGCCACCATCGCTATGAGATCGACGCGGACGGCGCCATCGTCAGCGCGCGCATCGTGCCGCCCACCTCGCAGAATCAGCTGAGCATCGAGGAGGACTTGGCCGAGGTGGCCGCGCGCAACCTCGATCTGCCCGACGATGCCCTGCGCGACCGCTGCGAGCAGACCATCCGCAACTACGATCCCTGCATCTCCTGTTCGGCTCACTTCCTCAAATTGTCCGTGCGCAGGGCTTGATGGCGCCGGCGCGTCGCAGCGAGGTCCTGGTGATCGGCGTGGGCAACCCCGACCGCGCCGACGACGGCATCGGTCCGCTGGTCGCCCGGCGCCTCTCGGAGCGGCACTCGAACGGCGCGCGGGTCGTGGTGTGCAGCGGCGATGTCCTGGGATTGATCGACGACTGGGCGGGGGCTGCGGTGGCCATTCTCATCGACGCGGCCGCGCTCCTGTCGCAGCCGGGGGTGGTCCATCGCGTGGATCTGCAGTCGGATGCACTGCCCTGCGAGCTGTCGCGGCCCTCGACGCACGCCTTCGGGATAGCGGAGGCCGTGGCGCTGGCGCGCGCGCTGGGGCGGCTCCCGGAGCGCGTCATCGTGTATGCGGTGGAGTGCGCCTGCTTCGACGCCGGCGGCGCCATGACGGCGGCCGTGGCCGCCGTGGCCGACGAACTCGCGGCCCATATCGCGGCCGAGATCAAGACGATGCAACATCCGGACGAGGCTCGCCATGCATGAGACGGGAATCGTGAAGGATCTGTTGCGCCGGGTCGAGGCGGCGGCGCGGCAGGCCGGCGCGCAGCGCGTGTCGGGCGTGCACGTCTGGCTCGGCGCCCTGACCGCGTTCTCACCCGAGCACTTCCGCGAGCATTTCGCGGAAGAGGCGCAGGGCACCCTGGCCCAAGGCGCGCAGCTCACCATCGAAGTATCCGAGGATGAGGCCGACGCCGGGGCGCAGCAGATCGTGATGCGCAGCATCGACCTCGAAGTATGAATTCCGGGGAAGCCGCTGCGGAGCGGCCCGCGCGCGGCGCCGGGCTCGAGCGGATGCGGCTCGAGGTCGCCGGCGCCGTTCAGGGTGTGGGCTTCCGGCCGTTCGTCTACCGCCTGGCCGAGGCCGAGCGTTTG
>Ga0182013_10003240_pt1 | contig 20507 bp, 20 predicted proteins | sample 612S2MmetaG_FD_120487 | JGI IMG/M metagenome (GOLD analysis project Ga0182013, IMG submission 120487) | Permafrost microbial communities from Stordalen Mire, Sweden - 612S2M metaG | ecosystem: Environmental > Terrestrial > Soil > Wetlands > Permafrost | place: Sweden: Stordalen | collected... | reverse complement strand
CCATGGCCACGTTCATGCTCACGGCGGTCGTCGCGACCTGCAGGTTCATGGGGCCGCCGATGCGGGTCCAGACGTATTCGTTCGGGCCTTGGCGTTCGATCCAGCGATAGCCGATCAATTCCTGCCACGGCTCGACGTCGGCGAACCGGTTGTCGAGCACATAGGTGCCCTGCCGGCCGTTGGCGTAGGACACATCGACGGTCAGAACCGCGTGCATTTCGCCGCGTTCGTTGACGACCGTAGCGATCCGCAGAGCCTCGGGCGGCCAGCCCAGCGCCATGAGGCGCTGACGTTTAGCCAGGGCGTAGTCTTCGCAATCGCCTGTACGGTCGGCGACCTCCCAGTATTCGGGAACGCCGTAGTTCTGCATATCGTCGGTGTAGCGTACACGGTCATTGACGTAATGTTGGATCTGCTCCAACTGCTTCCAATGCCCGTAGTCCATGATAATTACCGGCATGACGGGTCATCCCCGTGCCGATGACAGTAACCAATCCAGCCGGAAGGGGCAGGCACAAAGGCGCTGTCAGTCATCGCGGTGGCCATAGGGATGCTGTCGACTTTGTCGACACTTACGCACCCCGCCATGCTCATGACGAGCATTAGCAAAGTAACGGACTTCATCGAAAACACCCAAGTCATTTGTCGGCTTATTGGGTGCAATCATACGGAACACGATTTGAGATCGCGTTTAGAGACCTGGTAAACGCCCGCGACAATCTTACATCCCCGTAATGACGGGAATGACTCCTTGGGGCGCTGAAAAGCCCATATTTTTCAAAGGGAAGTCTTGGGCGGCGTTGGCGGGGAAGCTTTGCCGGCCCATTTGGGCGTTAAGCTTTTGCCGGATTCTCAGCGGAGGGTTAAGGGATGTGGAAAGGAAATCGAGCCCTCGCCAGACGCCGCAGGCGATTTTGACGCCTTCTCTTATCAACAACATCTAGCGTGCGAAGGCTGGACGAACCCCAAGATGTGGATCATCCTAATCCAGTCGTTGGATTTCCGTTGGGCGCCTCGCATATGACCGGCTCGCAAAAACCTGGCCTTCTCGTCCCCTCCTACGCCTACAAGCCTTTCCGCTATCCGTGGGCCTACGACTTCTGGAAGCGCCAGCAGCAGGTGCATTGGATGCCGGAGGAGGTCCCGCTGGGCGAGGACTGCAAGGACTGGGCGACCAAGCTCGACGATTCCGAACGCAACCTGCTGACCCAGATCTTCCGCTTCTTCACCCAGTCCGACATCGAGGTGAACGACAACTACATGGAGCGTTACGCGCGGGTGTTCAAACCGACCGAGGTCAAGATGATGCTCTCGGCGTTTTCGAACATGGAGACGATTCACATCGCCGCCTACGCCCTGCTGCTTGAGACCATCGGCATGCCGGAAAGCGAGTTCGGCGCCTTCCTCGACTACCAGGCCATGCGCGACAAGCACGACTACATGCACAAGTTCGGGGTTGAGACCAACGCCGACATCGCCCGCACCCTGGCCATGTTCGGCGCCTTCACCGAAGGCCTGCAGCTGTTCGCCAGCTTCGCCATGCTGATGAACTTCCCGCGCTTCAACAAGATGAAGGGCATGGGCCAGATCGTCAGCTGGTCGGTGCGCGACGAGAGCCTGCACTGCGAAGGCATGACCAAGCTGTATCACGCCTTCAAGAAGGAAACGGGCTGCGTCACCAAGGCCGTGGCCGACGACATCATCGATTGCTGCAAGACGGTTGTGGGGATGGAGGATCGCTTCATCGACCTGGCCTTCGAGATGGGCCCGGTGCAGGGCATGACCCCCGAGGACATCAAGGCCTACATCCGCTACATCGCCGACTGGCGCCTACGGCAACTTGAATTACCGCCGATCTACGGCGTGACGGAAAACCCCTTGCCCTGGCTGCAGGTGCTGCTGTCGGGCGTCGAACACGCCAACTTCTTCGAGGCGCGCGCCACCGAATACTCCAAGGCCGCCACCACCGGCCAATGGCACGGCGACGGCGGCGTATGGGCCGCGTTCGACGCCGCCAAGCTGCGCCGGGCCGACGGCGTTCTGCCGCAATAGGCGGATCTCGAAGTCAGCCTTCAGGGCGGAAAGCGGAAGTCGACGTTCGGCCCCGATCTGGATCGTCATCCCACGGGCGTCTGAAAGACGAACCGGGGGATGACGGCCTGGGTGTTCCTATGCGGGTGATCGGTGAGCACCGCCAATCATATGCCGACCTTCTGAATGTCTCAGATGGGCGCGAAAGCGGTCGTCGATGGCCTGCCCGCGAGCAGGCCTTCGTTCTGCGGCGGTGGCCGCCCGCCGTCCGCTTCACGACCGCTCTCGTTTGCGGGAGGGACCCTCAGACGCCGTGCTTGGACAATGCCGCTCAGTCGCTTCGCGACGGTTGCCGCCAGCGGGGAAGCTCGCCTGCAACCAAACAGGCCCCAAAACGGGGAGCGCGCCCGTCGCTTAGGGCAACGGACGCGCACGGGACCTTGGACCTCCATCCCGGCCCCTACATTGGCGTGACCGGGGCCCAAGGCCTAATCACTAGGGCGTGAGCCGCGCCTGCGGCCGTATGATTTCTCCACTGTGCACAGGTCGGGGCACAGGTAAGTCGCCGAGATCCGCGCCGGAAAGATCGCGCTTGCATGGCCGTTGGCTCCAAGATATATCTCACAATAAGATGTATCTTAGAGGAGCAATCATGCACAGACATCTATGGGGCCATTCGGCCCAGGCCCCCGTGGGGCTCGGACGCGGATCGGGGCATTTCGGGCGGGGTTTTCGCGCCGGCCACCACGGTCCCGGCGGTCGCCGCGGGCGCATGTTCGACCAGGGCGACCTGCGCCTGGTCATCCTGCACCTGATCTCGGAAAAGCCGCGCTACGGCTATGACATCATCAAGGCGATCGAGGAGAAGCTGGCGGGCCTCTACAGCCCCAGCCCAGGCGTGGTCTATCCCACCCTGACCCTGCTGGAGGAGCTGGGCCTGATCCAGGCCCAGAGCGCGGAGGGCAAGAAGCTGTTCGCCATCACCGACGCCGGCCGGCAGCACCTGCAGGACAACCAGCCTGCCGTCGATGCGCTTCTGGAGCGGATGCAAGCGGCCGGATCCGCCTACGGCGGCGGCGCGCCGCAGATCCTGCGGGCGATGGAGAACTTCAAGGCCGCCCTGCGCCTGCGTCTGGCGCGTCCGCTCAGCGAGGAGCAAATCAAGGCCGTCGCCGCCGAGTTGGACGGGGCCGCTCAGCGCATCGAGGCCATCTGACGCGGGCGGACGGCGGCGTTTGAGGCTCTCACTGGGTTCCCGCCTCCGCGGGAATGAGCGGATAAAGGGGGAAACCCAGTGAATGGCGGTTGGCTCTTGGCTCCTGGGCTCAGACTCTGGCTCCGCCGCCGCCGCCGCGCTATCAGCGGAGCGATGGACCAGGTCGCGATCATCCAACACCCCTGGCGCGACCCTCTGGACGCGGCCCGACCTTTCGCCGCCGAGCCCTGGGCCCTTGTGCTGACCACCCCGGATGGCTGGACCTATCTGGCCCGGCGGCCGCGGCAGGTGTTGGTCATGGACGGGCAAGACCCGGCCGATCCTTTCGCCGCCATGGCCGCCCTGCTGGGTCCGCATCGCCAACGGCGCGCCGACGGCCCGCCGTTTCAGGGTGGATGGGCCGGGCTGCTGTCCTATGAGCTGGCCGCCCGCGCCGAGCCGGTCGCCCTGGAGCGCCACCCCGACTGGCCGGACCTGGCCTGCGGCCTCTACGACGCCTTGGCCGCGTTCGACCCGAGCGGACGGCGCGTCCTGGCCGTGGGCGCGGGCCGCGACCCCGGCGAGGCCCAGGCGCGGGCGGCATCGGTCGGGCTGTGGTTGCAAGCTGAGCCCAACGCCCCCGCGCCGGCGCCTGACGGCGGGGGCTTGGCCGAGCCCCTGACGGCCAGTTCGGGCGAGGCCTATGAAGCGGCGGTCGCGGCGGTGATCGACAGGATCGTCGCGGGCGACATCTATCAAGCCAATGTGGCGCGTCGGTGGACCGGACGGCTGCGCCCGGACGTCGATCCCTACACCCTGTTCGAACGGCTGGCCCAAGCCAGCCCGGCGCCATTTTCTGGATACTTTCGCCTGGAGGGCCGCGCGGTGGTCTCCAATTCCCCCGAACGGTTCGTCCGCGTCGAACCCCAGTCTGGCGGCGCCGCGGCCATGACTCAACCGATCAAGGGCACGCGGCCCCGCGGCGCCGATGCGGCCTCCGATCGGGCCCTGGCCGAGGCGCTGATGGCCGACCCCAAGGACCGGGCCGAAAACCTGATGATCGTGGACCTGATGCGCAACGACCTGGCCCGTGTCAGCCGGCCCGGCGGGGTGGAGGTTCCAGCCCTGTGCGAACTGCACACCTTCGCCAATGTGCATCACCTGGTGTCCACCGTGACCGCGGACTTGCGCGACGGGGTGGGTCCCTTCGACGTGTTGCGAGCGACCTTTCCGCCCGGCTCCATCACCGGCGCCCCCAAGGTGCAGGCGATCAAGACCATCGCCGCTCTGGAGCCGCCTCGGGGGCCTTATTGCGGCTCGTTGTTCTGGGCGGGCTGCGACGGGGGCATGGACTCCAGCGTGCTGATCCGCACCGTCTGCTGCGTGCAGGACGCGCAGGGCTGGCGGCTGGAGGCCGGGGCGGGGGCCGGCATAACCGCCGACAGCGACCCCGCCGCCGAACGGTGTGAGACCGAAGCCAAGATCGCCGCCATCCTGGGGGCGCTCGGCGACGGGTTGAACCCCGCGCCATGAGCGGCTCCGTCCCCCTTGATGACCGAGGCTTGCTGCTCGGCGACGGCCTGTTCGAGACGGTATTGGTCAAGGCGGGCCAGCCTGTCCTGTGGGACGCCCATGTCCAACGCCTGGCGCGTGGCTGCGCGGCGCTGGATCTGCCCACGCCGGACCCATCGGCCCTGGCCCTGGCGGCGAGCCAGGCGGTGACCACAGCCGCGGTGGGTCAGGGGCGGGCCGCCCTGCGCCTGACGTGGACGGCGGGATCGGGAGGACGTGGCTTGGAGCGTCCCGCGCAGCCGGCGCCACGCCTGCTGGCGACGGTCGCCGACGCGCCACGGGTCCAAGGCCCCGCGACCCTGGCCCTGGTCGAGATACGGCGCAACCCCAGCTCGCCTACGGCCCGGCACAAGACCTTGGCCTACCTGGACAACGTCATGGCGCGTCGACAGGCGCGCGCGTCGGGCGCCGACGAAGCCGTCCTGCTCAACCCGCAAGGCGAGATCGCCGGATGCGCGGCGGCCAACCTGTTCTGGATCGCTCAGGATCGGCTGCACACCCCGGCTCTGGATTGCGGCGCGCTGGAGGGGATCATGCGCGCCCAGGTCATCGCGGCGGCCCGCGCCATGGGCCTGGCGGTAGTGGAGGCCCACGCGACCCTGACGGCGCTGGAAGGCGCCGCTGCGGCCTTTCTCACCAACAGCCTGATCGGCGTGCGGCCTGTTAGCCGGATAGACGGGGTGCGATTTGGCGAGAACGCTCAGATTGAGGCCCTGGCCAAAGCCGTGGCTGAGTTTGCTGACTAGGCTCGACTACTGCGCCTGGCCGCCGCCGATGGCCTGAGCCAGGGGCGCGGTGATCGCGGCGCCCGGCCCGCTGGGGGCGCCGGCGGCGCTTGAGGCTGCGCCGCTGATCCGCTCGCAGCGCGAAGCGCAGGAATAGTCGCTCTGCAGCGCGCCGCGGAACACCGAGACGTGGCCCGCGTCGTCGGCGCTCACCACGATAGGGCCGGAAAACAGGGTGCGGCCCGAGGCGTCCATCACCACCAGGTTGGTGCGGCCAAAGGCCTTGCCGTGGATCAGCAGGTGATGGTGGTCCACCACGGTGACATCGGCGATGGCCGCATCGCCCACCAGGACGTCAGACGCCGATCCGTACAGGCTGAGAGGGAAGGTCTGGCTCAGCGGCACGCTCAGGGCCTCGGCCGCCGCGCTGCGCGGCAGAGCCGCCAACATCGCGCCGAACACCAGGACTGTCCCGAATGTCCAGACGATAGAGCGGACGGAACGATTAGCGGACATGGCCTAACCGACAAAAACGCGCGGCCCTGATCGCCGCCGGCTGAGGGTGGGCCGGACCGGTCAATAAAGTCTGAAAGGCGATGGAATGGGGATTCGCGCGCGCGCGAATCATAATGAGCATGCAGCTCGAAAGAGGCTAGCTCTGGGGCTTGGTTAAGCCGTGTTAATGGTAAAGAGATAGCAACCATAAATAACTTTTGCAGCAATCAGCATGTTCACCGTGCATTAATCCAGTAATGCGAAAGTCTCCAAGTCATCGGGGGCAAGCGGGCCGTTTGGGCTTGATCCTCCTAACAACTGACCTGCTTGCTTAACAGGAGATAGCAATGAACAAGTTCTTCACGCGTTTTGCCAAAGACGAATCCGGCGCCACCGCCATTGAGTATGGCCTGATCGCCGCCCTTATCGCCGTTGTGATCATTTCCGGCGCCACTGCACTGGGCACCGCCCTGAACACCAAGCTGGCCTCGATCGGCACCAGCGTCACCAGCGCCGGTTCGTAAGGCGTCCCTCAAAGGTCGGCGGCGAGAACCTTGCCGCCGACCTACGGGAGGCCTCGCCTCTCGCATCTTGAAAGCAGGCGGGCTCCACAGCTCCGCCTGCTTTATTTTTTGTCTAACGACCCACGCATCTTCGGCGTCGTATTGAACGTGAATTTCTGATCTTTCGCCGGGCAGAGTTGGGCGGGCGCAATGCCTGTAACGCCAGGTCGCCCTCAGAGGCCCTGGGCCACGGCGCGCAGGGTCTTGGCGAACCAGGCCACTGCGGGCTGGGCCAAGCGATCGGACCGAACAAGCGCCCCCACCTCCAGCGGCTCGGCGGCCTTCAGCGGCTCGAACATCACGGCCGTGCCGTTGCTGCAGACGATCTGCGCCAGGCGCCGAGGCGCTAGAGCGATCATGTCCGAGCGTGTGGCGATGACCACCGCCGAGAAGGCGTCCGGCACGGTCACGCCGGCCATGTCCGCTTCGGACTGAACTGAGGAGCGGCGACTGATCGCGGCGCCCACGCCCGCTGCGCCTTCCACCGTCTCGCGATAGGCGGAAATGACGATGCGCCGCGCGCTGGCCAGGCCCGCCTCGGTCAGCGGCCCCTCGGCCAGGGGGTGGCCGCGCCGCGCCACCCACACCATGTCTTCGGTGAACAGGGGCAGAAACGTGAAAGCCCGCTCCTCGCCGCCACGGCCGACAATGGCCGCGTCGAGGCGACCCGATTCCAGATTCTCCCGAAAATCAGGCCCATAGGCCTCGATCTGCAGGCGCACGCCCGGCGCGGCCTGGCGAAGGCGTTCCACCAGCGACGGGGCCAGGATGGTGCAGGCGTAAGGGCCGGCCGCCAGGACGAAGCGCCGTTCGACGGTCAGCGGATTGAACACCGGGGGCGACAGCGCCTCCTGCAGCTGACCTATGGCCGCATGCAGCGCCGGGCCGATCTCCAAAGCCCGGGGCGTGGGCTCAATGCCGCCGGTCCTGCGCGTGAACAGCGGATCGCCCAGCACATGGCGCAGCCGGGCCAGGGCATGGCTGACCGCGGACTGGGTCAAACCCAGCCGGTCGCCCGCCCGCGTGACGCTACGCTCCTCCAGCAAGGCGTCGAACACCCGCAGCAGATTGAGGTCGAGATTGACGAAATGCAGTTCATTCATGAGCTTTGTGACAATATATCATTTTGCTCATAGATGCATCCTCCCTACATGAAGCTCGTTGCAGACCTATGTATCCGGCCGTGGTGGCGGAGGCATGCAGGCTGGGCCGGGAGTGCAGGAGCGTGGACGTGGCGCGAGACGCAGCAACAACCGAAACCGGACCAGGCAGGCTCCAGCAACTGCGCTTGCCGCTGCTCATCGGCGGCCCCGTGGTCATCCTTGGCGTGGTGGGCTGGTTTGTCCTGACGGGCGGACGCTATCAGACCACCGACGACGCCTATGTCGAGGCGGCGCGCACGGCCGTCAGCGCCAGCGTCTCAGGCCGCATTATCGATCTGCAGGTGCATGATAACCAGCCCGTCAAGGCCGGGCAGATGCTGTTCCGACTGGATGACCGGGACTTCCGCAACGCCCTGGCCCAGGCGCAGGCCCAACTGGCTGTCGCCCGCCTGCAGGTGCAAACGGAGCGCGCGTCGTTCGGACAGCAACAGGCCGCTGTGCAGGTGGCGCAGAGCGCCGTGAACTACGCGGACCGCGAATTGGCGCGTGAGAAGGAGCTGGCGGCCGGCGGCGTGGCTTCCCAACAGCAGCTCGATCAGGCCGTCAACGCCGCGAGCGACGCGCACGCCAGGCTCCTGGTGGCCGAGCAGCAGGCGGAAGCGGCCAAGCTGACCGCCGGCGACAATGGCCCCATCGATGCCCATCCCGCCGTGATGCAGGCCTTGGCCAATCTGCAGAAGGCCCAGCTCAACGACGGCTACACCACCGTGCTCGCGGCGCAGGACGGGATTGTCACCAAGGTCGAGCAGGTCCAGGTCGGCACCTACATCAACGCCTCGCAGCCGCTGTTCTGGCTGGTCTCGGGCCGGCCTTACGTTGAGGCTAATTTCAAGGAAGATCAGTTGGCGCACATGAAGGTGGGCCAACCCGTCAGCCTGAAAGTCGACGCCCTGCCCGGAAAGCCCCTGCCCGGTCATGTGGCCAGTTTCAGCCCCGGCTCGGGCGAGAGCTTCTCGGTGCTGCCCGCGCAGAACGCCACCGGCAACTGGGTCAAGGTGGTGCAGCGCCTGCCCGTGCGCATCGAGTTCGACCAGGTCCCGCCCCCGGGCGCCCATGCGGGTCTCAGCGTTGTGGCCAAGGTGGACACCCGCGCCCCAGCCGCTCGCTAGAGCGCGGCCGGGAGCATCGCCCAGAGGCATGCCATGAACATCGCCCGAACCGGCAGCGCGGCCAAATGGCCGATCACCATCTCGGTCATGCTGGCCACGGTGATGAACTCCCTGGACACCACCATCGCCAACGTCGCCCTGCCGCACATCCAAGGCAGCGTCTCCGCCTCCCAGGACCAGATCGCCTGGGTGCTGACCTCCTATATCGTCGCCTCGACCATCTTCACCCCCATAACCGGCTGGCTGGCGGGACGGATCGGCCGCAAGCAGCTGCTGATCATCTCCATCGCCGGGTTCACGGCGGCGTCGGCTCTGTGCGGCATGTCGCAAAGCCTGGTGGAAATCGTCGGCTTCCGCTTGCTGCAGGGGATGTTCGGGGCCTCCCTGATCCCCCTGTCCCAGGCGGTTCTGCTGGACGTCTGGCCGCGCGAGCAGCACGGATCAGCCATGGCCATCTGGGGCATGGGGGCTATTCTCGGCCCGATCATGGGACCAGCGCTCGGCGGCTGGCTGACTGACAATCTCAACTGGCGCTGGGTGTTCTACATCAACCTGCCGGTGGGCGCCTTGGCCCTCGCCGGGGTGTTCATGTTCATCACTGGCAAGAAGCAGGACAACTCCAGGGCGTTCGATTTTTTCGGATTCGGAACCCTGTCGGTGTTCGTCGCCGCCTTTCAGCTGATGCTCGACCGGGGCCCGACCCAGGACTGGATCAATTCGAAGGAAATCTGGACCGAAGCCATCGTGGCGCTGATCGCCTTCTGGCTGTTCATCGTCCATTCGGCGACCGCCAAGAACCCCTTCTTCGAACGCGCCCTGCTGCGCGACCGCAGCTTCATGGTCTCCACCTTCATGGGGCTGTTCGTGGGCCTGCTGCTCTATTCCAGCATGGCGCTGCTGCCGACCATGCTGGAGACCCTCATGGGCTATCCGGTGGTCACCACTGGCCTGGTCACCATGCCGCGGGGCCTGGGCGCCCTCGCCGCCATGATCATCGTCGGACGCATCAACACCAAGGTCGACGCCCGCATCATCGTCCTGGCGGGACTGGTGTTCTGCACCATCGCCGCCTTCCAGATGAGCCACTTCTCCCTGCTGATGGACTCGCGCCTGGTGATCGTCTCGGGCGTGCTGCAAGGGCTGGGCACCGGCCTGATCTTCGTGCCTCTAGCCGCCCTGGCGTTCAGCACCTTGAACCCCGCCTTCCGCAACGAGGGCTCGGCCCTGTTCACCCTGGTGCGCAACATGGGCGGCAGCGCCGGCATCTCGGTGATCGAAGCCCTGCAGACGCACGGCAGCGAGGTGGCCCACGCCGACCTGGCCCAGCACATCTCGCCCTCCAACCCCGTGTTGCAGGCCTATCTGCCCTCACAGTTCAGCCTGGGCACGACGCAGGGCCTCGTCGCCCTCAATGCCGAGATTTCACGGCAATCGGCCATGGTCGCCTATGTGGACGACTTCAAACTGCTGATCTTCCTGTCCCTGGCGGCGATGCCGCTGCTCCTGCTCCTGCGCGCGCCCGAGAAAAAGCGCAGCGCTGATTCGGTGGAGGTTATCGTTGACTAGCCGCTCGCTCGCGCTTTCGCTGACGGCCCTGCTCCTGTGCGGCTGCGCCGCCGTGGGTCCAGACTTCACCGCGCCCAAGGCCCCCCATGCCGCTGGCTTCGCCGCCCAAGGCGATCAAGCGCCCTCGCAGGTTACGGCGAGCGATCAGGCGCCGGCCGGCCAATGGTGGCGCAACCTGGGTTCGGCGGACCTGGACCGGGTAATCCGCCAAGCCCTCGCCGACAGCCCGACGCTGGCCGAAACGGACGCCACCCTCGCTTCGGCTATGAGCAACGCCGCCGCCGCCGGCGCACAGCTCGGCCCGCAGGGAACACTGAACGCCTCGGTCGGCGAGAGCCGGATCAACCTGGCGGCCTTCGGCTTCACCGAATTCGCCAACCCCACGGTGAGCCTCTATTCGGTGGGCGGGACCGTGTCCTACGACCTGGACCTGTTCGGCGGAAAGCGCCGGGCGCAGGAAAGCGCCAAGGCCCAGGCGGAGGCGCAGGCCTACCGCGCCGGCGCGGCCTATCTGACCCTGACCGGCGATGTGGCTCTGCAGGCGGTGCAGATCGCCTCCCTGCGCGCCCAGATCGCCGCCGCCAATGCGGTGATCGCCGACGACCGGACCAATCTGGATCTGGCGCGCAAGGCCCAGGCCGCCGGCGGCGAAGCGCCCTCCGCCCAGGTGAGCGTGCACGCCCAGCTGGCCGAGGACGAGGCGGCCCTGCCGCCGCTCAATCAAGCCCTGGGCCAGGCCCGCCACGCTCTGGCCCTGTTGGCGGGCCACGCGCCTTCCGACTGGGCCGCGCCGGACTTCGACCTGGCGGCCTTGACGGCGCCGGCGTCCATTCCCGTCAACCTGCCCTCGCAGCTCGCCCATCGCCGGCCCGACATCCTGGCCGCCGAGGCGGATCTGCACGCGGCCACCGCCAACATCGGCGTGCAGGAGGCCAAGCTTTATCCCGACATCACCCTGAACGCCGGCCTGACGCAGACCTCGCTGACGCCGCAGAAGATCGTCGACTACGGCTTTTCCGGATGGAACATCGGCCCGGGGCTCAGCCTGCCGATCCTGGGCCGCGATGGCATCAAGGATCAGCGCAATGCGGCCCAGGCCGAGACCCGCGCGGCCTTCGCCCGCTATCAACTGACGGTGCTCAAGGCCTTCGGCCAGGTGGCCGACGCCCTGCAAGCCCTGGCCACCGACGACGACGCCATCAAGGCCGAAACGGAAGCCCAGGCCCTGGCCCAGAAAAACCTGGACAACATGCGCTTCGCCTACGCCCACGGCGGGAACACCTTGTTGGACGTCACCGACGCCCAGCGCACCCTGAGCCGCGCGCGCATCGCCTACGCCCAGGCCCAGGGCCGCAAGCTGGCCGACGTGGTGCGGCTTTACATGGCCACGGGCGCCGACTGGACCGACCTGAGCGCCCAACGGGCGTTGGCGGCGAACGGGGGCTAAGGTGGGGGATTGCCGACCCCAGTAGCTATGCATGGCCTGGGGTATGATTGGTCTCTTGAACAACACTCGCTCATCTCGGCAGGCGAGCTACATGCTTTAGGCTACCGTGGCGGTGTCCTATGTCCTGGCCTCGGCCAGTTATTTTCTCATCAATCCGCCCTGGAATTTGGTCGCTGCAGTGCCGATGCTTGAGCCGTTGGTGAACGGCCCCGCAAATGCCCCCCTTCTTTGGACCGTGATCGTTTCCTGGTGCATCGTCGCCACGTTCGCGTTTTGGAGGTGGCGCAAGCAGGCTTGGCCGGTGCTGCTATCCGCGCCCTTCGCGTTATCGTTGGTTTTTGAGGTCGGGCTGATGTTCGCATCATGCGTGATCGGTCATGCCTGCGTCTGACATTTTTTCGTCTGCCAACCCGGCGCAGACAGCGGCCGTATGGAACGGCATAGTGGGGCCGCCCATTGACAAAACGTAGTCTAAAAACTACATCTGATCGAGCTGAAGCAGACAGAGACGTTTCGCAAGTGGTGGACGCGGCTGAAGGACAAGCGCGCCCTGGGCGTGATCTTCGCGCGGTTGGATCGCCTCGCTTACGGCCATGCGGGCGACGCCGAGCCGGTCGGCGACGGGATCAGCGAGCTGCGCATCCATTACGGCCCAGGCTACCGGGTGTATTTCCAGAGGCACGGTAATACCCTGATCGTCCTGCTGTGCGGCGGCGACAAGAGCACCCAGGCAAAGGACATCCAACAGGCCAAGCGCCTGGCCGAGACATGGAGCGAGTAGGATGGAGGAAAACCTGACCCCCTTCGACCCCGCCGAAGGCCTGACGTCGGACGAGGCCATCGCGGGCTTCATGGAGGAAGCCTTCAAGACCGAGGACGCGGGCTACATCGCCCATGCCCTGGGGGTGGTGGCCCGGGCCAAGGGCATGACGCAGATCGCCCATGAGACCGGCCTGTCGCGCGAGCAGCTCTATCGCTCGTTCAGCGAGGCCGGCAACCCAACGCTCAAGACGACGATCGCTGTGATGAAGGCTCTGGGGATCACCCTGACCGCGACGACCTCGACCAAGGCCGGGCGCAAGGTTCCCAGCGCGGCCTAAGTCTTCAGCCGATAACCGATGGCGAACAGGCGCCAGACGAGCGCGGCCAGGCCCATAGCCAACAACCCCACGAACGCCGTTCCCACCATCAGGTTCTGGTCGGCCTGGCCGATGAAGCCATAGCGGAAACCGTCGATCAGATAGAACATCGGATTGAAGTGAGACGCCGCGCGGAACAGGGGCGGCAGGCGCTCCACCGAATAGAAGGTGCCTGACAGGAAGGTCAGGGGCATGATCACGAAATTGGTCACCGTGGCCAGATGGTCGAACTTCACCGCCCACAGCGCCGCCAGCACGCCGGTGCAGGCCATGATGGCGCAGGCGGCCAGGCCGAAATAGGCCACGGCCCACAGATGCGCCACGCCCAGGTGGGCGAACGGCAGCACGCACAGCCAGGTCACAAAGCCCACGATCAGCCCGCGGGTGATGGCGCCAAGGGCGAAGCCGGCGGTGAGCTCGCCGGGGCTGAGCGGCGGAGTGAGAAAGTCCTGCGTCAGGCCCTGCATCTTGGCCTGCAGCAGGGACGAGGAGGAATTGGCGAAGGCGTTGTTGAGCATGGTCATCATGATCAGCCCCGGCGCCATGAAGGTGACGAAGGGCAAGGCGCCCGTCGGTCGGGCGCCGTTGGTGGCCACGGCGAACACCATCATATACAGCAGGGACGTGACCACCGGCGCGCCGAGGGTCTGGCCGCCGACTTTCCAGAAACGCCGGATTTCCTTCAGATACAGGGCCCAGAGCCCCAGCCAGTTGGCGCCCGCATAGCGTCGGGGCTCCAGGCTGCTGACGGGTTCGATCAGGTCTCGCATACGGCTGATTTGCGCCCGCCGGCGCGTTAGCGCAAGGGCGCGGCGCCGAGCGCATACGTTAACGCAACATCTAGATCCCTGTGGACGGAGCTCATGGCGCCTATTGTGTGTTTGAGCCGTTTGGTTACTGTATGTTGTGGATAGGGAGAGGCGTCCTATCTGTTGGACGCAACATCTAGCGTCGTGGGTGGCGCGGCGTCCCTGGCGGGGTTTGGAGGCGGACATGGGCTGGACCGACGAACGAGTAGAGATGCTGAAGAAGCTGTGGCTGGACGGCCTGAGCGCCAGCCAGATCGCTAAACAGTTGGGCGGGGTGACCCGCAACGCGGTGATCGGCAAGGTCCATCGTCTGGGCCTCTCGGGTCGCGCCACGCCCTCGCAGCCGCAACGCCCGGTGTTCAAGGCGCCGCGCGCGCCGCGCCCCGCGGTGGCGGCCGCTCCGCGCCGCACGCCAAGCGAGGCGCACGCCTCCTTGCCGGTCCCGACACCGACCTTCTATGCGGAAGAACCCGGTTCGGCCACGGTGCTTACGCTGGGCGCCCACATGTGCAAGTGGCCCATCGGCGACCCGTCCACCGACGCATTCACCTTCTGCGGCCGCCGCAGCAGCGAAGGCCCCTACTGCGGGGAGCACGCTCGGGTGGCCTACCAGCCACAACAGAAAAAGGGTCGAAGCCCCGCTTCAGATCTGGCCCGTTCGCTGCGCCGGTACATCTAGTGGTCAAAATCTGACGTTTGAGTCCCGCAGGTCGCACCTGGCGGTCGAAAACCCGAACGTCCGCTTCACGCCCCGAAGCCAACGGGGAGAATCGACCCTGAGCGGAAGTTCAGAACGTCTGCTTGTGGGCGACGATAGGCGCGCCTGCAATTCCTTAAGACATGACAGAACCCGCATTGGCGGTGTGCCGAAGGCCTAGCCAGGCTGCGGCTAACGGGATTCGCTTCAGGACCATGCGTTCCAGAAGCCAGACAAGGGTCAGCGAGAGCCCGAACAGGGGCAACAGCACACCGAGCATGATGACGATCGCAAGCAGTCCAGCGGAAAGCCTAGGATTGCCATCCGGAATGGGGGCGCCTAACACGCCGGAGGCCCGCCGCCGCCACCAAAGGACCACCGCGCTGGTGCTGACCGTAAGCAAGCTTGAGGCGATCAATACGCCCAGCAGCTGGTTGGCCCAGCCGAACAGCTGGCCCTCGTGGGCCGCGACTCCGACGCTGACGATTCGGTCGATCAGGGTGTGTTGCGCAAAATCCGTGCGGCTGACCACCGCGCCGCTCGTGGGATCCAGCTTGACGTCCACGCGTAGCGGGCGGTTCTGGGCGTCGGAATGGCCCGTCCAGAGGCCGCCGGATTCCGCGGGCGGCGATATAAGCACCGGCCAAGCCAGATTCAGCGCCTGAACGGTGGGCGCGGCGCGATCCAGAGCTGTTAGGCTTTCGGCGGACAGCGCGATACCTGCTCGCCGCCATTGCCCGCCTCTCTTGGCATGACCCGTGTGCGCGGTGCCCGCTCCGGCCATGTCGCTCATGCCCGGCATGGACGCCATGCCGGCCGCATCCATCGCCTTGTTCTTGGCGATTTCCGAGGACCGGCCGGTGGTCCAGTCCTGATGGGCCGAAGCCGTCCCCGTCAGTCGCCGCACGTCCTTAAGATATCCGCCCCAATTCTTGGACCAGGGCAGGCCGCTCATGATCATGACCACGGCGAACAGCGATACCCACACCGCCGTCACCGCGTGCAGATCGCGCCAGAACAGCCGCTTGCCCGCGTTCAATCGGGGATAGACCACCCCGGCCAGGCCAAGGGTCTGGCGCGGCCACCAGAGATAAAGGCCCGTGATGATCATGATGATGGTCCAGGACGCCGCCAGTTCGACAATCATGGAGCCCCGGTCTCCCGCCAGAAGCTCCCCGTGCAGGTGGAACATCACGCGCATGAACCGTCCCTCTTCGGGCACGTCCTTGAGCACTTTCAACGTTCCGCGATCGATATAGAGACGCCGCTCCTCCCCTTGGCGTCCGATCAGCACCTGCGCGGCCGAGTAATCGGTCTGCGGCAGCTGATAGGCGTGTAGCGTCCAGCCGGGATGGCTTGCGAGGGCGGCCTGGACCACCTGGGACGGCGCGGCGGCCTGGGCGGCCGTCAGGTGATTGTAGGGCTTGTCCAGCCAGGCCTCGACCTGAGGCCTGAACAGATAGATGGCGCCGGTGATCGACAGCCAACAGACGAAGGGAATGCAGAACAGGCCCGCGTAGAAGTGCCAACGCCAGACAGTGCGATAGTCGAGCCAGGGTTTGTATTTTGAGCTTGTGATAGAGGTCATGGGTGCGTCGCCAGAAAAGGGGCGGCCTCGCGTCCAACTCCGACGCGAAGCCGCAGTGCGTTAGAACCGAGCCCGGACTCCGACCGTCGCATCAAGCGGCAAGCCTAGGGCCGGCACCGTCGAGCTGCTGACGGTCGAGCCGTTGGTCGTGGTGTAGCCAAGACCCTGGTCTAGGTAGCGGGCGTTTCCGACGTTCTGAACGAGCGCGAAGACCTCGACCTTTCCATAAACGCGGTAGGACGCGCCCATGTCGGCGATGGTCGCGCCCTGGTTCAGTTGGGTGTGCGAGGTGTTATTCCAGTAGTTGGGGAAAGACTTCAGCCGCAACGAAAGCTTGAGCCTTTCGATCGGGCTCCAATCGGCCGATGCCGTTGCGATCCAGGGCGGGACCTGGCCGATTTGTTGACCGGTTGGATCGGGGATGACGCCGGCCGAGGCGACATTGTATTTTGAACTGGTCAGATGGGCGTCGGTCCGGGTGTACCCGGCGGTGAACGACAGGGTATCGGACGCTTTCCAGCCGCCCAGGAATTCGATGCCGCTCAGGACGGCATTGCCGGCGTTCACGTACTGACGCAGAGACCCGCCTGAAATCGTAGCGATGTTGGTCCCACAATAGTTGTTGCCGGCCGCGCAGCCACTTTGGACGGTAGCGTAGTCGATGAACTTGCTCAGGCTGTTGTAGAACCCGGTGACCGAGACGGTCAGACCCTTCCGTGTGAAGTCAAATCCGGCTTCCTCGCCCAGGTTGGTCTGCGGAAGCAGCGTCGGATTGGACGTCGTAAAATTGCTGCCGCTGATGAAGGCCCGATACATCTGGTTCATGCCGGGCGCGGCGAAATCTTCGTAGACTGCCGCGCGTAGGTCCACTTCGTCGGTCAGGTGATACTTGGCCCCCAGGCGGGGGTCGAAGTGGTTGTAGATTTCGTTGCTCAGTATGTTGGCGAACCCGGCGCCCTTATAGACGCCGACGATGCTGCCGTTGCTGGTCTGCCAGAAGTCTTCGCGCAGACCCAACGTCACCTCCAACGGGACCTGCGGAACATGCCAGGAGCCTTGGGCGAACAAACCCTCGAAATGGTGCTGAGCCCGCGCTTCGATCGTCCCCGTCTGAGCGGTCGCCGAGAACAAGTTTAGTGGATCGTCAGAGGTGATCGACCGGAAATCGACCCCGGCCTTGATATCCTTGACGTCGCCCCAGGCGCTGTTGATGAACGCCGAGCCGCCATAGTTGGAGTAGCGAACGGTCTCGGTTTGGGAGACGTAGGGAACGCCCAGGGTCGGGGTAAAGATGGTGTAGGAGGCGTTGCTGGAATTGGTGGTGGCCATGGTGTTCCAACCGTACCAACCCGTCGCATTGACGCTCGTGGCTGGATCGAGCGCGTATGAGCCCCCAACGGTCGCCCGGTCGGTCGTCCAGGTATTGCTGGCGATGCTCCAGACGAGGCCGTTCTCCCGAATCCGGTGATCCACGAAATTGGCGTAGACCTCGGATTTCGCGGTGGGCGTATACACGGCCGAAGCGCTGAAGTTGTTGTTCTGTGACGCCGTCGCATCCATGTAAGGGTTGCGATAAAGCGCGGGCGTCTGGTTGTAGCCGTCCGTCTTGGTGACATCGGCGGTGCCGCCGATCTTCAACTGGTCGGTGAGGGTCGTGCCCAGGGCGATGTCGCCCGAATAGGTGTTGAAGCTGCCGTAGCTGGCTTCGACATTGTCGTTCCCCGGACCCGGCGTCCGCGTCACGATGTTGACGATGCCGCCCATGGCCATATTGCCCCATAGGCTGGTGGCGCCGCCGCCCCGGATAATCTCGATGCGGTCGATCTCGGACTTTGGCAATTGGCTCCAGTCTACGGTGCGGAAATAGGGGTCGTTCATGGGCACGCCATTGTCCATCACCAGGGTGTTGACGTTGGTGGTCGTGCCGAAGCCGCGGATGTTGAACTCCTGGCCCGTGGGATGCAGTTGCGCGGCCGGGACCTGAGAGGTGAAGACGCCTGGAATCTTGTTGACGATTTGATCGACTGTGTTTTCGGGTGCGGCCTCGACTTGGGCCGCCGAGATAGTCGTGGTGCTGACGTCCAGGCTGGCCAGGGCGGCCCCGCGGCTGGCTGTAACCGTTACGGTATCCAGATCGGTGCTTTGCAGGGCTGTCGGCGCCGTCTGGGCGAACGCCGACCCAGCGGAAAGCGCGGCGAGGCTCAGGGCGAGCGCGCTGGCGCCGTTGATGAAACGGGACTTCATGAGAGAAAACTCCTGATCGCCGACGCGTCCATGCGTCGTCGGCTTGTTGGTTCGGGTCGCGCCCGAGGGCGCGGATCGAGGTTTGGGATCAGGATGCGACTGGAGGGTCCCTCGCCTTGGGTGAGGGCGTAAGGGCGACAATAGAGATGGGCGCATGCGTCGCCGAAAGGATGACCGAGACGTAGGCGAACGGCGCAGCAGGCGTGGGCGTCTGGGCCAGAGTGGCCAGGCTCGACGCCGCCGCGCAGACCAAACAGGCGGCGTGGCAACAGCCCTCTTGCTGCGAGGTCGGCGCGCCATGATCGCGTTGCGCCGACGATCCGCAGACCGGTAGGTTCGCCCAGGGATCTAGACGCGCAGCCGCCATCGCCGCCGCCTGGGCCGGCGCAAGCGCCTGCAGCAGCAGCGAGAGCAGGATCAGAGCGAGCGGCAGCGGCCCTATGCGCCCTCTAGCCGTCACGCGCCGACCAAGGCCTTGAGACTGGCCAGGGCCATCTTGGGATCCTCGTCATAGCCGATCGGCTCGACGAAATGGCCCTGGGCGTCCATCAGGTACAGGGTCGTGGAATGATCGACCGTGTAATCGGAGCCCTGCAGCGGGACCTTGTTGTAGAAAACGTTGAACTGATGCGCCGCCGCAGCCACCGCTTCAGGCGATCCGGTCCGGCCGCGAAAGCGCGGATCATAGGCGGACAGGTAAGCCTTCAGCTTGGCCGGCGTGTCACGCTCCGGATCAATCGATATAAACACGACATTGAGCTTGTTCGCGTCCGAACCGAGCGCCTTCATCCAGACCGCCAGATGGCCCAGGGTCGTCGGGCAAGCTTCTGGGCAATAGGTGAACCCGAAATAGAACACCGTGGGCTTGCCCAGGAAGGTCCGATCGGTCACCAGCCTGCCGTCCTGATCGATCAGGGCAAAGGGACCGCCGATCTCAGATGATCGGCTGGGCGAAGGGACTGGCCGCGGCCATGCGACGAAGACCGCGACTCCGATGCCGGCGAGCAGCACCAAGGCCGCCGCCGCGCCGAACAGTCTTCGCATCAGTGCATGTCCATGTGGCCGCCGGGCATGGCCATGCCCGGCATGGCGCCGCCCGTATCCGCCGGTTGCTCCACCTCAAGGTTCAGCTTCACCGTTCCGGCGTGCTCGAAGGTCAGGGCGACGGGGATGTGCTCGCCCGGCCTGAACGGGTGTTTGGGTCCGATCAGCATCAGGTGGAAGCCCTCAGGGGCCAGGGACACCGACCCGCCGGCGGGAATGACGAGGCCGCCGGCGACCGGGCGCATGCTCATCACGCCTCCGGTCATGGACATCTGATGGATTTCAAGCTTGCCGGCCGCGGGGGTCGATCCGCCGATCAATCGGTCCGGCGATTTGCCGCGATTGACGATGGTGAGATAGCCTGCGGCCGTGGGGGCCGAAGGCGGCGTGGGGCGGGTCCACGGGTGAGTGATTTTAAGCTCGCCGAAGGCGTAGTCGCGCGCATTGGCCGCGACGGACAGGCATGACAGAGCCAGGGTGCAGGCGGCTGTGCGGCCTGCAGAGCGCAGTGTGAACATGGGTTTCGTTCCATTGATCCAGGCGCCGCGACAGCGGCGTTCGCCCGCGCGGGAACGCGGACGGCGATGAAGATCAGATCAGACCGAAACGGAGGGCGGCGCGTGCGACGGGGGAGGCGGCGCGGCGAGGAACGGCGCGACGGCAAAGGCTTGACGCGAATGCTCAACGAAGGGAAGCCAGGTCGCCGCCTCGCTGGACAGGAACGGCGAAACCGCCAGGGGCGGGGCCGCGCCGTGGCCGGTGAAGGCGCACGGGCCGTCGGCGTGAGACTTGGAGTCGTGGGAGCCGGAAGCCTTGCTCAGTCCCGTCAGATCAGAGGCGATCTGGACTGGACCATGACCCGTGCATAGCACAAGGCCTGGCGCACCGGGAGCGCCGGGCATGAATCCAGCAGGAACCAGAACATTGACGGCGACAGCCAGGATGGCGGTGAAAACCGCCACTTTCCCGAATATCGCTGACCAGCCCCCGACTTTCATGGCTGTCCCTATAACCCCAGCCTTCAGGTGCCTCAAGTGATGCGGGGCCGGTGCGGGTGCGGCCAATGGTGGCTAAGGACCGCTCTTGCTCAAGACAGGGCCTTAGGTCCGCATTCCCCCCT
>Ga0182013_10003239_pt1 | contig 20508 bp, 18 predicted proteins | sample 612S2MmetaG_FD_120487 | JGI IMG/M metagenome (GOLD analysis project Ga0182013, IMG submission 120487) | Permafrost microbial communities from Stordalen Mire, Sweden - 612S2M metaG | ecosystem: Environmental > Terrestrial > Soil > Wetlands > Permafrost | place: Sweden: Stordalen | collected... | reverse complement strand
GCGGCGTTTGAGCATGCCGCCGGCGACGCGCGGGTCGACGTAGGACGAGCCGCTGGCCAGGACGCGGAAGGCGACGTCGAGTTCGCTGGGCGAGATGTCCTTGACCACGAAGCCGTCGGCGCCCGAGGCGATGCTGCGCTGCATCACGTCGGAGTTGGCGTAGCTCGAGAGAACGCAGAAGCGGACGTTCGGGCAGACGCTGCGCGCGAGGGCGAGCGCTTCGGTGACGTCCAACAGGGCGTTGTCGAGACCGAAAACGATCAGATCGGGGCGCGTGCGCTGGAGATCTTCGACCCGGACGGAAGGGGCGTCTCCGACGACGCGAATCATCGGGTTCTCATCGAGAAACGAGTGCAGCGCTTTCGCGATGAGCGATTGGCGTTCGATGACGAAAGTCTTGAGCGGGACCATCTCGAGGGCGATCATCTTGTACTTACTCCTACGACCTTACACCGAATGGCGCGTCGGGAAAAAACCGACGAGGTATGGACGTATAGTAGGGCAAGAGTGCGTCGAGCGGACTTCTCAAAACTTAGTATTTTTAACCCAATGGACACAAATGTCGAGTGACTGGGGGCACAAGCGAGAGAGCCCTTACGTCGAACGTACCACATTCGGCCGGATGGACGGCGGTGGGACGAACGCGCGCCACTCGCGCTCGAGGAGTTTGGCGAATCCGAGCGTTTGGAGATCGCCATGGAGCGGGCCGACGATCTGTACGCCGACCGGTAGGCCCGCCCGGGTCAGGCCCAAGGGCGCCACGGTCGCCGGAAGATAGTACGCGCCCACGATCCCGGCCCAGAAGCCGAGATTGTTGTAGGGGATGGTCAGGCCGTCGACGGTAACACGGCGGTCGCGCTGGACCGTGGTCGTGTCGTGAGGCAAAGCGGGCGTTCCGAACGGCGGGCACAGCAGCACGTCGAAGTCGTCGAAAAACGCCTGCCAGACGCGGCGGATCTGGTGCCGCCGCTCGTTGAGCGCCAGCCAGCGGCTGTGCGGCATGCGGTAGTTGCGGTCCAAAATCGCATCGGCGCTGCGGTCGCCGGGGTTCGCGACGCTGCGTGCTTCGGCGTCGGCAAGGAATTCCGGCGCAAGCCGCGCACCGATGACCGCTGCGATCAGGGCCAAGAAGAGCTCGTAGGCCTCGCCGGGGTCGAACCCTGGGCGCGCCTCCCTCACGCGTGCCCCCCGCCGCCCCAAGAACGCGGCGAGGTCACGGATCTGTCCGCTGATCTCCGGATCGGTCGGCGATGCCGGGTCGTCGGCCCACACGGCCACGCGCATTTCGGAAAGCGACTCGGCACGTGGAGGCGGCAGGGTCGAGCGCAGCGCGGTGTCGGCCGGGTCCGGCCCCCCCAGCACGCGGAGGGCGAGTTCAAGGTCGTCAGCCGAGCGCGCGAGCGGGCCGATCGCCGAGACGTCCGTCGGCGACACCGCCCCGGTGAGCGAGTGCCCGATCATCGGCAGGTAGCCGAAGGTCGGTTTGTGTCCGAAGGTGCCCGTCATGTGCGCCGGGACCCGGATCGACCCGCCGATGTCGCTGCCCAGTTCGAGCGCCGTCAACCCGGCGGCGACGGCTGCCGCGGCGCCGCCTGACGATCCGCCCGGAGTCGTCGCGAGATCCCACGGGTTGTTGCTCACGCCGTAGATGTCGTTGAAGCTCTGCCAGTCGAGCAATGACCGCGGGACGTTGGTTTTGCCGAAGACGACGGCGCCGGCGGCTTCCAACCGGGCGACGGCGAGCGCACTGCGCGTGGCCACCGCGCCGGCGAACTCGGTCAGCCCGTAGGTCGTCGGCAGGCCGGCGACGTCGAAGCTCTCCTTGACCGTCATCGGTACGCCGTGAAGCGGTCCGTTCGGCGTTCGCGCGGCGTCGAGCGAGCGCGCGCGCTCTCGGGCGCGTTCGAAATCGCGAACGACAATCGCATTGAGGGCTCCGTCGTACGCTTTCGCGCGGGCGAGGAACGTTTCGAGCGCTTCGAGACAGCCGATCTCGCGCCGGGCGATCGCGGCGGCCAACCGGGTCGCGGTTGCAAAACAGGTGTCGAAGGCGTGTGTGCCGGCGCGTTCGGTCATCTGCGGCTTCTTCGCGCCGCGGGTACTCCGCCTTTCGCGGCGGCCTCACCGCTGGACCGCTTGTGCGCTTCTTTGCACAGCCGGCTAAAAGTGACCGGCCGAAGTGCCGACATTTTGGCAAAGGGCAGTCCCGTCCAACGTTGCGCCATGTTCTCTCAAGGGAGTCGGAATGAACCTGTTCGAAGCGATGCGCTCCCGTTCAAAGAGCAAGGCGATCAATAGCGATCACTTGCCGGAACTCAACGCGTTCGTTGATATAGCCGTCGGCGGCAAGACCGAATCGGTCCCCGTCGAGTCGATTGGGCGCACCGAACTTGCGACGCGGCTGCCGTCCAGGGCGACGGTCGGCGCGAAAGCGTTGTTCAATTACCTCAACGGCCGCGGCAGTTTTCGCTTTTACGCCGAGTGCACGGCGATCGAGGGTCGAACGGCGAGGTTCGCGCTGCCGGCCGAGATCACGGTTTTGCAGCGGATTTGCGATCGCCGGCGCAGCGTGCGGCTCAACTATGCCCTCCCGGTCATTTGGCGGTACGCCCCCGATGGGATCGGCTACGGTGAATTCACCAAGAGCTTCACGGTCGATATCAGCAGCGGCGGCGTCGCGCTCATGGTGCCGCGTGAACTGCGAATCGGAACGCTCGTCGAGATCAGCCTCGATTTGGGAGCGACCGCCTTTACCGTCGTGGGCGCTTTAACGAGGCCGACCGCGCAAACCGCGAGCGGAAAATACGTAGCCGGGATCGATCTGCGCGTCAATCTGGCGCAGGCGAACGCGATCGATGATTTCATCTTGGCACGTCAGAAAGGCCAACGCGCTCGCGGTATCGCCGACCGCCACTAGGAGCGCTTCGGCGCAAGCCGCGTGGCGTTCGGTCGGCCGGACCGAGCCGCGCAAATCAGCGGTACAGCGTCAGCGCGACATGATCGGCCGTAAGGCAAAATCGATACGGGTCGATCCAGGTGATCGCATACGCCGGCGTGTACTGCGTGGACATATGGATACGCAGCTCTGGCGTGTTCCGCGTCGCTGAATCTTGGCGAATGGTCGAGGTCGTGAGCTCATACGAACCCGTGTCGTACGGGGCGTTGTCGGCGATGACCGAGAATCGTCCGCTTTTCTCGAACGTCCAGGTGTCATTCGGGATTTCGGCGATATGCCAGGTCCCGGCGAGGCTGTACGGATGCGTGCCGCACCCGCACAATAGCGTGAATGCGACGACGCCGAGCAGCGTCCGCAGATGCGATATTGCCGGAACGACTGCCTTTCGCGCGCTGGGCGAACGCGTTTGGCGACCTGGGCATTCGCACGGCACACGTTGATCGAACCGCATATTTCCCGCCTCCATACTCATGATGTCGGGCGGAAACGCAACGACAGTCGCCCGCAAAGACCGCAAGGCCGGAGCGCGGGAGACGGGCCGAGTTGCGGCCCATGAGTGAGGCGCATGCCGGTTAGGAGCCGGTTCTCGCGCAAGGATGCGCGGTTAAGCCACACACAACGAAGCATAGAGAGAGTATCGGCAGGTGCATGAGACGAGAGCACCACCCTTGCTAGCCGGTTAGGCGACGTCTGCGAGCTCGCCGGGGCACCTTGCTTTGCGCAATTTTGGCGGACCGAAAGACGCGCATCGGGAACCCGATCGTGCGTCGAAAGTGCGTTGCCGATGCCGAGCAAGCGCAAACCCGTGAGAGACGGCGCCGAGCACCGCGAGTGATTTAATGAGCCGCGATATACCCGAGGTTGGCGGCGATCGCAGCAATGAGGGCGATCTGAACCAACGTAATGATTCGCGAAACCAGCGTCGACGTGGGGTCGTCGTGCGTGCGGGCACAGACGCTGGTGCAGTGAGGCGGACGTGCGTACGTTTCGTTGGCGTCGCTCGGCACATACGAGTAAACGATCTGGCGGGCGCGTATTACTGGATCGAACCTTGCCGGCCGCATGGCACCTCCGAGACTCGAGCAAATCCTTACAATTCATCGCAGCATACGGCGGGCCCGAGAAGGCACCATGAAGAGATTGTGAAGCGCGCATCCGCGCTCGTGTCCGGCCCGCGTCGCTCGTCGGGTTTACCCGACGAGCGACGACGGCGGCTCGGGCGAAGCCCGAACGCGAAAGATTCGTCGAGCGAAGCCGAGGCGAATCTCCTAGACCAGTCCGAAGGAAGGCGGCGGTCCACCGCGCGGGGCCGGGGCGCTGCCGAGCCGATTCGGGGGTCCGCCGACGGTGAATCGAACGGCCGCACGCGTCCGGCTGAAGGCTCGGGGTTCCCCCCCACCCGAAAAGCCCGTTGAGCGGCGACTTGGGGGAAGAAGGAGCGAATGCACTCGGACGACGCTTTCGATCTCAACCGTTTCGTGAAGGCCCAAGATCCGGTCTTCGACACCGTGCTCAACGAATTGAGTGCCGGAAAGAAGCGCACACACTGGATCTGGTTCGTGTTTCCGCAGCTTCGCGATCTCGGCCGTTCCTCGACGGCCCAATATTACGGAATCGGCTCGATCGATGAAGCGCGTGCTTATCTTGCTCATGCGCAGCTTGGACCGCGGCTCAGCGCCTGCATCCAAGGCGTGTTGGCGGTCGAGAACCGGTCGGTCAACGAGATCTTCGGTTCACCCGACGATCTGAAATTTCACTCCTCGATGACGCTATTCTCCGTCGCCGCGCAGGATGCAAACAGTCTATTCAACCAGGCGCTTCGGCGTTTTTGGGCGGGAAACGCCGACGAGCAGACCATCGCGCTTCTCCGAGCACAGGGACGATCCGCGTCGTCGACAGCGGGGTAATGAAATTCCGCCAAAGCCCATAGTCATTGTTGGCAGTTTGGCCGGTTTTAGAAAGGTTTCGCCGGTGAAAGAAGACGCATGACGATACCGCCGGCGGTCTATCAATACGATCGGATCTGGCACGGAAGCGCTCATCGGAATTTCTGCGTTCCGCTCAAGGACGGGCGCGCGACGGTCAGGGTCGACGGCATGCCGGACTATCAGTTATATTTCGTGCGAAGCAATGAAAAGCCGTTGGCTGCGGGGGCAATTTACGCCGAAGGGCTCGAAATGCCGGGAAAGATCGACATCGACACGCCCGACGCACCGCACACCAACGGCGACGTGTGTCTCGGAATCGCAACCTAAGAATTTCCCATCTCGCCTTGGAACGACACGGCAGGCGCTCGCCGCCGGCCACCCGTCGGAGACAGATGGCTCGGGGAACGACTGTCGTAGATTAGCTCTCATGCAATACGCACCGTTTGTTTTTTCCGCCGCCGTAGCGATCGCTTGGGCGCCGGTCGCCGCGGCCCAGGCGCCGGGCACGCCGTCGCCGCAGGCCGCCAAGGCTGCCGCCGACGCAACCCGTGCTGCGCAAAAGATTACGTTCGAGACGCGGAACGGTTCGGGTGTCAGCGGCAGTGTCGGTTTGTTCATCATCGGCCGGTCGCGCACGCGCATCGTCGTGCGCCTTCCCAATAGCGGGAGGTACCGGCTGACGCTCTATCCGGGCAGCGACTGCATCGACAACCGGACGGCCACGCAGGCGGACGTCGCGCTGACACCGACGAACTTCAGCACGACCAGAGCATCGATGTCCTCCACCATCGTCGCGCTGCCGATCGAGAGAGTCCTCTCGAACTATGTCATCGACGTACGCGACGCCACCAATCGATCCGCAGTGGCGGCCGCATGCGCGCGGTTGAATCGGTAGTCCCTAGCAGGGATCAGCTTCGCTGAACCCGTGGCGTTCGGCGCTTCGCGCCAACCGCGCGTCGCAGTTTGGCCGGCAAGTCGGACACTAGCTGAGGGCTTGGGCCATGCGCGAGACCGCCTCGTGCAACACCTCACGCGAGCAGGCAAAATTGAGCCGCACGCAGTTCGATCCCGGCGGTCCGAAGTGACGTCCGCGCGCCAAACCGACGCGACCGCGCGCGAGAAAGATCTCGGCCGGTTCCGTGGCAAGATCCAGCGCCGAGCAGTCGAGCCAGGCGAGATAACTCGCATGCGGCTGCGCCATCCGCACCTGCGGAATGCTGCGAGCCAACTCGTCCCGGAGCAACGTCGCGTTCGACGCAAGCGCAGCGATGACGGCGTCGAGCCATTCCTCTCCCGCGGTGAAAGCGGCGGTGCTTGCGAGGACGCCGAGATGGCCGACGCCCCACGCGCGGTCGTGAGGCAGGCGTTTGAGGATCCGATCGTGGTGCGCCGTTTCGGCGACGACGAGTCCGCACTTGAGGCCGGGAATGTTCCACGATTTGGACGCACTGGTGAAGGCAAAACCAGTTCCGCGCGATGCTTCGCTCAACGGAAGATAGGGCGAGAACGTCGTTCCGTGGTGCGTCAAGGGTCCGTGGATCTCGTCGGACAAAACCGTCGCGCCGTGGCGTGCTGCGAGCTCGGCGAGGTCGCGCAGTTCTGACGCTTCGTGCACCCGGCCGGTCGGATTGTGCGGATTGCAAAGCAGCAAAACCCGAACGCCTGCGGCAAACGCGCAAGCGATGCCCTCGAGATCGAGCCGGCCGCCGCGCGCGAGTTCGCGCAGCGGGACTTCCGTTGCGCGCAGACCGACTTCTTTGAGCCAAGCATAGAAGCGCGGATAAACCGGCGGCGTGATGATCACTGCGTCGCCGGGAGCTGCCACGCGGCGCAGGACCTCGATGACGCCGACGGCGACGTCGGTACAGACGCGCACGTCGCGCGCTTGGATTTGCCAGTTCCATCGGCGCTCGGCGAAGCTGCCGAATGCGCCAATCAACGCTTCGGGATCGCCCGGATAGCCGGTGTCGGAATCGTCGAGCGCCGCCTGAAGGACGGCCGCGACCGGCGGCGCCAGACGAACGTCCATCTCGGCGACCGGCAGCGGCAGCACATCCGCGGGAAACGTCGTCCACTTCGCGCTGCGCCGGCGGCGCAATTCTGCGAGCGGGACGTCAAAGGGGAAATCGTTACCGGACCACGCGGTTTCGTGCGACACCGTTGCAATATGCGCGACTGATATTCGCTTTTCCGGCCTCCGCGGCTCATGATCGGCGAACGTTCCTCGACAAGGCGGCAATCAGATTGACCGTTCGGCGATGCCGGTGAAAACTCGAAGTCCGCTGCCGGCGACCAATGCAGCGACCGGCGGTTTCGAGGGCGCCGACTCGTGCGGGATTTCAGTATTGTGTCGCGCGCACCCAGCCTGGGAAGCCATGCACGCGCTGTCTTATTGGGACGGATCGGGACAGTCGGCTAGAAGTAGGATCAGACGGCTGAATTCGCCGGCGCCCGCGAGAGAATCGCGATGAGTTCGGCCTTGACGCTTTCGGCCCGGTCGTTGGGTACCTGGCAGGTTCCGGCCGCGCGATGGCCGCCGCCGTTGTAGCTCAGACAGACCGCGCCGACATCGATCGGCGAACCGCGATCGAGGATCGATTTGCCGATTGCAAAGACCGTGTTCTGTTTCTTCATGCCCCACATGACGTGGGCTGAAATGTCGCATTCCGGGAAGAGCGCGTAAACGGTGAAGCGGTTCCCCGCGTAGATGACCTCCTCTTCGCGCAGATCGATGAGCGCCAGCTTTCCGTGAACGGTGGTGCAGCGGCGAAGCTGCGCGGCGAACAGGTCGTGGTGAGCTGCGAAAAGGTCGACCCGTTCCCGCACGTCCGGCAGCGCGAGAACCTCGTCGATCGTATGGTCTCGGCATTGCTCGATGAGCTGCATCATGAGGTCGTAGTTGGAAAGCCGAAACTTGTGAAAGCGGCCAAGTCCGGTCCGGGAGTCCATGAGGAAATTGAGTAACACCCAGCCCTGAGGGTTGAGGATTTCTTCACGCGTGAATTGCGCCGCGTCCGCTTTGTCGACCGCCGTCATGAGTTCGGTGCTGATACGCGGGAAGCTTTTGGCGCCTCCATAGTAGTCATAGACGACGCGGGCTGCGGACGGTGCGGCTGGGTCGATGACGTGATTCGGATAGGAGCGGTCGCCTTTGCGCAACATCTCGCTGGAGTGGTGGTCGAAGGCGAGGTGGCAGCCTTCGACGTAGGGCAGGTTCGTCACGATGTCGCGCGCCGTAATCTGCACGATGCCATCCTGCATGTCTTTCGGATGGACAAACTTGATTTCATCGATGATTGCGAGTTCGCGCAAGAGCATGCCGCAGACGAGACCGTCGAAGTCGCTGCGAGTAACGAGTCGGAATTGCTGAGTTGGCATGATGACTGCCATTGCCCCGGTGAGTCGCCGGAAGCATGCCGCTGGAATGCTAAGTCTGTGTTATGTGGCAGCGGCGGTCGCTTTGAAGGCCGCGAGGCGCTGTTTCGGCAACCCGGTCTTGCCGTTGTTCGGCGCAGGGTGCCGGTTGGACACCATGCGGGCGCGCGGTTAGTTGCGTCCTCACCGATAATTGCACGTCAGCTTTGAGTCGTCGCCCGACGCGCTTCGCGCGGTGCGAGCATCCGTGTCGAATTGAGGATGAACGTCAGCTCTGACGTTACATGAATGAATGCCGCAAAGAGCGGGTTCAAGAGTCCCACGGCGGCGAGCAACATGCCCACACTGTCGACGACGATCGTTCCGATGAAGTTTTGCATCACGATCGCCTTCGTGCGTCGCGCGATGCGCACGGTTTCGACGAATCGCGACAGATCGTTGCCCAACAGCACGACGTCGGCGCTCTCGCGGGCGACGTCGGTTCCGGATCCCATGGCGACGCCGACCGTGGCGCGGGCGAGGGCCGGGGCGTCGTTCACGCCGTCGCCGACCATCGCGACGATCTTGCCTGCGTCGACGAGTTCGCCGACGTACGCGCTCTTCTGTTCGGGCAGCAGTTCGGCCCCGATCTCGTCGATGCCAAGTTTCGCTCCGACGGCGACGGCGACGCGGCGGATGTCGCCGGTCAACAGGATCGTACGGATCGACAGAGCCTTCAGAGCGCTCACCGCCGCGACAGCCTCCGGGCGAATGGTGTCGGCGATGCGGATCGCTCCCAGATACGTATCGCCGTACGCGACGTGCACGGTGGTTGCCGCCTCGTCGGAAGGTTCGCTTGCTGCCGCCACGTGCTCGGCCTCGAAGAACGCCGCGTTGCCGACGAGGATCGTTCGACCCTCGAATACCGCCCGGATTCCGCGCCCCGGAAGGTAGACGAATGTTTGCGGCTCGGGGACGACGCTGCCGCGCGCTTCGGCATATGCGACGATTGCGGTGCCCAGCGGATGTTCGGATCGGCGTTCGGCGATCGCAGCCGCCTCGAGTAACTGGTCCGCCGCTACGCCGGAGGCGGGATCGAGCGTCTGGATCTCGGGCGTTCCGAACGTCACCGTTCCGGTCTTGTCGAAGATGACCGTGTCGACCGCGGCGAGGGCTTCGAGGTAGCGGCCGCCTTTGACGATCGCGCCGGCGCGAGCCGCGCGGCCGACGGCGCCGAGCACCGCGAGCGGTGTTCCGGCCGCTATTCCGCAGGCCCCGGCGACGATAATGACCGAGATCGTAGCCACGATGTTGCGCGTCAGCAGATAGGTGACGAGCGCGGCGGCAAGCGCGAAGTACACCAGATAGCCCGAAAGCCGGTCGGCGAGCCGTTCGATCGGCGCGCGCGATCGTTCGGCCGACTCCACCGCGTCGATGATCCGGCCGAAGCTCGTGTCGCGGCCGAGCCGTTCGGCCCGAATCTCGAGCGCACCGCGTTGGTTCACGGTGCCCGCGTACGCGACGGAGCCGACGACCTTCTCCGCCGGCATCGACTCACCGGTTATGCGCGCTTCGTCAACGAACGACTGGCCGGCAAGGACATTGCCGTCGACCGGGATGAGTGCGCCGGGATTGACGAGCACCGCATCGCCGACCCGAAGTTCGTCGGCCGAAACCTCGCGAATCACACCGTCTCGGCGAACGAGCGCCGTTCGAGGCAGATAGCGCAGCAGATCGCCGATGGCCTCGCGTCCACGCGAGACCGTGAGATGTTCCAGAATCTCGGCGACCAAAACGAATGCCGTGATGACCAGCGCCGTAAACGCTTGCCCGATCGACAAAGCTGCGACCAGTGCGATCGTCATCGACAGTTCCATCGTCATGCGCCGCTCGACAAAGTTCTCGACGGCCTCTTTGAAGATGGGGTAGCCGCCGATCAGCGTGGCGATGATGCCGACCACGCTAACATTTGCCAGTGGTTCCCAGACGCGAAACCAGACCGCTGCCGCTGCGACGGCAACGAACGCGACACGCGCGAGTTCGAGCCGGTCGATATGGCCGCGGCCGTCGGGATCGGGGCTTGCGGTCTGGCTCGAGGTCACCCCGAGCGCGCCGGCGCCGCTCTCGATCTGCTCGATCACTTGAGGTAGGCTCGCACGACATCCACGAGTTCGCCGGCAGCTTCGCCGCGCTCGCGCGGAGTCGGTCCGTTCAGGACGTGCGACACCAAATGTTGCTCGAGGACTTCGGCCATGAGCCCGTTCATCGCCCCGCGAGCCCCGGCGATGAGCTGAAGCGTTTTGCTGCACTCCTGCTCGGCCTCGAGGGCGCGTTCGATTGCCTCGCACTGCCCCTTGATGCGGCGGACCCGGGCCAGGAGTTTCGTTTTGTTGCGAATCGTATGGGACATGCGCGAGCCTTTGTGCTGACGGTACCATACTCCCCTAGACTATCGCCGGAGCGCCCAGGGCCGGTTTTCGCGCGCTCGTGCAGCTGCTCTTTAGGGGGCCATCCTGGCGTGGATTCCGTGGTCTCTAACCTGCGCGTTGAACCACTGGTGAATAGCTGCGACAAGCCCGCGATCCGCCGTCTTGTAACGGATACTCCCGCCGTCTGCGGTGTCGGCGTAACCGACGGTCATGCGGCTTGCCCCGGCTCGAAGCTGCACAAGGCCCGGCATGTCCATCCCGTGAATCTTGGCCGGGTCGGAGAAGTCGCCGTGTGCAAACGCGGCGGCTTCTTTGCGCAGATGCGACCGAACGAGCGCGATCTGCTTCGGATCTCCGTCGTGCACCATGACGCTTTGCACACCGCCGTCGGCGGTCGGCTTGAAGATGTGCATCGTGCGGTTCATGTCGAACGGCATGACCATTTCGCTGCCATGCTCGACCATCGCTTGGTGAGGGGACGGCGTCGCGACTTCGTGTGCCGCGAGCGGCGGGCAAGTGGCTGACCAGAGCGCGCCGCACGCCAGCCCAACGAGGAGGTATGTCTCTCTCAACCTAGACATCCGATCGCGAGTTCATCGATTGGTGCGGCACCGCGAACGGCGCGACGCCTGCGCCGAAGCTCAGGTCGGTTCTCGATACCGCTTGTCAGGACAGATTCCTTTGAAAGAAGCGGGATGTGAGTGACTCTGGCCTGCTTCATTTCATCCGGACCGATGATGTGTCGTCAATCGCAGCCACATCACCGGAGCGGTCGCCACGAGCGACATCACGGCGACTGCGCCCCAAGCCCAACTCAGCGAAGTTCGATCGGCAGCGAATCCGAATAGCCACGGGGCGACGGCGGACGCCGCGAAAATTCCGGTTAAACCCAAACCAAGCGCGCTCGCCGCGCGTTCGGTGCCGCCGACTTCGGACAATGCAGCGGCCATCAGGCCGTTCCAACCGGCCGCCGTCAAGCCGAGCAGCGCACTCGCGCAGAACAACGTCACCACGCTGCCGGCGCTCAAGAGCGCGAGCAACGCGGCGGCGACTGCGGCGAGCACGCTGATCATCGCGAGCGGCACGAGCCGGTCGCCGCCGAAATAGCGGTCACTGACAAAGCCCCAGCCGACACGGCCGCATATCGCGCCAAGGAAGGCTGCGGCAAGCGCGAAGCCGGCTACTGAAATCGACGTGCGCGCGACGGTCGTCGCCGTGATCGTCAAGAACGCATTCATGATGAATTGGCCGGCCGATAGCAGCATGCACGTGAGGGTCACGGCAATGAGCCGCGGATCGCGCAACAGCACTTTCATTCCTTGAGCCACCGATGATAGCGACGAGCGAGTGCCGTCGTCGCGCGACTCGCGATAGAGCGCGAAGGCCAAGCCGCTGGGCAATGCAACGAAAACCGCGGCGAAAGTGAATGCGGCCCGGAAGCCCCCGGCGGATGCGACCAGCGGCAAGCCGACAGCGCCGATGAACGCGCCGACCGAAACGCCCGTTTGTCGAATGCCCATTGCGAAGCCGCGATCGCGATCGAACCACGCCAGGATCGCTCGGCCGCCGGCCGGCGTCGATGCTGCATAGCCCGCTCCGTAGACCATCATCATGCCGACGAGCCAGTGATAATTTGCGAACAGCGTGGCTCCGAGCAGCGCTGCCGTCATCACGATCGCTGAAGCGAGCAGCATCGTGCGTTCACCCCAGCGGTCGGTAAGCGCACCCGAAATCGCCGTGAACAACGTTGCGCCGAAGAGAATCGCACTGAACACCACACCAAGCTGGGCTTTACTCAGCGCAAAAACCGCGACGAGCAAGGGTGAAAGCGATCCCAGCGCTTGCTGGACGAGGGACGATCCCGCTTGCGCCGACGTCATCAGCGCAAGGACACGCCAACGTTCGTTTGCGTCGTCGTTCCTCGTCTCGGCGAGCTCCACGTCGTACGATTTGTCGAGCCGCACTCACGACGACCTGCCACAACGCAAACATTCGAGTTATCGCAGCGGCCGCCGCAAACTGCGGGTCGCGAGCACCAGCTGATCGGGCGCTATCGTGGCGACTTACGGTCGGTTGCCCAGTCGCGAAAACGAAGGGCGGTCATTTTCGTCAGCTCGATCGCGGTGCAACTCGTGCTGCCGTTCACGAGGAGACGCGCCGCCGGTTACCATAAGCTGTACCCGCCGTCGACGACGATCACCGCGCCGGTCATGAAACTGGAGGCCTCCGACGCGAGATAGACGACCGTCGGGCCAAGTTCTTCGGGCCGGCCGGGACGCAGCATGGGAGTGTCTTCGATCCAGTAGCGATGGAACTTCGGATCGTCGACGGGTGACATGGCGGTCGCGATGTAGCCGGGTGCGATCGCGTTGACGCGGACGTTGAACGGCGCCCATTCCGCCGCGAGCGAGCGCGTCAGATGGTGAACCGCTGCCTTCGAGGCATTATATGCGGGCTGGAACTGCGGTCGATTGACGATCGCCGCCGACATCGAGCCGATATTGATGATAACACCGGCTCGGCGCTCGACCATCGTACGTCCGATGATCTGCGAACAAAACCACAACCCATGGACGTTGACGTCGAAAACGCTATGCCATTCATCGTCGGGTACATCGATTGCCGGGCGGTGGTAACACACTCCCGCGTTGTTGACCAAGATGTCGATCGGACCGAGTTGTGCGCCGACGTCCTTCACGAGGGCTTCAATCTGGCCGCGATCGGTGACGTCGAGCGGAACGGCGATCGCACTGCCGCCGCTGTCCACGATACCGGCGGCAGCCGTGCGGCAGCCGTCGATATCGCGCGCAGCGATGACGACGTGGGCGCCGGCCTCCGCGAGCGCGCGCGCGAGGCTTACGCCGATCCCGGTGCGGCCACCGGTGACCAACGCGACTTTGCCGGTGACTTTGAAGCTGTCGAAGAGCGCCATTGTGTCCCCATGTCTCATGATCCGATGCGATGCAAAGGCGGCATCCGAGCCCTCGGTGTCACACCGCCGACGAACCGAATCGTGCGATTACGCCTCAACCTGATGTTGCTGCGGGTGGATGATTGCCTTTACCGAGTTGGGGACGCGTTCGCCGATCGTGAGAGCCTCGGCCGTTTGGTCGAGCGTGAACCGGTGCGTGATCAACGGCGTAACGTCGACGCGTCCCGAAGCGACGAGTTCGATGGCGATCGGCCAGGTGTTGTTGTAGCGGTTGACGGTTCCGATGGTGAGTTCGTTGGGATTGAGCTGCGCGAGCGGCAGCCCGATGAGGTCCTCTTTCGACATGCCGACCATGGCCGCGCGGCCGGCCGGACGCAGCCGGCGCATTCCCGCCGCGAGGACGCCCGGCGCACCCGAGCACTCGATGAGAACGTCGAAGTCGTTTTCCGACGGAGCATCGCTGCGCTCCGTCTTAAAGCCCATCGACTCGGCCAGCCCGAGCCGAAAGTCGGAAACGTCGGTAATCGTCACCGTCCGCGCGCCGAAGGCGCGAGCCGCCGAGGCCGACACGAGGCCGATCGGTCCGGCGCCGGTCACCAGGACGTCGTCGCCGGGCATCAGGTTCGCGCGCTTGCAGGCCCAAATCCCCACTGACAGCGGTTCGAGCAGCGCGGCCTCAGACCGCCGGCAATTGATTGGATGACGATGATGCCGAGCAGCGCGGAATAGGCCTTCACTCCAGGTTGATGTTCAACGACGGTCTTTCCGGCGGGTCGGCTCAGGCCGGTTACCGAGATGACGTTGTCGTCTGACGTTCCGCGCAGACGACGATCAAGAACCGTTTTTGCACTGCCCGAGGGAAACAGTCGGGCTAAGTGGAGTGTCTTCTCGTCGATCAGGAAACCGTAGAGCGAGTTGCCCAAAACGTAGTACCTCGGCGTGCGGGCGTCTTCACACCAGCCGGATCACCAAGCCATCAGTTGCGCTGAGCGTCACGCGTCTTCCCGCGACGAACGTCTCGGATTTGTCCGGCGGGATAGCGATCGACCTCTTTCGTTTCGTTGGCTTCGCGTTCGTGCCTGCCGTCAAAGACGATCGGCGCGTGTGCGAGCGCAGCGACGACGAACCCTTTCATCTCCGGAACGCTGCCTGCGCAAGGCACGGTGCGTCGGGAAGACCGAGTTTCGTTCCAATAGGAAGGTCGATCCGTCGACTGGGTCAGTATCCAAGCCGCCGGATCTACGCACGCTGCGCGCATCCGGGAAATTGTCGCTGCCGACGCGGCGTTCACGTTGAGCGTCTCCCGGGCGCGGCGATTACACTAGGGCTGCACCGCAGGAACTCGGGCCTTGCGGTCTTCTGCGAGCCACGCGATCACGCCCTCGCGTGTAACGAAGCCGAGAAAGGTCCCGTCGGTATCGACGATCGGCAACTGATGAAACCCCGTCGTGCCCAGCAGGCGCAGAGCGTCGTCGGCGTTGGCCGTCGGCGCGATCGTGACGACATCGGGCTCGCGCTTCATGATTGCGGTGACGTACGTTCGCGCAAGCTCGGTGTTTTCGACATGGGTGAAATCGCGCAGCGTTACGAGCCCGAAAAAACGTTCGCCGATCAGGACCGGTAGAGCGCGGACGCCCTTCATCAGCATCAATCGCAACGCGGCGTCGGCGAGGGTGTCGGCGGGGAGTAACGCGCCGGCCGGGGTCGCGATCTGCAGCGCCGAGTGCCCTTGGAGGGCGAGCGCGAGGTCTGCCGCACGCTGCTCTGCTTGCCCCGCCTGCAGCAGAAACCATCCGATCAACGTGTACCATAGCCCGCCGCTGAAGTTGAACGCCAAAGTCTCGCCGATCCCCAGCGCGATCAGCAGCCAGGCGACGCCGGCCCCGATGCGCACGGCGATCGTCGTGGCGCGTTTGCGATCGTGGGTCTTTGCCCAAACGATCGCTTGTAGCACGCGTCCGCCGTCGAGCGGAAAGGCCGGCAGCAAATTGAACGCGCCCAAGATGGCATTTGCGGCGGCCAGATAGCGAAGGGCAATTCCGAGCGGCGTCGCGATTCCCGCAATGCTCGCGCATCCATAGGCGATGACCGCGAGGACGAGGCTCGTCAGCGGACCGACGAACGCGATCCACGCGGCGTTCGGCGCCGTCTGCGGTTCCTCGGCGAAGCGCGAGACGCCGCCGAAAATGAAGAGTCGGATCTCCGTGATCGGGATACCCTTGGAGCGCGCGACGAGCGAGTGCGAAAGCTCGTGCAGCAAGACGCTCGCGAAAAAGGACAGCGCGGTGCCGATGGCGAGCAGTGCGCGTTCGCCCGGCCCGACCTTCAGCGCCTGAAATGGTCCGGCGTCGCTGCCGAGCGACCACGCGACAAGTGCGAAGATGAAAAGCCACGACACGTCGATGACGATCGCGATCCCGAAGAGTTGCCCGATGCGCATCCCTTCCCTGACCTTTCCGAGTTGGCGCGTTCAACGCCGTTCGCCACGACGCTCTGCTCTGCCGCCTCGTTCATCTCGAATGCAGCGCCCACCGCGGGCAACAGTGAACGCGGACGCGAACGAACGGATGGCGGGCCGGCCGACGCGATGCGCGCCGCTCGGAAGATCACGTTCGAGACGCGCAAGTGCTACAGGTGTCGCGGCACGGTCGGTCTGTACACGATCGGCCGGTCGCGAACGCGAATCCTGGGCCGCCCTCCCACCAACCTGCAGTCGCCGACGCGCCGATCGCCGCCAAGTGGCCATTCGCGAGGGGGTCGGTCGCGCGCGTTTTGCGACGCGTGATCGCATGGCTCGTTCACGACGCAGCACTTTAACGGTTATCCGGCCGCTACCCCGCGCTTAGTAGCTCTATGAGTTGCCGAGCCAAATATTCAAATAGTTAACCATGTTGAGCCCCGGGGTCAGATACTGTCAAGGCGATATTCAAACGTTGGCATCACCGCGCGCACAGCAACTTATCAACACGACTGAACCCATGTGAGTGTCGTGCTTCCAAGAATAGTAGCGTAATGGTACGCAATCGACTTACCATCATGGTTTACCGCCACGATCCCGACAAACGCCGTAATTTGCGACGCGCAGCTTCAGACGATTTTGATCCGTGCTGAATTGTTCGTGGCTGAAAAGAGGCCTTAGGTCCCGTGCTGCCTCTCCGTTGGCCTCGTAAATTCATGATCGGAATTGCGCACATTGTTGATATGGTCACAGTACCAACGGCCGAACCGCTCCGGAAGCACGTTTCGCTCCGCTTGATCCGGTTGCCCACGCGGTCGAGCAGGCAACGGCCTTGGTACTCGTCGTCGTACCGTTGGCTATTACCGTTCGCATCGAATTGCGATCGGCTCGGGCCGACCGTTTGTACGGCAAGCGCACGAAATCGAGCGGCCGAGAGCAGCAGGCGACGTGATACCGCAAACTGCTAGCCGAGCGCGTTTTCAGCAGCGCGTTCATTCGCGTATTTAGTGGCAAGAATCTTCGCCGGCATTCGGCGCAGGGCGCATTCCGCTCCGTTGTGGTCAGCGCGGCGATCGCCATCGGCAGGCCGCTATCGGCGTTCCTGTGCCTGTCGTCGGTTCCCGCGGCGGCTGGGTGACCAGCAGAACGTAGCGGCGACGCTGCGTTCCGGTGACTCGTCGATCTCGGTTGCGTTCCTTTCTACTGACGCCACTTCACTCCGTCACTTGGAGGACGAAAGCTAAACCCGTGAGTATCGCTACGCTTGCCACGATTTTCGCAGCAGGTTTTATGGTCATGACTCCGGTCGGTCCGGTTTCGACCATTTGCATTCGCCGCGCCCTGCTTTACGGGTCTCGCGCCGGGATCGTTGCGGGTGCGGGCGACGCGGTCGCAGTGGCAATCTATGCCACCATCGGCATCGCCGGCGGCACCTTCGTGATCCGGTTCTTCGCGCCGTTTGCGACCACTTGGCATATCGTGACAGCGGTCGTGCTCGTCGCGGTGGCGATCCTGATCTGGCGATCCCGACCGGCGCTGCCGAAAACGGCAGCCCAGAGCGGCACCACACTGGCCGGCGGTTTTGGCGCGGCGCTCGGGATCGCGCTGGCGAATCCGGCCGATATCGTCTTGTTCGCTGCACTCTTCGCGGGTCTGGGCGTGAGCGCGCACTCGCTGCTGGAAGACGCAGTCTTTTTCCTGACATTCTTTGCGGGCGGCTGTGCGTACTGGATTGCACTCGCGCTCTTTCTGGACCACTGGCGTTCCGGACTCACCACGCTGCGCATTATGTGGCTCAACCGTGCCTGCTCGGCTTTCATGCTCGCGGGCGCAGCAGCAAGCATCGCTTCACTCGCACGGACGACGAACTAGATGAACGTCAAGCGCGTGCTGGAAGCCCTTGCGATCGTGGCGGTCATCGTCGCCATGGCCGGGTTCTTGGGCAATGGACATTTCAAGGCAGCGTCGCATTTCGCGCAGTCGGATACGACGGTCTGGTATTGTGCCGGTCAGGCAGTGAACGAGCGCGCCGACCCGTATCTCGTCGAACCGATGCGAGCGTGCGAAGTTCGCTACGATCCGGAGAAGCAATACCCGTGGGTTGAACCGGCTCCGCTGCCGGGCTACACGCTGGCCGCGTTTTCGCTCCTGGCTCGGCTGCCGTTCACGCCGGCACGCACGATCTGGTTCTACGTTCTCATCGGAGCGATTTTGATCACCGCCGTGCTGCTCGCCAAGCGCGCGCACGTACCTCCGCTCGTGGCGCTTCTCTGCCTGGCGATGGTCGACGGATATTTCAACCTCTTTTACGGTGAACTGCCGCCGATCGCCGTGGCGGCACTCGTCGCAAGCGCGGGACTTGGGGCAGCGCGGCGCTACTCCGCGGCTGCCGTCGTTGGCTCGCTCGCGATGATCGAGCCCCACATCGGTCTGCCCGCCTGTTTGGCGATGTTCATCTGGTGGCCGAAAACGCGCGTGACGTTCGTTATCTGCGGCACCGCACTTGCCGCCGTCAGCGTCGTCGCGATCGGGTTGCCGGCAAATCTCGAATATTTTCACACCGTCTTGCCGCTTCACGCATCGGCGGAAATAGCTGCCCAGGATCAATACAGCCTGACCCGCCTTCTGCATATCATCGGGGTTCCCGATCGGATCGCTTTGAGCGCCGGGAGCATGTCGTATCTGGTCATGACCGTCGCCGGAGTTGCGCTGGCCCGGCGGCTCGCAACGGCCCTCGGGTCAGAGATGCTGATCACGCTGCTGCCGCCGGCGATGGCGCTGCTCGGCGGACCGTTCGTGCACGACTTGCAGATGGCGGCGGCGATCCCGGCGGCGTTCGTGCTCGCCGCGTCGACCCGGCCGCCGTTAGCGGTGCGCGCGTTCGCGCTCGTCGCAATCGTATTTCCGTGGCACGCCTGGAACGCCATCGATGCTCGCGGGCAAGTCGGCATGCTGGAGATCGCGACGATTGTCGGCGCGGTATTTGTCGCGATGCGGACCCGACCCGTCAAAGTCCGCCTCGGCGCGGCCGTTGCAACGGTGCTCGCAAGCATTTTGATCGCGACCGGAATCGAAGCCATTCCGCGCCACAAGGTTGGGCCGCCGACGACGATCGCTCCGATGAAGGTCGCTCCGCGCGACATGGGCTCCGCGGATTGGGCCGCGTACGTTTCACGGGACGTTCGGTATTCGACGCCCGATGCACGCGACGTCGCCGAAAAGATTCCGGTGTGGCTGGCCCTTCTGGCGGTCGGCGGAATGGGCTTGGCAGTGTCGCGCCGGAGTGCTCTCGACGCGGTCGCGATCGGCGCATCCCCGTCTACGCCGCAGCCGGTGTGGCAAAGCGTTTATGCAATGCTGCATCAAGACGTAGCTGCGCGCGATCGGTCCGGGTAGTCAGAGACCCAGAATCATCAGCGACGCGATCGGCGTGCAGTCAATTCTATTGAACTTTCCCAACCCTGGCAAGCCCGTGCAAAACGCCAACATCGAGTCTTTAAGTGGTAACTGCTGCGCTGCGAGTTCCTGAACCTGCGTAGCTTTCTTACGATCGACCAAGCCCCAAGCCCCAAGCCCCAAGCCGCTGGACGTGATCTTTTTGTTTCCGGCGGGAATCCACAGTTATGCCCGGTCTAGGTCTGGATTCCGGGGCTCAGACCCGACTGAGCATGCGAGCCGTTGGCGGTGGGCGTTATCGCACCCGCGAAGGCACTCGCTGGGAAAAAAGGGGACTTCGCTGGAAGTCGTCTTAAGCGCGTGAGGCTAAGCCCGACCGGAAGCGAGGCCCATAACGTGCGAAAGCACTGCGTTGCGAACGAGTGCTTAACTTGCGACCAACACGTCCTTGGCAGCCGTTTTGATAAGGGTCGCGACTGCACGCGGGTTCGACACGTAAATTGCGTGACTGCCGGGAACCTGCGTCGTGGCCGAGCCGGCGCGTCTGGACATGAACTGCTGCGCGGGTAGCGGGATCATTTGGTCGTCTGTCACGAGCAGGTACCAACTCGGCTTCGACTTCCATGCCGGATTCGTGACCTTCCCGCTAAGCGCGTCCACGCCCCACGCAACTTGTGAGTTGGCCATGAAGTCGGCCGTGTCCGCATCGAGATCGCCCGCGAACGCGGCTGGAAATTTGGCCTTGTCCAGAAATAGGTACCCGTTTTTCGGCGGTAAGATCGGCGGCACGGGCGCGCCCGGCGGCGGATTCGCGATCAGGGAGTTCACCGATTCGCCCTTGTCCGGCGCAAACGCGGTAATATAGACGAGCCCCGCGACCTTTGCGTCGTTGCCGGATTCCGTGATCACCACGCCACCGTACGAATGTCCGACCAGGATGACGCGACCTGGTTGCTCGTCGATCACGCGCTTCGCAGCGTCAACATCGCCCTGAAGCGATATTGTAGGGTTCTGTACGACGCTGACATTGAACCCGTCTTGCTTGAGGATCTTGT
>Ga0182013_10003232_pt1 | contig 20531 bp, 18 predicted proteins | sample 612S2MmetaG_FD_120487 | JGI IMG/M metagenome (GOLD analysis project Ga0182013, IMG submission 120487) | Permafrost microbial communities from Stordalen Mire, Sweden - 612S2M metaG | ecosystem: Environmental > Terrestrial > Soil > Wetlands > Permafrost | place: Sweden: Stordalen | collected... | reverse complement strand
GTCAAAGACACAGCCCCCACCCCATCTTCCTGAAGCAGATCTGTGAATCCGGTGGAGAAAAGTTTTACAGACACTGTCGTCGAATAAAGTGCATTCGGAAAACATCGAGCGTGTTATTTTTTTCGGATTTTCAGAGGATTCGAGTTTGATTTTATCGCCATCAAGTTCCTGGAGCTCGGCTCGCACTGCACACGCATAGGCCATAGGGAGAGTTCCGCGCCCTGGGGATGCAAAAGGCACCGCACTCCGTGCCGGGCACCGACAGGCGCTCCAATGCTCTCCCGGAGGCATCATTTTTGGCGTCCGGTAGATTGACTCGTGCATATTGTCCTGGGTTTCGACACGAAGAAATGACATTATTACGTTTTCCATTGGCGGGCGAAATGCAAGCAATTTCGGAATCGGGTAGGGCCTTTGCAAAATCGAACGGGGTCGCGCTCGTGATGTGATTGAGGTCCGGGGTCATAAATGATGAAGCAGAAATATCGCTGGGCTGCAAAGTGGTGCTCACCGGCAGTGATGATGGTGGTGTCGTCGTAACGGCGCCGAGGGCCGCCGTATTTCCAACAATGGCGGCAGGTATGGCCGTCAAGGGCGTCAGCGCGACGCTAGAAGGCACGATTGTCATGTACAAATCGGGTCCGTAGATTAGAATGATGAGGTAGAACAACTGCATCAGTAAGCCCACTAGGGCACTCACAAAAAGACAGACGGCAATGTTGGAAATTCCCCAAATATGTCCCCTAGGATGATGATGATTATGATGATGATGATGATGATGGGAGTGCTTGTCCTTCTTGTCGTCGTCCGAGTCCGAATCGCGACCATTGCGGCGACGGTGTGCGTTCCTTCTCCTTCTCGAGCCTTCCTGAACTTCGGGGGCCCATTGGGCGTTCGGCCTAAAGAATATTGACATGACGTCACTCGACGCGGCGGCTCCGAAGACACTAAATCAAACGAAGAAATCTTAAACGATTTGCATCGGTGGAGCGAGGGAACAAAATATAATATATATATATATATATATACATTCATCGCGGGACGGACCCTCTTTTTTTGACTCTAGTGATTTACACGAGGCGGTTGAGGATAAGACATGCCGCCGCCGCCGCCATCATAGGTCCCCGGAGGAGGGACATTAGTATGATGCGGTGTCGGTGGTGGCGGATAATAGTGGCCTTGCGCCTGATGGTACGGACCGTAGTTGTATCCGGGCGGTGCCTGCGGCGGCGGTGCGGGTTGACCGTGGTACGCGTAGCCCGGCGGAGCCACCGGGTAATATGGTGCGGGCGAAGACGAGTCTCGGGCACGACGTTCCTTGTCCTTCCAGGACAAGCAACTCAAGGCAAGCATGGCGATGGACACTAAAAAAATAACCACAGTAAGGATGCCAGAGAGGCCGTGGTCGGCGACTTTCTTCAACAGGACGAGGATTTTGCCAGACTTTTTCCAAAAAGGATCGTACCAGGCTCTGCCCTTTTTCTTTTTACCCCGCTTCCTTCTGCCGCCGCGCTCTTCGTCCTCCGATTCCTCGTCACTATCCTCTTCGTCGTAATCATCCTCCTCCTCTCCCGATCCTTCATCGGAACTCTCAACATTATCGGCATCAGAATCACCGTCATCGTCACCGCTGCGTTCATCCTCTCGGTCGGAATACTCTTCTTGCTCTGATTCATCCTCATCTGGTTCGTCACGATCGATAGCGGCGTTTTTTTCATCGATCTTGTCGTCCTTGTCCATGTATTCCAGTTCCCGGGTCTTTTTCGAAACTTTTCTTTTGTTTCGTCCCCCTTCGTCGTCGTCTACGTCGGTCGAGTTTTTCAGACGCCGTTGTTGTTGTTGTTGTTGTTTTTGTCGAATCGATGTTGGCGCTTTCGACTCGTTTCCATGGTCCTGTTCGTCGCGACGGCCATCCCCGCCACGGCCTGGACGACTACGACGATTGCCACTGATTGCATGCACCTTGCTGGTAGTACTGGAACGATTTGGTTCGTCCGCGTGATCCGACACATCCGGATAGATTGCGCGCGTTTTCTCGGTGGCGCGCCTCACGACCCGATCCACCTCGTCATCATTGTCAAAATTCAAATAGGACCCGTGTGAATTGGTGAGCACGTTGGTCGACATGCGTGCATTTGGCGGAACGGGGGCGACGGCGGATCGACGCATGTATGACGTCGACGTCAGCCCTGATGCCCCAAGGGGACGGTTGTTTTTCTTTTTTGCGCCATTCCTCGATCTGGCCAAGGCCCCCGCCGCGTGAATCGATATCGTCGTCGGCGGAGTTTGATTCGGATTTGATTGGGGGGCGCGACCGCGGGCCGGCGCCTCGTTACTCTTGTCACCATTGTCAAATGGTTCGCCACGTGTCGTCGCTCTTTCCATGTTTGCGGGGTTATCGTCGTTACGGTATCCCGTAGCGCCAGCATCGGCGCTCATTTGATTGCCGTAACCCATGACGGGCTGCGAGACTCCGTTTCCGGAGGGATCATCTTGATCGGGAGGCCGTCTTCGAACGGATGGTGACATCCCGTCGGATTCAGCACGACGACTCAACGATGATGACGACGACTGGGACGGCGTGGGATGGTAATCATTCTCTTGTTCTGCGTCAATACTTTCAGTCATCTGCAATCGATAAAAAGAAGTGCCTTCATCGCGTGACGAATTGGTGGATCGATCTTGTTGCGGCGAGTAGTATTCGGAAAACGCCGTCCGAGTCGCACTTTGTATGTCATTCCCCACCACAAACAATTCCTGTTCTGCGTCAATCACACCAGCACTTCCAGTCATATGCAGTGGATTCGAGGCCGACAGTGCCTCATAAATATAAACGCCATCACTGCGCGACGAATGGTCAGGTCGCTGCGACGGCGGGTTGTATTCAGAATTTGATAATGTCGTCCCAGCAGCACTTTGTGCGGCATTCCTCATAAATTCGACATCATACGACGAATCGAGATTCATTTTTGGTCGACCTGTGATTCACCGTCACGGTTCTGGTAATCTTTTGGTGCCGGTTGTGATTGCGAAGGCACTGAGATTTGCGTTCCAAAAAAATAAGCGGCCGTGTTCGATAATATAAATCAAGAACGTCCGGTTCGATTTTGGAAAAATACACTGTGAACCGAACTCAAATCATACTGAATTCGTTCCCCGACCACCGTTGCCCTCGTCGCCTGGCCGTTCAATGATCCATTCCAGTTGGCGATGCAGAATTATGAGCCGAGTCCGGACGAATCAGACGACGAGTATCAACCGGCAACGAAAAAAAAGTGTCCGTCGTCGGCCCAGGCGGATGTGAAGATCGGTTACCCGACGAACGGATTAGTGTCATCCCGCAGGGGATTGGTGGCATTCGGCAAAACGGCTCTGAATGGAAATCCTACATGCCAGCCAAACGCCAACGAGGCTCGTTTCGAAACGGCTGGTGGTCAAGCCATTGCTTCAAACCCGATTCCCTTGACATTCGGCTTTCCGAGTCCACCGTCGATCAAACGAGAACCGGAAACAACGACTGATGATCGCAGCGATATGATGAGCGTCCATCCGAAAATGGAAGGTCGTAAAAGACGGCGCGAGCCAAGGAAGCGCGAGTTTTATCCTGGGCTGGTGCCGGACTCGTCGCCGCCATCATGGACAATACATACACGGCACCGCGAAGAACAACCACGCGCCTTGTCGTCTCCGGCCGATTTTGGTACTACGATACGGTCGGCCCATGTTTTCAATCCCGAAGGGTCAAAACAACAGGGTTTTGCGGTTTCAAACTCGCCTTTGGCGTCGATTTCTGGTTCCCAAAAACCAGATCCCTACGAAATGATGTTCGGTGACTCGGGTAATGTAGTGCGCGACAATTTGGACGCCATCGAACATGGATCGGCCGCCGGAAATCCGTCCGATTTCATTCCTTATTACGATCCCCAGACGGCCGACCACGGCACCATCTCATTCTACCGGTACAATCCGTTTCAGGACTCGTTTGAGGCGATAAACGAAAGTCGGCTGACGGTCGAACACCAGATTGTCAGCTTCTCAAGCACCTTCGATCGTTATTTGCAACTCCCCTTCATACAAACCCTCTTGATTCAGTCACTGGCCGAGTTGACAAGAGAAAACCATCAAATCCTTTCCTCTTGTCTACAATCGGCCATGCAGTACGTTCAATATCGGCGACAGTCCGGCAGAAAGAGCGAAAAGATGATGGCGGATTTTGATCTGTCATATCGACAGCATATGGAAAGCCGGAGATTGCTCAATGCCAAAACCGGTGAAGTCGCGTCACGATGGCGACTTTACGTAGCGTATGAACAAACCGAGGGCATTATGAGCGTGGCAGCTCAAATTGATCTCTTTCGGAATCGACCCATGGCTTGTTTCAAAGTCGATCAAAAACCAATCGATCGCTGTAATTTTGCGCCATAATGTGAATATGAATACACACTGGCAGTTCATCATCTGTCTGTTTCTGTAAAGGTTCAGGTTTTTGATGGCACCACCGTGGTTGAAGGCGAGCGTGACCATATCAAGCGGAGGACATATTCACCTCTTTCTATAATTTAACAAAACCTTTATCGATTTTACACTTCATCTTCTCGTCGATGAGCATTCAGTCTGAGCGCACCATGGCCTCCGCAACCGTCGTCGATTCACACATCGACGACTTACAGGCTCGCAAAATCCGAAACATTGACAAATGGATTGATTTACACCTGCCTGGCAAAGTGGTCGACAAGTCGTGGGGCGAGAACGACCAGACCATGGTTTTGGTCAGCAAAGGTCACTGGTTTGCGATTCGGATTGCAGAGTTTTCCAATGATGGTCAATTGATTAGAGTGTACAAGGTTGACGAGTGCATGACATTGAAAGCCGCGAAAATTGCCGCCTTTCGGTTGGTAAAAACGACTCGAGTGGCTTCCTCGTCATCGCGTCCGAGCCTTCCCAACCTCCAAGTTCCCAACACCAGTTTGGTGACGTCCTCGTGTGTGACTGGCGAACAATTGTCACATCCCATATTTTTCGACTCTCGATTCGACAATCCCTGGAAAGGATGGTGAGTTAGACGTGCCCGTTTTCCGTGTCACATCCGATTGTTTCGTCTCCCACCGGCCACCCTCTGACGCAATTCATAATTGAAAGGCAAAAACCAGGTATTTTGAATGCACTGAAATGGGTTATGACGGATCCCATGCCAAGCGCTCCCTCCGCGACCGAGTTGGACATCGTACGTCGTCGTCATGTTTCGCTTCGGTTCCCTCCTGTAGAATTCGATTCTCATTGCAGCAAAAATACTTTGCCTCGGTCCAAAATGAAGCTAATCCGATGAATTTTGAGCTCAGCGAATGCCGGTGGAACGTGTAGACTGGCAGAAGGTCATGTCACCGAATCCGAGTGAGATACAAGTCACATGGCTTGGACACGCGTGCTTTTTGGTGCAAATGGATGGAATGGCCATCTTGACGGATCCCGTTTGGAGCGATCGATGCACGCCCGTCGATGGCTTTGGCCCGGTTCGCTATCGGCCTCCCCCATGTAAATTGACGGAACTTCCACCCATCGACATTGTGTTGATCTCTCACAATCATGTTGACCACTTGGACTTATTTACGGTGAGATGCCTGGGGAACATTCCGCTGTGGTTCGCTCCACTCGGGCATCGTGAGTGGTTTGCAGCCGAGGGAATCGATCGACTCATCGAAATGAATTGGTGGGATTCCTATCCTCTTGGCCCATCCATTGATATTGTATGCCTGCCAGCTCAGCACTGGTCAAAACGGGGCTTGTTCGATGACATGACCTCCTTGTGGTCGGGATGGGCCGTGCTGGGATGTCGGAAACTCTTTTTTGCTGGTGACACGGGGTACGGTCCCGCATTCAAAGAGATTGGGAAAAAATTTGGACCCTTCGACCTGGCGCTCATTCCCATTGGAGCCTATGAACCGAGGTGGATGATGAGCTGCCAACATGTGGAACCCAGCGAATCGGTTTCCATCCACTTGGATATCGAAAGTCGGCAGTCAGTTGGGATGCATTGGGGTACCTGGATATTGACCAATGAAGATGTTTACGAGCCACCTCTGAAGCTAAAACAAGAAGTTGCCAGGCGCAATATCGAATCATCCTCGTTTATCGCCTTGAATCACGGCCAAACTTTTGCCACATCCCCCGTCGCATCCAAGCCTCTCTTCTCGTCGTCTCCCAATCCCACCCACCCACCCACCGATAATGTAACCCTTGTTGATGTCCGATAAAATAATAGATCACGTTGCGTCCAACAAATTAAATAAATAATTCGTCAACTTCAATGATTTTCAAATCATTCCGTTTCTTGGAACAAACATGTCACTCACCTTGGAACAAGCAGATGATTATTTTCGACGTAATCCCCTCTTGTTGTAGCATTGGCAATGCGCATTGGAATAAAAAAAAGCACGATCGATTCACACGAGTATCGACTTAGAGTTTGTATTGAATAGAATCGGCCACTCCCAAATCTTCAAACACCAATGACCACTCGGGAGCCCAGCACTGGAGATAATCGACACCAATGAGGTCCTTGAGCGTGTGATACACTGAAAGCGGATGACAGGTGATTGGGAATGATCCTTGGGGAGTCGCCAAATAGTCGACAAAAAGGGGCACCAGATGACCGAAAAAGGCGACTTGTTCCGTGGATGTATATTGTCTTTGACGTTCGCTCAAATCATCGGCCTCTTGTGGATCCGGCATAATGTCCACAGACTCTTCCTTGGAATAGCCGTGCTCTTGGTCTTGCGGCGATTCGGACTCGGATTCAACCGCCGCCACCACCACCGCGCCCTCGTCCATCAGAACATTGGATGAATCCGCGGACTCTTCCTTGGAGGTGTAGCCGTCGTTGTGACCTTGGCCTCGTGGTGGCTCATTTTCGCCTGCATTTTCGTCCGTTTTCGTTTCGGCAGCCCGCGCACCAGGTTTGTTGTTGTTGTTGTTGTTATTGTGCCACAAACACCGATGAATGTGTCTTTTGCGAAGCACTTTTTCATCGCAGATACCATTATTCTCCGGTGGTCTCGCTGGCATATCATAGAGTCTTTCGAGCCAGGCATCCGAATGGTACGCCGAATCGTCCAAAGTGTCGGCATGTGACGAATGATCGGCATAGGTCGCTCGATTACTCATCGTGTCGGGGATGAGTAGGATGCATGGGATTTTCAAGTGATGACGCAGCCAGCGAATACCGGAGGCGGCGCTTATTTTGTCCCCAGGATTGCTCGTGCCGGGCAATGTCACAAAGACGACATGTCTCATGGGAATGCTGTGATGATGGTGATTGTTTTCGGAGCTCAATTGGGTTTCCAGGGGAAAGTCCTTCCAAAAATGGGCAAATGCTGCCAATCGGTCCGATCGAGAGTCCGGAGGCCCTTGTCTTCTCGGAACGTTTGCATGCGCCACGGGCATTTCCTTACGGCATAACATTTTGAGTTTGGCCAATTTGGCGTCCAAAACCTGATCTTCTTCGAGCAGTGTACGATAATATTCCGTCATGACCGTCAATTGTTGCAGGGAAAACAAGTGACCAACGAGAACGGGTTCTGGCGGCGGTGTCAGTGTGGTTGTTGTGGTTGTTGTGGTTGTTGTCGCAATGATCGGTCGATCGGGAGCGTGAGTATCGTTCGGAAATTGCAAGTGTTGCGACAGTCGTCGTTCGTTACCTCCAAAGTGCTGCGTGCGCCAGTCTAATTGAATTTTGTCCTCCAAGATGCGCCAAAAATCAGACGCTTCCGACGTGACCGCTCTTTCGCGCGACTGAACCGTGAACAAGCGGGTGATGCGTCCGTCCAAATCAATGTCGTTGACGTCGCACCCTTCTTCTACTGGCACCAAAGGCGATAGGGACGAAGAGGAAAAGTATTCGAGCGATTCCAAATCGTCGCCCGCCGCTTGTTTAGCATCTGAGTAGCGGGGAAAATGGCAGATTGGCGCCACGCCAAATGTATCCAACGGAATGATCGCCTGAATTCGGGGACGCAGATCTGCATAGGAATAATGATGTGGGACGACGATTTCTTGGACCACCTCGCACCACGGACGGATTATGACGGCGTTGCGCTGCGATTCTGCATCATCTTTGCCTTCAGATCCATCCACATTGAGTTTGACGAGGTGTTTGGACAATTTGTCAGCAGCATCCTCGTTCATCATCAATGATTCAAAATCCTCGTCAGAACTTTCCGACGAGTAATCCGAATGGTCATCATGTTCAGCCGAATCAAAACCGTCATTCAGTTTGATTCGATGGGCGCGCATCGAGTTTTCCTCGGCGTCGGCGTCCATCACATTGGCATTCGTAATCACCTCATCTGGTGTCGGCTTTGATAAACCCGGACGATGTGTATCAAGAATGTAATCTGTGATTTCCAGGGCAGCCATTCAAAATCTGGTTTCGTGTCGCATGCCTCGCCCGAAAGAGACTGGCGGGTTTCTGCACGGGCAGCTGCACGCTTCGGCGCGCCCGGTCCCGCCGTTTTTTTCTACTTTTTCGATTTTTTCTTTGCAGAGGATCTTTTGTTTCCACCCGCTCGGACGTCTGGACTGTTTGGCAAGGGCAGATTATGCATCAACGCAAGCATTCTCGCCGGATTATGGGATCTTTTCGGGCGCACTCGGGGGGCGGGCTCTGGTTCCGCCGCTCCCGCCGATCGGTCTTGTTCGGGAATATTTCGCACGGGCCTCACTCTTCTCACCGGTTGATTCTGATTCTCATCGACGCGAACATTCCGCGCGACCGGCAATGGAACGGGCGGTGGAGGCGCCGACGGTCTTCGTGGTCGTGGTGGTGGTGGCGCTGGCGGTGGTGGCGCCAGATTGAGCCGGAGCGCACGCAGGCGTTCGAGATTGTTGGGCCTTTTTGGAAGTATTCGGCGCACGGGCATTGCGTTTACCACATTTCTTCCGGCTCCAGCCCCAGCTCCTCGTTCTTCTTCTTCCTCTTGCGGCGCCGGCGGAGCAGCCGCAGCCTCCGCGACCCCCTGATCGACTCGAACTCGCCGAATAGCAGGCGCCGGTTCTTCCTCCGCTTCTGCTTCTTCCGCTTCCAAATGATCGGCGACCGGAATAGCAGGACGTCCGGCTCCAGCTCGCCTTGCGTTCATCTTTCTGGTAATAATGAGTGTCCGCAACATGGCCTTTCGCACGGCTTCCCTCACGCGGGGTGGTTGGGCGGCGATAATCTTTCCAAGTTGTGTATCGGGACCAGGTTGCCATGGTCTCCGCGGCCGGACCACACCCGCCGCCTGTGCTGCGCCACCCGCTGGAGGAGGGGCGGGAGCAGGGGGGCGGACTGCACCGGGCGCCGCCCGTTGGTTCGCAAAGTTGAGTTGCTCCATGATTTCCTCAGAGTCGGTGAGATCCGGATCTGCTTCCCGGGCCGCGGCGCGTCGTCTCTGGACGCTTGAACGAGTGCGATGACTCACCGGCACGCGGTCGCTTCCATCCCGCGCATCGTCTGCATTCGGCGGCGGCGAACTGTTTTCGCGTCTCACCGGGACATTTCGCCTCTTTTGCGTCATCGAGACTATTGGTTGACAAAAATGAGGTGCCCTCACAATACGCGGCCACGCCAGAATCGACCGCACGAATTCGAAAAAAAAACCGATCGGACGCCGTTTGCAATCAAAAGTAATTATATTATCATTTCATATGGCGTTGAGTCGAGCGGGCAGCGGTGGTAGTGTTGGCATGGCCATGTGATGATGACGTCGACGACGAAGCTGCGGTCGCTTTTGGGGCAAGAAATATCGGAATAGCACGGTGGGTTTTGTGTAGGGGCGACGAAAGCGGATGGCGATTTTTGGACGACGACGATGGCTTGCTACCATGCGACGAAGATGATGCCGACGCGGTCGATTCTGCCGGAACCAAAACCGGAATGGCACGGCGGGTTTTGGTTGTGCGCGGCAAACGCGGATGGTGGTTCTTGGGCGACGATGACGTTTTGGAGCGAATCCTCGTCGCCACACCCGTCATGTGCACGACGAGATCGTTCCCATCATGATCTCTAGGCCGCGACAACCCCACGTCCGTCAGTTGACAAAGGTATGGATTTCCGTAGTGACTCAAAACCCTGTGTTTTTCGGCGGCCAGTCGGCTCAGAATTTGCCCGAGCCCTTGTGCGTTTGGACGTGTTTCGCTTGGTTTCAGGACAAATCTGATCGGAAAGGCGTACTTTCTGAAGGTCTGCAAGACTTTGTGTTCGATGTGCAAGTCGGATATTTTGTAATCCCCAAGGTAGGATCCATTTACAAGACCAAAAGCCCTTGCAAAGTCGGCGGGGTCGGGCATTTTCAACGCGGACCAACTGGTGGGACTAATTGAAAACATAACAAAAGCAAATAGTTGGACCCGGAAAAAAAAACGCACGGAAATTCAGTAACATGTCCGATCCTCAGGTTGCCATCTATAGTGACTGTGGTGCGGACGCGGCCAACAATGTCGTCGAATTGACGGCCGTGAACATACGGCGTCTGATTGGCAAATGGTCCAAACCGCCACTTTCGCTCCAACAACAGCTGCAATCGCTGGCATTGGTTTCGGCCAGTGATTCCGACAGTTCCCTGGACAATTTGGACCGTAAATCCAGAACTAAGCCCCCGATCGCATCTCCGTCCAGCAATTCTGGCGGCTCCTCGGACAAATCCGACCGCAAATCCAGAACTGTGAGGCGGCCCAAGCCCTTGATCGAATCTCCGTTCAAATGAACCGTCAATCTAATGAATGAATGACGAATGCAAAAACAAAAAATAAAACAAATTCGGGTTTAAAAATCATCATCCGTATCCAGTACGGCCGCCGCCATGACTTCGCCGACCCCATTATTCCCCTCGAACAGTCGTCAGTTGGTTATCGTCGACAGAATTCGATTTTTTGGCACACGTGTACATTCAAGATGTAGGTGAAATTTGCATCTGAATTTCGCAACCCTGCAACCAGCAGAGTGTTTCCTGGGCGCCCGCTGGATCTTCAGGACGAAATCCGAGGCACACTTGAGACAATTTTTTGAATGCCGCCACATCGAGTATCATTCGACCACATTTGCCACCGAAAGAAAACACCAATTCCATCAGTTGTAGTTTCCTTTCGCAATGTTTGGCCACTTTTGTGCCGTCGTACCGGATCGTCCGACTGGAGATGATTTTGCCTCGTAAAATCAAACGTTCCCCAGGTTTTTGAGAGGCGACAAAGTCCTCATCGGCCTTGCAATAGCCCGAACAGGATGCTTTGGGATTTAATACCAGGGATTGTCTCTGGCTCTGTGTCATTTGCGGTGCCTCCAGGATGTAATCGCATTTGTGGATACACAGTCGGAACTTTTGCGAAAAGGTCCCATCGGCATTGGGTCGTTGCCAATTCGCTAGGGGAAGATCCATCGTAAAGGACATGGCCGCCACCGGGGCCTGTTTTGTCTTTTTCGGGTGGCGACAACTAGTGGCCGTGATGCGATTCATCTTTTTGGTTTGGTACGCTACTCGACGCAGGTTCCACGTATGAGACCAGCAGGCGTGGGTGCCCGGAGTGGCGACTTTTGTTTCCAAATTGAACCTCGAAGGCGGCAGTGCGTGGATTCCAAAATTCGGTGAAGGCATAATCGTGTGGTTGTAGTTGTGGCAAACTTTGAACAAACCCAGCAAAATATCCTGCGTGACTTGAGATTTCGGAGGCAGACTGCTAATGTGATACAGGCGGCTACTTTGGCGATCCGTATTTTCGACCATCCTGCGATCGATCATTAGATTCAAGTTGGGAAATTGATTGGTCACGAACTCCAATTCGGCCACGATCATGTCGTCGGCGATCGGGTGCGAATGCACAAAATCCAGCGGCGAGCGGGTGTCGTAGCTGCGATGCGTGGCGACGGTGCCAAAAAGTCGAGCCACCTCGTACTTGGTCAGATACCTGAATTTTTCATAGTCGTAGTAACGGCGTTTGGAGTTTTTGGAATTCGAGTGCGCATTCGTCGACGGAAACATTCTGATGCAAATCGGTCGCAACGAAACAATGGGCAACTGGGGTGAATAATACGTAAAAAAGCGAACCAAAACATGACACAAAAATTACTTTTTATATTCACGGGCGTGCCGCAAATCGAGCGACGGATTTTTTTTGGTGGTACACCATCAACAAGGCGCAACAGATTCGTTCGTTCATGAAATCAAACGTTTTTATTCTGCGTATGTCATCGAGCGCCTACGGCTTCCATACGTACTCGATGCCGTACCCGTGACTATCCGAATCTTTGACTTGACCATCGAACAGGACCTTTTTATATCCCACTACTCCATTGGGCTGGTCCAATAGGAAAACGTCTACTGCTCCAACGTCCAATTGTTTGTTGATTTTTTCCCCGGCTTCATCCCAAGTGTCGCCGGTGGGACGGGTCGTCAACTTTTCTGGTATACCGAACGAGACAGTTGCCACGGATTGTTTCTTGTGGTTCAAACCGAATTCGACCGTGACCGGATATTTACGGACTGCATAACGTGCAATCCTGTTCACAATGAGGATGAACCTTCCGAACAAATCAATGTTGGTTCCACGGATGATTCCTGGGATTCCCAAGGAAAAGACCATTTTCTTCTGGCGCGCCACTGCCACAGCGCGAGCGATGAGCCGCGTTTTTTCTTCCAAGGAGACGAGCCGGAATTGTTCGGGGCCGTCCGGACCACGAACAAAAATCTCAAACGTTGGACTATTTTCCGGTCTTAGTTTGACGAGATGTTGGAGATAGGCCGTCAAGGGGGCATTTCCATTGGTTGTTTCCAAACTACGAACCGTCTCGTAAGGAAAGGTGACGGAAAACGTTTGCGCAATCGATGCCATTTTGTCGAGTCCTGGAGCAGCCGTCCAAAATAATGTCAAGTCTTGGACTACAAATAACGGGAATTCCCTTTTGTTTTTCCGTTTTCGCATGCAAAGCCACGGTTGCGACGTCGCAGTTTGGGCAAAACACGAATTTTTCGGCGCTGGACGCTTTGAATAGTATCAAAAAAACGGATTTGTATGTTTTTGGAATCCCTGAAATGGATTCCATTCGAGTGAGCATATTATATGTACTATATTTTCATTACACGGACCGACCCGCAGTCGGACTCAGTCGGCATCGTCATTGACATCGGCTGAACAAACCATGTATTCGCAGGCAAGCCAGACTATGGCAATCAAAGCGACCGCGGCCACGACCCAAATCCAGACGGGCTTGTGCCAAAAGTCCAGAAACAGGGCCAGACCCGACCAGGCGGTCTTGACGCCCGCGTGAAAGATGAGAACCACCGTCTGGTAGAAGAACTCCTTGTCCGAATCAATATGAATGTCCAGACTTTCTTCCAGTTGCCCAATGGAAATCATGCAACCCTCGTAGAACCACCAAAAACCCCCAAAGGCCAGCAGCGCCAAAAAGACTCCGGCCCACCCGTAGGCGGCGATGACTTGCGGTGATGTGTCCAGGCGCCAGCCCAGAAACAAACCAAGGAATTTTTTCTTCATGCTCGTCATTTTTTGTGATGGGAATATTACAAACCAGATCAATCCCTGGACTATATATCGGCATCACAAAAATCGACGGCAGATTCGAAAATCAACCTTGTGGTGCCAGTCGGCGCCCAAGCATGGTACCGCAAACGCGCTCATCCTTATGCGGCGTTCGCACGGCGCCACCCAAGGGTTTTGTGAGATCGCAGCCAACAGTGACTCCTCCAGTGGTGATTGGCGACGACGACGACTTTGAAGACGCATCGGGAGACGAAGCGTCACACGCGCATTTCGAAGCGTCCGACAATACGGGGAGGCCCACATTTTCCCTGTTTCAAAAACCCCCTGCGTCCATCCTATCGCAGTACAGCTATAAGAAACTGTCCACAGATGTGATGGACACATCGGAAGCGTTGCGGACGGCACGATATGAATTGAGAAAGCGAGCCGGCCTGATATATCGACACAAGGAAATCGTCCCGGCCAACGTGCCCCGCCAAATTACAGAGCATGACGCGCCCTTGGAAAAAATGATACCGCGCGGTTTGCTCACCGCTGGTGTCATGACTTCGCAGTACATTATCGATAAGCAAAGGTCTGGATTGTCCGACGGCTGGTTTCAAACACATCGCGAAGCGCTGACTTGCAAAGACCCCTATGCTAAAAAGCCCCCCAAAGGTGTCAAGGAGGATGTGAAAAGTGTGCAGGCGGAACATGAGAGAATGCTGGCCAATCTCGCCGACGAGGATACCCCCGAGGCACGATCTCGTATGGGTCCGGACAAGCTCTACTTTGAAACAAAAACCCACATGTATTTGCCCAAATACTACGCCTTGCAGCTGTGGGGAAATTGCATTGCCACGGACGGGCCCATTGCCGCTGGTTTGAAAACTGACGCGAACGGCTTTATTCAATATCCAAATCCCAAAAACTCATCGGACGTTAGATCCAATGCATTTGCCAGACTTGGCTGAGTATCAATTGCCGACGCCCAGCAGTCCTACGACAGGCACCCCCTACCACAAACGGCGACGATTGATTGGCACCATAACGAATAGTCATCATCATCATCATCGTCTTCATGATGAAGCACAAGAGGAGGATGAGGGGGAGGAGGAGGGGGAGGATGGAGGAAAACACAAAAAAAACGCTTGCATACCTCCCGTTCATTCCACCATGAGTTTGACGTTGAAACTGATCCAAAATGACGAGTATCGCGACTTTCGGCGTAATTACTGTGCGCGTGGCACTCACACCCAAACATTGTATTGCGTTGGAAAGTTCCGCACGGAGAATCCAAATCAAAGAGAACAGGCCGTGTCGCTGATCCGCTCGGCTCGTCGACTTTCGGGAAAGAAGGGCAATCAGTTGCAAATGGAATGTGGACTCGGCAAGACCAAAACCATGGTGGCCACTTGGTTTTGTCTGCTGCAAAATCTCGATGACTTGCCCATTTGCGACATGGGCACAAATTATGAAGAAAAAGGCGCCCTGCAAGACAAGAATAGGTGCCATTCGCGGGGCGTCCAGACTTTGAAGGCAGCCATATTGGTATGCACCACTCAATTGCTGTTGCAGACGGTTGACGCAGTGCTCGAGTTTGTACCCAATGCTCGCATCGGAGTCATTCAATCCGATCGCGATCGTCTGGCGGAGGACGAATTTGACATTTTGATTATTATGATTCAAACGTTGAATGTCCGCGAATTCAATCCGCAGTATTTGAATCAAATCGGGATTCTTTTCGTGGACGAGGCGCACCGCAAACTGGCGCCCACTTGCATCGTGGCTGCGAACAAGATCAATGCCGACATACGAATTGCCGTGACGGCGACTCTGGATCGGTCGGATGGCAAAACCTGGTGGTTCCCTCTGGTATTCGGGCCTTGTATCAACCAAGTGTATCGCCAATGGCAATACAATCAATCCATCTATTTTATTTATACGGCGGGTCAGCAAATCGAGAGGCGAATGAAATTTATCGGTTGCAGCAATGAAAAGGCGACCAAGAATGACTACAATGCCCATTTGGCAACGATTGCGGAGGATATGAACCGCAACATGTTCATTGTAAAGTTGCTGGCCCAGCTAAAATTTCATCACAACAGGCACGTTCTTGTGCAAATGAATCACAATACGGTCTTGGATCGCAATGCCTACCGTAAATCCTACCGTCTCTCGGGCAGATATTATTATTCCGGTCTGGACTTGGCCACGCTCGGATTGGATGCTAAAAGTCAGTCGAATGAGGCCCCGTTCGTTCTACCGTGGCCCACCCGATACCTGCACTTGTACCAATATTCGGATTTGTCGAGTGCCGTCAAATCAAATGCCAGGAGACACGATGCGATATCTTCTCTGGAGCCGCTCATCACGAGGGAGTTTCCAATGGCCTCCAAGGAGGATATTTTGAACTGGCCCTGTCACATGGACTTGCATGGACACCCGAATCGCAAAATGCCCTTGGATCGGCCGGAACTGCCCGCACTATCGTCGCCGTCCTCTGCCAACATTCGGTGCGCCCAGGCGGATCCAACGGGATTATTATGCACGCATCCGAATCTCCTTCATGATTCTGCACTCAAGGATCAAGTTCCGATTGTCTTTTCCGAATCCATTCAACACTTGATTGTATTGCAACATTTGATGGGCTGGCATCTCACTCAACTCGTGGACGACACGATTTTGGTTCGAATTTCAGCCATGTGCCTCGGTGTGGTGTACATTCCAAAACTGAGCGCACGACAGAGGACCATTCTCAAACTCGATCGTCGTGATGACAGTGGTGAAAACCGAGCAACCACATGGCCCCAGTTGGATACGTGTTTTTTTGATGACTGGTTTACGCAGCATCCACACGCGGGCTATGGCCACGCACATTCCAGGGACCAGAAGAACAAGAACGAGTGGAAGAAGGCGCACGGCCTGGCCGGTTGGCAAAAGAAGGAGATGAGAAAGAAAAAGGACGCCGATCCGAACTTGAGGCGCATGCCCATCGATGACGCATCTGATATTTTATGGCATCACAGTCACGACTGGACACCGTGTTACGAACCGTTTTATTGGCCGAATCGAAAGCCAGAGTGTGACCTCGGGGAGCAGCAGCGCAGTAGTCGTGATGACGATGGTGACAATCACCGCCGCGATGATGACTGTCATAATGATTACATTGATAACCGTGACAATGGCATAGAGGATGGATTGTCAGCGGCCCGTGGTGCCACGGCCACCACCACCACCACCACCACCACAACAACCACCACCATCGCTTCCAACACGAAAAAACGAAAATCCCGCCCGACTCCCCGCACTCCGAAAAAAAACAACATCGATAACAAATTGGATAGCAACCCCGATTTTGACCCGAGAGAACCACTGCCGATCATTTGCACGCTCGGACTTTACATTGGATCGCGAGCGACGCGTTGGAGTTCTGGCACGACGGACTTTGACCAGAAGCAGTCCTTGCATGCCGACATTGTCTTTGCAACGACGATCATGGCTGCCTTTGGAGTCGATCGAGCCGAAATCAGCACTGTTTTCAAAGTGTGTTCCAGTGTTTTTGACGATCGACAAATGAAGGGTCGTGGAGAACGAACTATGGATTTGAAGCAGCCGCCTACCTTTTACGAGATTGTAGATCCCGTCAGTCCGTTTTTGAAATATGCCCAAGCGCACGAGACTTATGATCGCGGATGCTGTCGGGATGTACGCTACTTTTCAGATCACTGCTAAAGATGTTCTCTGCCCTTGTGCTCGCCTCGTGGGACTTGGACCAACCCAGTTGCAGTGCCGCCGCCCCGCTCAAAAAAAACGCGCGCTCTCTGCCTGTTTTTGGTTTTTTTGGTGCGTGCGGTCGCTGCGAGAGGCGACCGTGTTGAAAAGAATAAAGGCGATCGAATCTTGATTTGTTTTATTGATAGGTCTCGGCCATGGAATGCAGTGCAAATTCCATGATTCTCAAAATGTCCATGGAACCACGGGATTCACATTGGAACAACCACGGCTCCGGCGTAGTCATGGCCTTGGGTTTGTAGACGTTTCCGGGCTTTGGAATTCGCAAATTGGGATGGTACATGGGGCGGTCAAGATCGGCAATGCGGTGCTCCTTGTATCGTGTTTGCGACCACTTCCAGTCGCGTTGAGAATTCGACACAGTCGTCGCGGTTGAGCCGTTGGAATTTGACGACGAAGATGGAGCGGCGACGGCGCCAGGAGTGCTGCTCTGAATATTGTTATGATTGGGTTGCGTGACGCCATCGTGCATGATGCCTCCGAGTGTGCCCTCGCGGTCCTTCATTTCCATGCGAATCCACCCAGATGTCATTGAATTTTCCATGCAACGGTTGCAAGCGGTGCATTTTTTGGCATCCACACCGATAGTCAGATCTTCAATGTCTTGCGAAATGTCAAACACACCGGCGGGACAGATCACATCCAGCAGTTGTCGAACGTGATTGCGATCGTGGCGTAAAAACGGCTGGATTACCGCGTCGTCCAGCGTGATGGTCGGGCGAATGCGCCCAATAACCGTGTTCATGGCGGCAGTGTAATTGGCGTGATGCCGATGGGTTTGCTTGTGGGCCTTTGCCCTGAGGACAATACGTTGTTTGGGCATTAAATTGCACAATAGCGTCTCGGCTCCATAATATATGAGTCCGTCTTGGTCCGATTCTGGACGGCAGTGTAATTGACTCTCCAGATTGGGCGTCACGTCGCCGTCAGCGGCGAGGGCAAAACAAGATGAGGAACGATTTGCAAATGCGGCTACATTGGAAAACGTCCCGAACAAATCTTTTGGACGATGACGTTGTACCAAATCCACATACGTCGAATCTCGACTCAGATGAAGGTAGTCTTGGTTTTCTGGATACACCAAGGGTTTTTGAAGGCTATTTTCCAACCATCGTATGTCGCGCGCAAACACTGGCTTTTCGGCTTGAGCGTCCGCACTAACATCCAATTCGAACAACAAATACTCCCTCTTGTTTACCTCGTGAATATCTTCCACATTCTCGAATGACGACGCGTTTATAAAGTGGGATATTGTGGCGGTTTTCCACTTGTCGAACAAATTCGGATCGACATTGATCATCAATTTGGTGAGCCTGTCGCGCAACACGCCGTCATTGATGTAACTCGAGTTCAACTGCACTTCAAATTCATCCATGACGATTGTCGGTACATCCGCCAGGACGGAATGTCTCAATTTTTGAATCAAATCCGCGTTCGTGTGGTCCACCAACATTCTCATGTACTTTCGGTTGAGTTCATAGACTTGCACACGACATGGTCGGTCCGCGCCAAAGCAGTAAAAACCTTCCAAGGACCGACTTGCGTTTTGTGCGGCTCGCCAACGGCATTGGATTCCATAGTAGTATTCAAATAGACGATTGAGATAATCGGTGGTTTGTAAAGTTTTTGCGTGGTCTCCGCCGTAAATTTCGCCTTGATGCGTCAATGTCGGAACCGGGGCCTGTTCCATTCGATTTCGTGGGCAGCCGACGATGGATTCAAATTTTTCGCCCAAATCAATAAATTGCACAGGACGATTTTGACGACGAATAATCAAAAATGTGTGAGAGCGTGGGTGGTGGTAGGGAGGCAAGTGTGTGTCCCATGCGATTCGTCACTGGCGGAGAATGATGTTGTGAAAAAAACACACTGGGTAGTCCATCCTTTTGAAACCGCAAATTTTTTTGTCCGAATTTCAAATCGATATCGGGAGCAAAAATGTTTACCGAAATGTTTGGAGTCGATTTTTTCAATGGTTTTTCTATTGTAGCCACCTTTGGAGTCGGACTGCTCTCCACTCTCTTTTTCTTCCTCGCCTTAAGCAACAGCAGAGAGGCAATCATTGGTGCCTCCTGGATAACTGCCATCATCTTCTACTGTTTTTTCGCTTGCAGCTCCTTCGTCTCACAATACGTACCGACACCACTCTTCATCGTCACGCTATTCATCGCGGTGGTCATTAGCATTTTCGTCATTGGCCGCTACTTGGTCTGCTGGGCTCCTTGGTTGGGTCGTTACTTTGCGCCTTGCGAAGAGGCGTCGTCCTCGTCCTCCTCCTCCTCCTCCTCCTCCTCCTCCTCTTCGTCGAGATCTGATTCGTGCGGTTCCGATCGCTCTGACAATGGCGAGCCCGATTGTGGATGTCCCGTCGATGAACCCTGTTCTCATCGCCCCAATCCCGATTTCGTTCCTGTACCCGTTCCTTCTTTCGGGCGACGTGTCAAAGCGAGTAAAAGAAGAAGCGCCAGCCGAGACGACGGTAACCACGGCGGATACGGCTTCAGCGCAGCCCAAGTCGACGCGGAAACAGACAATGTTAAAAAGTCCAACCATACTGGCAAGAAATCCAAGCATGTACACGACGAGGATGCCGATGACCAAACCAGCATTTTTGAGCAATCCACTCGTTTCTTCCAATGAACGCGGCCTCTGAACCCTCGCGCTCCGCCGCCGTGTTGCTCCACCCACCCCGCCCATATCTCACTCTCACTAGGTTCATCGACCAAGAGGAACACTTGTCCATACCTTTACCGAATAAAACCTCCGTGTGTGTCAAAAAACAAAACTTTGAACTGTTGCTCCACTGCGACACGCACTGTGTGCGTGGATGGGAAAAGTGTCATCGGCGGCCGCAAAACGATTGTGATATAATAGTTCGCCACGGAATTCTTCGATAATTTTGTAGCGAGTCGCATTTGCAACTGGCTAAAAAGATGAAACTTTCAGCCCTATTTGTTTTGGCACTCATTTGTGCCGCAGCCTTCGTTGGTAGCGCCCAAGCGGCCTTCCCCTGGAGCACCACCAGTGATTTGGAATACACTTCTTCATCTTTGAAATACGATAGCCGAGATGGAGGCAGGCGCTCGATGATGCAAGACGATGACGACTACGGAATGGATCGTCGTCCAGTCAAATATGTTGCAGCAGCACCCCCTGTGATAACGAGCTACGGCACGGGAGCCTGGGCCGGCGCGATTGCCCTGGTGATCGTGACCATTGTCATCGTCGCT
>Ga0182013_10003225_pt1 | contig 20572 bp, 17 predicted proteins | sample 612S2MmetaG_FD_120487 | JGI IMG/M metagenome (GOLD analysis project Ga0182013, IMG submission 120487) | Permafrost microbial communities from Stordalen Mire, Sweden - 612S2M metaG | ecosystem: Environmental > Terrestrial > Soil > Wetlands > Permafrost | place: Sweden: Stordalen | collected... | reverse complement strand
TTCTCAGCATCGCCGAGCTGGCCGATTACATCCAGAGCGAGGCCGGACGATGAGAGCGCTGGAGCAGGACGCGGTTGCTTTCCACGACGACGCGAACGTGCGCGAGGTGGCGGCTACGCGGCTGCCCACGCGCTGGGGCGAGTTCCGCATGCTGGGCTTTGAGCGCGACACAGAGCACGGCGTGGAAGAAGCGGTGGCCCTTGTGATGGGCAATCCGCAGGAGGGTGCGCCGCTGGTGCGTATCCACTCGCAGTGTTTGACCGGCGACGTATTCGGTTCGGAGCGCTGCGATTGCGGCGCGCAGCTCGAGCTGGCGATGCAGTTGATCTCCGCCGAGGGCGCGGGCGTGCTGATTTACGAGAAGCAGGAGGGTCGCGGCATCGGATTGATGTCCAAGCTGCGCGCTTACAGTTTGCAGGATGGCGGGCTGGACACGGTGGAAGCCAACGAACACCTGGGCTTTCCGGCCGACCTGCGTGACTTTGCGCTGCCGGTGGCGATACTCGGGCGCCTGGGCGTGCGGCGCCTGCGCCTGTTGACGAATAACCCGGCGAAGAGCGCGGCGGTGACCGCCGCAGGGATTCAGGTTCAGGAGCGGATTCCGTGCGAGGTGGCTCCGCGGCCCAGCACGGAACGCTACATGCGAACCAAGAAGCAGAAGATGGGGCACACGCTGACCCGGTTGTAAGGGCTGCGCGCTTAGTGTGAGGCGACCCGAAGCTTTGTCCGCTGGCGGCTGAGGGTGGTGCCTTCCAGGTAGAAGGGTGAGTGGTCGCGCACCAGGCTGACGACGCGCGCCAGCGCCGGCAGCGTGTCATCGGAGCGATAGGCGAAGAGCAGGTCGAGCATCGGCGGCGGGTCCATGTCCAGCGGCCGCGTCACCACCCCTTTGGGCACAATCTCATCCACGTACACCGAGAAGAAACAGAAGCCGAAGCCCGATGCCACCGCATTCAGCGAGGTCATCAGGTTTTCCGTGTTGAAGCCGCGCGTGAACTTGACGCCGGAGCGGCGTTCGATCTCCTCCGCCACCTCGTGCACGGCCGGGGCGATCTCCGCGGAAATGGAGATGAGCTTCAGCCTGGCCAACTCAGTCACCGGGATGCGGTCGAACTCGGCCAGCGGCGAATCCTGCGGGATGACGGCGACAACTTCCTCGCGCATGTACACCTCGCTGGCGATCTCCGGCGAGTTGATGGGACCGCGCAAAAAGCCGGCGCTGATCTCCCGCCGCTGCAGGGCATGAAGCTGCTCCGGGGCCGTCATGGTCTTCAACAGCAGTTGCAGGTCGGGATGATTGCGCAAGAGGATAGGCAGGATGTAGGAGAAGATCTTACCCTCGGGCCCGGGAACCATGCCGAGTGAGATGGTCCATTCCGCGCTTCGGGCCACGGCTCGGGCGGCGGCCAGGGCGTCCTCGGTGGCGCTGAGCACGGACTTGGCGGCGGGCAGCAGCACGCGGCCGGCTTCGGTCAACTGGAGGCGGTGCTTGTCGCGCAGGAACAGGGGTGTGCCGACGATGCTCTCCAGTTGGCGGATCTGCTGGCTGAGCGAGGGCTGGGCGGTATGCAACTGCTCAGCCGCACGAGTGACGTTCAGCTCCTCGGCCACTGCCACGAAGTAGCGAAACAGGCGCAACTCCATACAAATTTTCCTCGAGCGACAGCGGGATTATATCACAGCGAAAAACAGCGCCGGCTCGCTCCAAACCGGCGCTGCTCCCGTCAGATCGCACGTCCCCGAGGGGACGTGCAACCGCCTAAACCAGGTGTGTCAGGTAATAGATTGCAATCACCACGAACACCGCGGTGGTCTTGATGCAGGTGACGGCGAAGATGTCCTTGTAGGACTGCTTGTGCGTCAACCCGGTGACGGCCAACAGGGTGATGACCGCGCCGTTGTGCGGCAAGGTGTCCATGCCGCCGGAGGACATGGAAGCCACGCGGTGCAAGACTTCCATGGGAATGTGCGCGGCGTTGGCGGCGGCAATGAACTGGTCGCTCATGGCGGCCAGGGCAATGCTCATACCGCCGGAGGCTGACCCGGTAACGCCGGCCAGCACGTTCACGCTGACTGCTTCCTTGACCAGCGGGTTGGGCACATGGCTCAGCGCGTCGCGGATGATGAGGAAGCCCGGCAGCGCGGCGATGACCGTGCCGAAGCCGTACTCGGTGGCAGTGTTCAACGAGGCCAACAGGGCGCCGCCAATGGCGCTCTTCGTGCTATCGGAGAACGAAGCGTGCACCTTCTTCCAGCCGAAGACGACCACCATGAGGATGCCCAGGACCAGGGCAACTTCCACGGCCCAGATGCCGACCATCTTGGCAACCGGAACGACGATGGGCTTGGCCGCCGCGGTCAACTGCAGGGTGATGGTGTCGCCATAAAACTTGGGCAGCAAGCGGGTAATGAGCAGGTTCGCGATGCCGACGACGAAGAGCGGCGCTATGGCGATGACCGGATTGGTCATCTCCGACAATGCGACGGGTTCCGGCTCATTGATGTGTCCGGTGCCGTAGCCCTCGCCGGCCTTGGCGGCCTGGCGGCGGCGGAACTCAAGGTAAGTCATGCCCACGACCAGGATGAAGACGGCTCCCAGGGTACCCAGTATGGGAGCGGCGTAGGCGTTGGTCTTGAAGAACGTGGTGGGGATGATGTTCTGGATCTGCGGCGTACCCGGCAGCGAGTCCATGGTGAAGGTGAAGGCGCCCATGGCGATGGTGCCCGGGATAAGGCGCTTGGGGATGTTGACCTCACGGAAGAGTTCGACCGCGAACGGATAGACGGCGAAGACCACGACGAACAGCGAGACACCGCCGTAGGTGAGCAGCGCGCAGACGATCACAATGGAAAGCATGGCGCGCGACGGGCCCAGCAACTGCACCACCGAGTGCACGATGGACTTGGCGAACCCGGAGACCTCAATCAGCTTGCCGAAGATGGCGCCCAGCATGAAGGCCGGAAAGTAGTTCTTGATGAAGACCACCATGTTTTCCATGAACATGTTGCTGTACACGGGAAGCACGGCGGCAGGGCTGGTGAGGAGTACGGCCAACAGGGCAGCGATCGGCGCGAAAAGAATGACGCTGAATCCCCTGTACGCAACAAACATCAGGAAAAAGAGTGCGAAAAGACAGATAAGAAAGCTCATGAATCCCTCCTGAGGGAGAAAACCTGTAGGCAGAGCCCGGCCAGAGCGGCAGCCTTCTCGGCGGAGCTTGGCGGGAGCTATAGGGCACGCACCAGGGATTCCACGCTGGAAGGAGGTGGAGGCGGGTATGCGCTCGCGCTTGCGCTGCACACCCCGCCCCTCACCGCCCGGCACCACCTTGTGAGTGGCGCTTCCTCCGCCCGGGCAAGTGGGAGGAGGAAAACCGGGAAAAGGTTAGATCTTGGTCAGCCAGCCGGGAAGCTTCACTTCCGCGTAGCCGTCCATGACGACGTCGCCGGTCTGCTTTGTGATGACGCAGTCGATCTTGGCGATGGCCTTGGGGCGAATTTCGGAGATCGTGGCGACCAGGGTGACGGTGTCGCCGATGAAGACCGGCATCTTGAAGTTAACCAACTGGCTGAGGTACACCGTGCCGACGCCTGGCATATCCATGCCCAGCACCTTGCTGATGATGCCGAAGAGGATGCCGCCGTGCGCGATGCGCTGGCCGAACTTGGTCTGCTTGGCAAAGGCGTCGTCCAGGTGGATCTTGTTGTGGTCGCCGGTCAGATCGGCAAAGGCATGAACCAGCTTGTCGTCAATCAGCTGGGAATAAGTGCACGTCTGTCCAACTGCAAAGGTAGGAACCGCGGTAGTAGACATTGTGTTTCTCCTTTATAAAAGCCGCCGGCGCTTCAAGCTCCGGCGATGATCTGTTGCTAACTGCATCGGAACGTCACGCCAAAGGTGGCGCGTGGATAATTCCAGCTGGTGACGCCGCCATCCTTGCAGATGACGCGGCAGGTACCGCACTCCAGGCAGCCGGCGTACTCAAAGCTGACCTCGCCATCCTTCAGGCGATAGCAGCGTGCCGGGCATGCCAGCAGGCAGGGCTTGCCGGCGCACTTGGCGCAGTAGCTCTTGTCCACCAGGATATGGGGCGTGCCCTCGTCCACGGCGAACTTGTCCAGGGCGAGCAACTCTTCCGGACTGAACTTTTTGATCGTCATAGGGCACGGAACGCTTTCCAGCCGTCGGCCGCCAACTGGCCGTAGCTTGCATGTTTGCGCACCGTGTTGAGCAACCCCTTCAGCATGGGCGTGGGTACCTGGCCGTCCACCGTAAAGAGGAATTGCAGTGCGTCGTTGGCAAGTTCGGGATAGCCCTGGAAGATGCGGCCAATCTCGAAGATGTGATGGAAGTTGCGGTAGGCCTTCTGGTTGGCAATCAGCAAAAGCTCGTCGAGCTGCCGCATATACTCGGCGCCGCACTCTGCGGGCGACGTTGACTTGAGCGCCGCCTTGGCCGCGGCCAGGCCGCTGACGATTGCCAGGTCCATGCCGCGGATGATGAGGCCGGTGTTGATGCCGAACTGCGCGGCATCGCCCACCACGAGGAAGCCGTCGCGATAGAGCCGCTTCGGAATGCCGTCGTAGCCGGTCTCCGGAACCAGGTGCGCGCCGTATTCGACACTGGTGCCGCCCTCGATCAGAGCCTGGATCGCCGGGTGCATCTTGAAGTCCTGGAAGATGTCCTGGATGTGACGCTGCTGCTTGCCGGCCTGCTCGGGATTGAAGACGATGCCGAGCGAGACGCTGCCCTTGTTGGTGTACAGGAACGCACCGCCGGAGATTCCATCCGTGCAGCCGATGGCCACGCGCGCCGCGCCTTCGGCATCTGTGACGCCGAAGCGCTGATTGATGATGGAGTCCGGCAGCTCGATGGTTTCCTTAACGCCGACGCCGACTGCATGGGACGAGGCATCGGGAAAGAGTCCGGCCTTTTGACCCAGCAGGGAGTTGACGCCATCGGCGGCCACCACGAGGTCGGCGCGCATCTCTTCGTCGCCGAGCTTGATGCCGACGATCTTGCCGTTCTCCTCGATCAGTCCGTCCACCAACATGCCGGGGACGACTGTCGCTCCGGCGGCCTCGGCCTCGCCGGCAAACCACTCGTCCAGCGAGGCGCGAACCACGCTGAACGATTGCGGGACCTTCGCACCCGGGGCGGTGCCGCCTGACTGAGCGCCGAAGGCCGGGTTGAAGTAATCCACGGTCATCGCACTTTCGGCGCCGAGCAGCATAATCTGCTCGCGCACGATCTTGCGCTGCAGCGGAGCACGCTCGTACAGGCCCTGCTCCACCAGCTCCAGTGCGTAGGTATACAGGCGGCCACCGCTGACGTTCTTGCTGCCTGCGCTGTTTCCGCGCTCCAGCAGCAGAACGTTACGGCCCGCCTTGGCCAGTGTGTAGGCGCAGGCCGAACCGGCCGGCCCGGCACCCACCACGATTACGTCAAACTTATCTTCGTTATCGTTGGCCATGATGATTGCTACTTCCTGAGGGCTGCCGTCAACAGCGGCAGGACCTCGTATAGATCGCCCACGATGCCGTAATCCGCGGCTTCAAAGATGGGCGAGCGTTCGTCGTTGTTGATGGCCACAATCGTCTTCGACTCGCGGCAGCCGACCATGTGCTGCACCTGGCCGCTGAGTCCAACGGCCACGTAGAGCTCAGGCTTCACGGTCTGTCCGCTGATGCCGATGTAGCGCTCGATGGGCAGCCAGTGATCGTCCTCGGCGATGCCGCGCGTGCAGGCCAGCTCGGCCCCCAGGCCCGCGCCGAGATCTTCGGCCAGCTTGAGGTCCTCCTGCTTGCGGAAGCCGCGGCCGACGGCGATGAGCCGGGCGGCGGCCGTGATGTCCACTCCCGCGGCGCTGGTGGAGGTGACGCTATTCACTGTGACGCGGGCATCGGACTTGGCCACCGCCTGCTCAATCGGCGCATGCGCAGCCGCCGCGGTCGGAGCCAGGAAGGTGCGGGCGCGAATCGTGGCCACCGCGGGCAGCGGCAGCTCCTCATCGCACACGGCCAGCCCGGCGTAAAGAATGCGCGTGGCCACCAGTTTGCCGCCCTCAATGCGAACGGCCTTGGCGTCGGTGGTCATGCCGGCCTTGAGGCGGGCGGCCACGTCGGCTGCCAGATGCTTGCCGCGCAGGGTTCCGCCGATCAGCACCACGCTGGCCTCGGCCACAAGCGCGGCCAACGGCTCGCCCAGGCCTTCGATCCAGGTGGCACTGTCGCCCACCACCAGGACCTTGTCCGGGCCCAGGGTGGAAAGTTCGGTGGCCTGTGCGGCATCGCGTGCCAGTGCAATCAGCGGCTCGCCGAGTGCGGCCTTCAGCTCCAGGGCCGGGGTGAGCAACTGCGCGGCCAGCGCGCGGTCTTCTGAAAATATGAAAATTCCTGCCATGACGGTTCGACTCCTAGTCCAGGCCGATCGAGGCCAGGCTCTCCTTGAGCTTGGCCACGTTAGCGGCGGCGGCCGTTTCCTTGAAAATGATGTTCTTGCGCTGCATCACAAAGCCCTTGACGGACTTGCGCACGGCCTTCGACGCCAGCTCTTCGGGCGCAAGGCCCAGCTCGGCGACGGTCAGCTCCTGGTTCGGCTTTTTGGCCGCGCCCAGCACCTGCTTCAGGCTCGGGATGCGCGGCTTGTTGATCTCACTGAGTACGCTGATGACCACCGGCGTTTTGACCGTGACGGTCTCCACGGAATCATCAAGCTTGCGGGTGGCCTTCACCACGTCGCCTTCGACCTCGAGCTTGTTGACGAAGCTGAGGCAGGGAAGTCCCAGCAGGGCGGCCAGGCGCGGCGCGGTCTGCTGATTGAAGAGATCGGAGCTGCCCTCGCCCAGCAGGATCAGGTCGTAGGGACCGATCTTGCGGATGGCGGCGGCCAATACGGAGGCGGTTACGGTGGCGTCGGCCTGCTCGGCCGAAGCGTCGGCCACCCAGTAGGCCTTTTCCGGACCGCGGGAGAGCGCGTCCTTGAGCGATTGTTTAACGGTGGCGGTGCCGTAGGTCAAAGCCTCTACGGCACCACCGAGTTTCTCGACGAGCAGGGCAGCTTCTTCAATCGCATTGCGGTCGAAGTCGCTGATCTTGCCCTTGGCCCGGCTGGAATCCAGGCTCAGGTCCTCGGGCTTGATCTTGATATCCTGCTCGTCGAGCGTCCATTTATAGCAAGTCAGACATTTCGGCATTCCAAACTACTCCTGGCGGCTAGGCGATGCTGGCCGCGATGATTTTGTCGGGATAGTCGCCCGGCGCGTCCAGCAGGGTGGTTCCGGCGATGTCGCGGAACAGGCGCGGCAGCGGCATGAATTCGCTGTATCCGAATCCACCCTCCACCTGGCAGGTATCCAGCAGCATCTTCGATCCCAGGCGCACAAGGAAGGAGCGGATCATGGCCGCTTCCACCTCGAACGGTTTGCCCTCTTCAATCAGCAGGGCGGCATTCTGCAGTCCCAGGCGGGCCAGGTGGCAGTCGGTTGCCACTTCGGCCAGCAGGGTCTGGATGGCCTGCAACACGGCAACCGGCTTGCCGAACTGCACACGCTGTTTGGCGTAGGCGGCGGCATGCTCAACGGCAGCCTGTCCGATGCCCACGGTCTGCGCGGCCTCGGCCACGTAGAAGATGGCCAGCAGCTTGGCGGCGATCGCCTGGCCCTGGTTGACCGCGCCCAGCAGTGCGGTCTCCGGCAGAACCACGTTCTCGAAAGCCACTTCGGCTACGGGGCAACCCTTCAGGCCCATGGTCTCCTCGGGCGTGCCAATCTTCAGACCCGTCGTCTTGGAGTCCACCACGAAGGCGGTCAGCGCCTTGGCGCCCACAGCCGGATCGGCGGTGGCGAAGACGATGTACACGCCGGCCACACCGGCATTGCGTACATAAGCCTTCTTGCCATTCAGCACCCAGCCTTCGGCGTGCTTCACGGCGGTCAGGGCATCAGGCCCCACGCCCGGAGTCGGGCCGCTCTCAAACAGCGCCAGCGCGCCCAGGGTTTCGCCCTTGGCGAGCTTCGGCAGGTAATGCTTCTGCTGCTCCGGCGAGCCGAACTGCTCAATGGCCAGCGCGGCAATGGTGTGGTTGTTGACGATGGAGGCCACGGCAGCCGAGGAGCGCGAGAGGTTCTCGATCACCTGGACGTAGCTGGCAAAGCCGGCGCCGGCGCCGCCAACCTCGGCGGGAATCAGCAGGCCGAGGAAGTCATGGCCGGCCAGTTTGGCCACGATCTTGGCCGGGTACTCGCCCGTATGGTCGAGTTCGACGGCGATGGGGTCCAGGTATTCCTTACCGAATTCCCGGGCGCTCTGCCCGATGAGCTGTTGTTCTTCTGTGAGTTCGAAGTTCATTACTTACCTGCTTTCTGTGCAGCGGCCGGGGCCGGCGCAGGAGTCAGAACGGCGCGCGAAATCACGAGCCGCTGAATCTGGTTGGTGCCTTCGTAGATCTGCATGATCTTGGAGTCGCGCATGTACTTGCCCAGGTGCGTGTAGCCGTAGGAACCCATCAGGCTGACGGCCGTGGTCGTCACCTGCATGGCCACATCAGCGCAGAAGGTCTTGGCAATGGCCGATTCCTTCGAGAAGGGCTGACCACTGTCGCGCAGGCGCATGGTGTTGTGCAGCGTCTCGCGAGCCGCTTCCACCAGGATCTGCATGTCGGCCAGCTTGAACTGCAAGGTCTGTCCGGCATAGTTCTTGCCGGTGTAGGTGGCCATCACGTGCTTGGCGCATTCGTCGAGTGCACGCTGGGCCAGGCCCACGCTGAGGGCGGCGATTGCCGGGCGGGCCATGTCGAGGGTCTTCATGGCGACCTTCATGCCCTCGCCTTCCTTGCCCAACAGGTTCGTGGCCGGAATGTGGACGTCCTTCAGCAGCAGTTCCACCGTGTTCGAGCTGCGGATGCCCAGCTTGTGATCCACCGTGCCGATGGTGAAGCCGGGAAGACCGCGCTCGACGATGAAGGCGCTCAAGCCCTTCATGCCGGCCGCGGGATCGGTCAGCGCGAAAATCACGAAGACCGAGGCGAAGCCGCCGTTGGTGATCCAGCACTTGGTGCCGTTCAGGACGTACTCATCGCCAACCTTGATGGCCGTCGTCTTGCCGGCGCCGGCGTCAGAACCCGCGCCGGGCTCGGTCAGTCCGAAGGAGCCGATTTCCGAGTTCAGGATCGGCTTGAAGTAACGGCGCTTCTGCTCGTCGTTGCCGGCCACCAGAACGCTGTCCATGCTCAGGATGCTGGCGGCAAGCGTGGTGCCGATGCCGGCGCAACCGTAGCCCCATTCCTCCAGCACAAGGGCCTGGGTCAGCGCGTCATAGTCCAACCCGCCGTATTCCTTGGGCACGGCCATGGCGAAGACCTTGCTCTCCTTGGCTGCTTCCAGAACCTTGGGATGAAACTCGCAGGTTTTATCCAATGCATCGGCTACGGGGATGATGTGTTTGGCGACGAACTCCTTGGCCGCCTGCTTAATCGCTTTTTGTTCCGCTGTAAGAATGCTCATGTTGTATTGACCTTTCCTCGAATTCCTGGTCCTTAACTGTCCTTTTGTTTACGCGGTAACCAACTCAGGAGCGGGCTGGCCGGCTTGTACTTTCTTGGCCTCAAGAATCTTGCGCAGGCCGCCCCACTTGGCATGGAAGATCTCCGGCGGCATGGGCTTGAGGGTGGGCGAGATGCGCGGCGTGAAGGTCATCTGGGCGAGGATGTCCTCTTCCAGACGCACTCCCGGCGCCACCTCGGTAAGGGTGACGACGCCATCAATCAGTTCGAAGACGGCGCGCTCGGTGACGAAGAGCACGGGCTGCTTGGTCTCCTTCGCGTAGGCGCCGCTGAAGGTCACCTGCTCGACGGTCTCCACGTACTTCTTGCCCTTGCCTTCCTGCTTGATGATCAGCTTGCCGTTATCAATCGCGACCTTGAGGCCGCCGGCGGTGAAGGTGCCGCAGTACACCACTTTCTTGGCGTTCTGGGTGATGTTGATGAATCCGCCGCAGCCCACGCAGCGGCCCTTGAACTTGCTGACGTTGACATTGCCGTTGAGCGAGACTTCGGCCGCGCCCAGGAAGGCCTGATCCAGTCCGCCACCGTCGTACCAGTCAAACTGCGCCTGCTGTTCGACGAAGGCCTGCACGTTGTAAGCCATGCCAAAATCGCCAGCCGCGGGGATGCCGCCGATCGAACCGATCTCGGTGGTCAGGGTCAGCAGGTCACTGACGCCTTCCATGCCGGCCACACCGGCCACGCCCTCCGGCATACCGATGCCGAGGTTCACCACTGATCCCGGAGTCAGCTCCATGGCGGCGCGGCGGGCAATAATCAGCCGTTCGTCCAGTGGCATATCGGGTATGTTGTTGAGCGGCACGCGCAGATCGCCGGAGAACGCCGGATTGAAGCGCGTGGCCGAGCTCTGCCAGTGATCTTCAATCGGCGCCACCACGATGTAGTCCACCAGCACGCCGGGTACGCGCACCTTTTTGGGATGGAGCGAACCGGTCTGCGCCAGGTATTCCACCTGGGCGATGACGATGCCGCCGCTGTTCTTGGCGGCCTGGGCGAGGGGCAGGCATTCCAGCAGCGCGCCTTCGTCGTCCACCGTCATGTTGCCGAACTCGTCGGCCGTGGTGCCGCGGATGATGGCGACGTCCACCGGGAAGGTGGGATAAAGCAGCCACTCTTCGCCCTGCATGTTGACCACCTGGACCATCTCCTTGGTGGTGGCCTTGTTCATCTTGCCGCCTTCCAGGCGGGGATCAACGAAGGTTCCGAGGCCGATCTTGGTGATGACGCCGGGACGCTTGGCGGCGATTTCACGCCAGAGCTGGCAGATGACGCCCTGCGGCAGGCAATAGCCTTCGCAGACGCCTTCAATCACCATCTTGGCCATATCCGGCGCCAGGCCGGTGTGTCCGCCAATCCAGCGGCTTACCATGCCGGGATGGGCGAAGTGCTGCGTGCCCTTGGTCTTCCAGTCGCCGATGCCGCTGGCGTGGACCAGGGTCAGGTTGTTGGGGTGATTGGTCTCCAGGAAGCGCGCCTCGATGGCCTTGGCCACCTCCTCCGGCCAGCCGGCCAGGGTGAGTGCGCTGGCGCACACCGTTGCGCCGTCCTTAACGAGAGCTGCAACGTCTGTCACCTTAATGACTTTCGACATATATGACTCCTTCCGCCATGCGGAAAATTTCTATCTAAGCTTTGGTCGCTCGCCGGCCCCAGTAAGAACCGCGCTAGGCGCTGCAAGGAAAGGACATACGGAGTCCGACCACAGTCCGGCGAGGCCGTGGCGCGCGCGGACAAACCGCTGGCTACGACTCCACAGGGGAGAAGCCAATGGCCAAACGACGCCTATCAAATTGGGGATGGTGAGGGGATTGTGCGGGATGGAAACGACTGCGAGGAAGACTGGCGAACTAACTTGCGCTAAAAGAATAAGAAATCAATAAGAACCTAATCACCGATTTCGCCATTTTTCCTGCCGCTGCTCACCGGCTGATCTTCTGCTGGTGCCAGCGTACTTCCATCTTGCTCTTGCCCTTCAACCTCCCGGCCTGATGCCGCTCGTAACTGCCGGCGGCGGATCGCGTCCTTGCGGCCAACCCTTTCCGAGATGTTCTACCAAGCGCGGTCTGGGATTCCCGTCTTAGAGATGCCCCAGGTCCGACGATGCGAAATATATCCGTTAGGGTGCAAGGATGGAAATACTTTGTTCGGCTTGATCCATTGCCTATACGTCTGATCTGCAGAACGTATGACTCCGGGTTAAGACCCGGTGTTGCTGGCTGGTTACAAACTGGAATTTCCGGGGTCGTTGCCTGCCGCGAAGTTCGTGGAGTATCATCCGGCGTTTTACGTAAGATGCTGAGGAAACAGGGTAATGAGGGACATGAAGATGAACGAACGTTTGGCTGCCAAGGCGGCGGGGGCAGGAGAGGTGAAAGAACTGCTGGTGGAGGGAAGGCGCTTTTCCTACTTTGAGGCCGGTTCCGGAAAGACCATCGTTTTGGTGCATGGGCTCTTCGGAGACTATCTCGACTGGGCTCCCGTGCTCGCGCCGCTCAGCGCCCGTTTTCGCGTCATCGCGCTGGACCTGCCTGGCTTTGGGGGAAGTAACCGGCCGCCGGGTGGCCAGACCCTTGATGCCTATGCCGAGTCACTGGAAGCGTTCTTTGCCGCCCTTGATCTCCATGACTTTCTTCTGGTGGGAAACTCTCTGGGAGGAATGATCTCCAGTAACTATGCTGCGCGGCACGCAGAACGGCTGCGCGGACTCGTACTGGTCTCCTCGGCCGGCATGAAGGCGTATTCAGACGAGGATCAGGCGAGGGTCGCCGAGCGCTTCTCGGCGGCCATGCTCAACCTTCTCCGCCCGGAGCATATCGAACCGCTGTTCACCATCAACTTTGCGCGACTGTCCGCGCAGCGCGAGGCCTACATGCAGCACCAGCGCACAAAGCTCAGTTGGCCGCACCGCAAGGAATATTCACAAGTGCTCTCTGACTGCGCGCAGATGGGCTTTGCCCACCAGGTCACGCCGTGGCTCGAGAATCTGACGCTGCCAATTCTGTTGTTGTGGGGCGACGCCGACCCGGTCTTTCCACTGGAACTGGCCGAGGCCGCGCTGCCCCATCTTCGAGACGCTCGCCTCGAGGTTCTGCACCAGGCCAGCCACATGCCGCAGATGGACCAGCCGGAGCTTTTTGTGGAAGCCGTGGAGCGCTTTCTGAAAAGCATTCAGACGTTCGGTTAGGAAAATCTGAGAGGCCGAGAAGAAAGTCTCTTGACAAGCAACATCAGTAGAAGTAACGTTCCGGGCCGCGCGTACCAAGTGCGATTAGAGAAGTGGTATGTCGTGCAATAAAAACGGTCATTCGTTTTTATTAAAGGAGCCCATGCCCAAGCTCAAAGAGCAGGCCGTCGAACGCAACCAGATACGCATTGAGGATGCCGCCCTCGGGGTCTTCACCCGCCAGGGATATCACGGCACCAGCGTGCGCGAGATCGCCGACGCAGCCGGTGTTTCGCTGGGCAACATCTACAACTACTACGACTCCAAGGAACAGATCTACACCAGCCTGGTGCGCCGCTATGGTTTGAAGGTGAAGGCGCTGCAGGAGGAGAAGATTGCCCCACTGGTGGGCAGCCTGGAGCCGGAGAATCTGACGCGCCTGGCCGTGGTCATGCGGGAGATCGTCGCCGAGAACTCCGACTTCTGGCGGCTGATGTACATTGACGTCGTTGAATTCGGTAACCAGCATTTTTCCCATATCTTCCAGGCGGTACCGGCGACCCTGCGGGCGATGAACCCCGGGGCGTATGACAAGGCGCACCCCGGCAAAGGTGATGAGGTGGAGTTCGCCTATGCCGCCGTCTACATGCAGTTCGTCACCTACTTTCTGATTGAAACGCTTTTTGGTGGAAAACAACATTTCGGGATTTCTGATGAGGAGGCCATTGCGCGGCTGATCGGACTTGCGACGGCAGGCCTGGAGAAGAGCAGCGGCAAGGCCACGAATGTGAAAACTGGAGGAACGTATGCGTCGAAACATCACAAGGATCCTGTTGTGCGCCGTCGTGCTGGCACTGGCCGGCACCCTTAGCGCACAGACGGCCACCACCGGGCAGATCTCCGGACTGGTCAGCGACCCCGCAGGCGCGGTGGTCCCGGGCGCAAAGGTCGTGGCCGTGGATGAGGCCGGACTGAAGCGCGACATGGTTACCGACGCCAGCGGCCATTACCGCCTGCCACAACTGGCACCCGGCCTCTATCGCGTGGAGATTAGCGCCAAGGGCTTCACGCCCGCCAAGATCGCCGGCGTTGTGGTGGAGATCACCAAGACCACGGTGACTGACGTGACCCTGAAGGTGGGTACGCAGGCCGAGGTGGTCGAGGTCACCGGACAGGCCCCGATGCTGCAAACCGAATCGGCGGCCACCGGACAGGTGATCGAACAGGACACCATCCGCCAACTGCCGCTGCCGACGCGTAACTTCCAGCAGTTGCTCACGCTCAGCACGGGCGCGCAGGGCAGCCTGCAGAACTCCAGCGACCTGGGCCGCGGCGATGCCACGGTCAGCGTCAACGGCAACCGCACCACCTCCAATGCCGTGGTGGTGAATGGCGTGGATGCCAGCTCGATCGGCACCGGCGCCACCCCGAACCTGGCCGTGCCCGCCACCGACACGCTGCAGGAATTCATCGTGCAGACCAGCCTCTATGACGCCACGCAGGGCCGCAACGCCGGCGGCGTGGTGGCCGCGGTCACCAAGAGCGGCACCAACAAGTGGCATGGCAACCTGTACGAGTTCCTGCGCAACACGGTGCTGAACTCCAACGACTACTTCCTCAAGGCCTCGGACATCAAACGTCCGGCGTACCAGCGCAATCAGTTCGGCGGCACCATAGGCGGACCGCTGATGAAGGATCGCGCATGGCTATTCCTGAGCTACCAGGGCACGCGCGAGCTCAACTACACGTCGCTAACCAACTCGCTGTCATCCACGTTCGAGGTTTCGCCATACCTCACCAACGACCGCAGCCTGACCGGATTGAACACCCTGATGTTGCAGGAGACCGGGCTTCCCCTCGCCTACATGGCGCCGCAGGCCTATAACATCCTGACGGCCCAGTTGCCGAATGGCAGCTATCTGGTGCCCAGCTCGCAGGGCAACGCCAGCGGAGCGATCAACTTGCCGGCGCGCTCCACCTACCGCGAAGACCAGGTGAACGCCAACCTGGACTTCAAACTCAGCAACGCGAATCACCTGTCGTTAAAGGCCTTTTTGGCCAACAACCCCACGGTGCAGGGACTGTATAACTTTGCCGGCATCGGCAACGCCCTGCAGGCTCCGGGCGCGCCGACGGGCTTCAACATGCATCAGCGCGTCTATGCTGCCACGGACACGCACCTGATCAACACGCGCACCATCAACGAGTTCAGGTTCGGCTACAGCAGCATCGGCGGACGCTTCCTGCCACAGGAGCCCTTTACCGGCGCCGACTTTGGCATCAGCGGTCCGTTGCAGGGCCTCTTCCCCGGCGCGCCGACCATCTCCATCATCAACAAAGTGGACCTGGGGCCCTCGCCTTTGGCCGATAACTTCAGCCAGGTGGAGACCTACACCTTTGGCGATATGCTGACCCTGACCCGCGGCAAGCACACCCTCAAGATGGGTGCTGATTACAAGCGGCAGGTGATCAACCTGTTCTTTAACGCATACACCCGTGGACAGCTGTACTTCTCCAGCACGGCCGCCTTCCTGGAAGGAATCCCGCTGATTACTTTGCAGGGCTCGGGCGTAAACAACCGCAACATCCGCGCCAATGATTTCTCCGGCTTCCTGCAGGACGACTGGAAGGTCAACAACCGCCTGACCCTGAACCTGGGCCTGCGCTACGACCTCTACAATCCGTTCTACGAGACCCATGGCCGGCTGGTGGCCTTCGATCCCGCCCTCGCCAGCGAAAACGCCTTCGGCGCTCTGACCAGTGGCTTTGTGCAGGCCGGCAACGGCAACCTCGGCGGCATTCCCAAGGTGCAGAATGGGCTGGTGCCGACCGACTACAACAACCTGGCTCCGCGCGTCGGCTTCAGCTTCCGGCCCGACGCCAAGAGCAGCTCGCTGGTGGTGCGTGGCGGCTTCGGCCTCTACTACGACCGCATGAACGCGCGGTTGTACAACAGCCAGGTCTTCAACGCGCCGTATGACATGATCGCCATGAACCTGGCCACCACCACCACCTGGCCGTACTTTGGCAATCCATTTGTGCAGGTGCCCCTGCCGTCGCAGTTCCCGGTAAGCTTCGGCAACGCCGGCTACTTCCCATACGGCGGACCGCCGTGGGTGTTGCCATCCACGAATGTGAACTTCCCCAGCTACACCATCACCACCACTCCCACGCTGGTTCCGGTCAGCGGCATCTACCCGAACCGTCACAACTTTGTGACGCCGTACGTGGAGCAGTACAACCTGGACGTGCAGTGGCAGGTGCAGAAGAACACCGTGGTGGACGTGGGCTATGTTGGCAGCACGGGCCGCAAGCTGACGCAACTGCGCGCGCTGAACCAGCAGGTGTACAACAACAATCCGTACAGCGGCCCATATTCGGTGGCCATGTCGGCCCTGGCCAGCCCTGTGCTGGGCACATTCTCGGAGGCGACGAGCGGCGCGTCGAGTTACAACTCGCTGCAGATCTCGCTGACTGAGCGCAACTGGAAGGGCTTCAACGGACTGGTGTCGTACACCTACTCGCACTCGATTGACGATTACTCGGGCGGCGACGTGAATGACCTGGATGGCATCCCGGGCAACACACTGCATAACTACTACGCCAGCTCGGATTTCGACCGCCGGCATCGCTTGATCGCCAGCGGAACCTACGACGTGCCGAAGTTCTACCACGGCACGGGCGCGGCCAAGTACGCGGCCAACGGATGGCAGCTCGGCACCATCATCACATTGCAGAGCGGCGTTCCGTTCAACATCATCGGCTACGACTCGGCCTTTGCCTACACCTACTCCAACCTGGCGCCGGGCTACACCATTGGTAGCGCCAAGGGCAACGGGCGTCCGGAGAGCCGCCTGGGCGAGTACTTCAACACCGCGGCGTTCCAGCTGCCCGTGGCCTACAGCACCGACTTCGGCAACCTGCGCAACGTGCTGGTGGGCCCACCGCAGAAGAACATGGACTTCTCCATCGTCAAGTTCTTCCCCATCGCGGAAAAGCAGAAACTGGAGTTCCGCACCGAGTTCTTCAACCTCTTCAACCATCCGAACTTCGCCAACCCGGTCAACATTCAGTCCTCGTCGGCCTTCGGAGCAATTGTGAAGACGGCCACCGGACCGCGTGTGGTCCAGTTCGCCTTCAAGTACAGCTTCTAACCGCACCGCACTCCCACCCAGACTGACTGGCTTTGGCCGGCCAGCCTGGGTGGAGTTGTGGCTGGATTGCACGGGAGAACGCAATGAAAGAGACAGGACTGAAGGACAAAGTGGTACTGGTCACCGGCGCGGCAGCCGGCATAGGACGTGCAACCGCGCTGCGCTTTGCCGAAGAGGGCGCGCGCGTGGCCGGATGGGATGTGAGCGACAAGGCCTTTGCGGAACTCGAGCGCGAGATCCTCGCCCGCGGCGGAAAGGCTCTGCTCAGCGTGGTCAACGTGACCGACACGAAGGCCGTGGAAGCCGGAGTGACCGCCATCGTCAAGCACTGGGGGCGGCTGGATGTACTGGTGAACAACGCAGGAATCACCCGCGACTCGCAGCTCATCAAGTACAAGGACGGCGCGGTGCAGGCCACGATGACCGACGAGCAGTTTGACGCCGTCATCAACGTGAACCTGAAGGCCGTTTTCCTCTGCACGCGGGCGGTCTCGCCGCAGATGATTGCGCAGGGCGGAGGCGTCATCCTGAACGCATCGTCGGTGGTCGGACTCTACGGTAATTTTGGACAGACGAACTACGTGGCCACCAAGGCGGGCGTCATCGGCATGACCAGAACCTGGGCGCGCGAGCTCGGCAAGTTCAAGATTCGCGTCAACGCCATCGCTCCCGGCTTCATTGGCACGGAGATGGTGCGAGCCATGCCGCCGAAGGTCGTGGAGGGCATGGTGGCACGCACGCCGGTGGGCCGCTTGGGCGAGCCCGAAGACATTGCCAACGCCTACTGCTGGCTCGCCAGCGACCAGGCCAGCTTCGTCAGCGGAGCCGTGCTCAGCGTGGACGGCGCCATCGTCATCGGGACATAAAGAGGCAACCCAACTGGTACAGATTGCGCGGCGGCATCGCACGCGGGTTTCAATCATCGCAGGAGGCATTTCATGGGACGGTACGCGAGAATCGCTTCCACGGCCATGTACCGGCCGGAGCGGCTCATCAGCAACGATCAGATGCGCGAGTGGTTTCAGCACCTGCCGGACTTTGTGAACAAGATGGAGGAGGGAACCGGCATCCGTCAGCGCTGGTGGGCTCCTGAGGATTGGGCCACCAGCGACGTTGCGCTTCCGGCGGCGAAGCTGGCGTTGGAGCGCGCCGGGAAAAAGCCGGAGGACGTGGACCTCATCATCCTGGGCACCGACTCACCGGATTACGTGACGCCGGCGACAAGCGTGATATTGCAGCACAAGCTTGGCGCAAAGAACGCCGGCACCTTTGACGTGGGCTGCGCCTGCGCCTCGTTCCCCACGGGCATGACGGCCGGCGCAGGAATCCTTGCCACCAATCCCTCCATTAAGACCGTTCTGGTGGTGGGCGTGTACATGATGCACAAGCTCAGCAGCACGGCCGACCCGATGCTCTTCTTCTACGGCGATGGCGCGGGCGCCGCAGTGCTGGAGGCCGGCGATAAGCCGGGCTTTGTCGGAGCGGCCTTCCAGGCCGATGGCTCGTATGCGAAGAACTGGCTGATCCCGTCGAGCGGTACCGCCGAGCCGGTGAGCGCCGAGTCGGTGGCCGCTGGACGGCACAAGGTGACGCTGGCCATGCGCTATCCACCGGAGATCAACGACGACGGATGGCCGAAGCTGGTGCATAAGCTCGCAGCCGACGCCGGCTTCAGAGTGCAGGACGTGGACTTCCTCATCTTTACCCAGGTGCGCAAGGCCACCGTGGAGCTGGTGATGGAGCGGCTTGGCCTGCCCATGACGAAGACGCACACCATCATGGAGGAGTTCGGCTACACCGGCTCGGCCTGCGTCGGCATGGCTTTGGACGATGCCGTCGCGCATAAGAAGATCAAGGCTGGCGACCTGGTGGTGCTGGTGGGCAGCGGCGTGGGATACAACCAGGCGGCGTGCGCCTTCCGCTGGTAAGCCCGGGAGGAATGCTGAGTTGATCGCAGGAGACATCCTGGGCGAACGCGCGCGGATTCATCCGCAGAAGACGGCGCTCGTCTACGTGCCAACGGGTGTGCGCTACAGCTATGCCGAGTTGGATGCGCATGCCCGCCGCATGGCCTCACTTTGGCGCGGGCCGCTCGGCCTCGCCAAGGGCGCGCGCATCGGCATTCTGGCGCACAACTCGGTGGAATACGTCGCGGCTTTCTTCGCCGCCGGTAAGAGCGGAGTCGTACTGGTTCCGCTGAACGCGCGGCAGACGGCGCATGAATTGGCGTTTGTGGTCGAAGATGCAGGCCTCGGTGCATTGCTCTACGAGACGCAGTTCGAGGCCCTTGCGCGCGAGTTGCGATCCACGCATCCGGAGCTGAAGTTGCAGCCGCTCGACGGCCCCGCATGGGATACCGCCATGGCGGCCGCGGATGACAGCTTCGCGAGCGTCCCCTGTGCGCCGGAAGATGTCTACTGCCTGCTCTACACCAGCGGAACTACGGGCAGGCCCAAGGGCGTGATGCTGCCGCACCGTATGATCGTGTGGAACGCCTACAACACGGCCATCAGTTGGCAGATGCGCGACTCTGACGTCATCCCCATCTTCACACCCATGTATCACGCCGGCGGGCTCACGGTGTTTTTGACCGCTGGGCTGCTGCTGGGCTGCACCATGATTCTGCATCGTGGCTTCCATGCGAGCGAGGTGTGGCAGTGGGTGGAGCGCGAACGCGTAACAGTGCTGATGGCCGTGCCGACAATCTTTAAGATGCTGATGGAGGCCGAGGAGTTCGCGACCGTTGACCTGTCGAGCGTGCGTTGGTTCATCAGTGGCGGCGCGCCGTTGCCGCTCTATCTCATCGAGGCCTATCTCCAGCGCGGAATCCTCTTCAAGCAAGGCTACGGTCTTACCGAGGTTGGCGTGAACTGCTTCGCCATCAGCGATGAAGACGCGCGCCGCAAGCTCGGCTCCATCGGCAAGCCTTTTCTTTTTACCCAGGCGCGGCGCGTGGACGACCACGGGCAGGAGGTTGCGGCCAATGAGATCGGCGAGCTTCTTCTGCGCGGGCCACACGTATGCCTGGGCTACTGGAGGAATCCGCAGGCGACCTCTGCCGCGCTCGACGCCGAGGGCTGGTTCCACACTGGAGACAAGGCGCGTGTGGACGACGAGGGCTTCTACTATATTGTGGGCCGCGCCAAGGAGATGTTCATCTCCGGGGGCGTTAACGTCTACCCGGCAGAGGTCGTGTCGGCACTGCTGCTGCATCCTGCGGTGGAGGACGCTGCCGTCATCGGCGTGGAGCACGAGAAGTGGGGCGAGGTCGGCGCGGCATTTATTGTGTTCCGTGCGGGCGCCGTGCCCAGCATCGCAGAGCTGACCGAGTTTCTCTCCCAGCGGTTGGCGCGATACAAGGTTCCACAGCGCTGGCAGTTTTTGGCGGAGTTGCCGCGCAACGCCTACGGCAAGGTCATCAAGCCCGAGCTGGAAAAATTACTACTGCCAAAGAAATAGGCCGGTGCACAAGGCAGCGGCCTATCCATTCCTAACCCTCTGCTAGTGAAGTTGTGCCACCCCGCCAAGACCCGTCAAGGTTCCCGCCCAGTTCGCCGCCTGGATGAATATGTTCGGGAAGATGCCGATGAGGATGGTCGCAGCCGCCGTGATCCACAGTGCGAGGTTCATCGCCGGAGGAGTGACCGGCACACCCTCTCCCTGCGGCTTGCGCATGAACATCGCATTGGCCAC
>Ga0182013_10003221_pt1 | contig 20603 bp, 15 predicted proteins | sample 612S2MmetaG_FD_120487 | JGI IMG/M metagenome (GOLD analysis project Ga0182013, IMG submission 120487) | Permafrost microbial communities from Stordalen Mire, Sweden - 612S2M metaG | ecosystem: Environmental > Terrestrial > Soil > Wetlands > Permafrost | place: Sweden: Stordalen | collected... | reverse complement strand
TTTCCAATCCTTTTCGACGACTCGCGCCATTCGCGCGGCCGCATCCCGCAGCCAATTCGATTTCCTCTTTTGCAGGTCGTTCAGAATCTTGGTCGCCTGACCTTTCGTTCCCAGATGCACGTTTGCCGTTTCAGAGCCCATCGCATGCAGGAGCATGTGCTCATCTCGATGCTTAGGAAGGCTTTGAATATCGATCGGGTTTGAGTCTGGAGAAAGGCGCCGGATCAACCATGATCCTTCAATAACTTGAAATGGGTCAGGAGAGCGTATCGCAGAGCTGATCGCCTCCTCGTAGTGGGACTGACGATGCCCAATCTGGTCATTCAACCAGGAGCAGGCAGACGGCAGCATCGACTTTGCTTCTCGGGCAATAAAGCCACCCTGCCATCTGGCGATTGCTACGAATCGTTTCTGTCCAAGACTTCCCAACCCAGCTTGACGTCGGACGACTTTGTATTCCATCTTCGGGTCAGGCAGCGTCTTCTGCAGTGCATGCCTCAGGTCGTTGGCAAGCGAGTGCCTGACAGTTGGCAAGCGGCTTAGCTTCCCCCAAAAGTCAGAAGGCGGCTTGAAGCTGTCCACTCCCAGTTTGTCCAGCTTCTGCTCTCGTTCGGCGAGGACGATCGGACAACCGCCCTCGCGGAGTGATTGCAGATATCCGTCCAGGATGGCAGCGCATCCGTCCTTAAACCTGATGGACATGCTACCGGCATCGATCACGATCTTCAGACTTGCGGCCAAACGGACGATGTCGTTTGTGTAGGCCAGGGGGTATGACTCATCGAAATCGTCGACACCCCAACAGAGTCGACCCTCAGCATCCCGCCAGGTTCCAAAGCTATTGACATGCAGATCCCCTACCGCGAGAACCTTCGGTGCGTCACACAACTCGGCACAGATAGACGGCCAGAGTTGAGCCCACCTGTAAAAGGTACCCCTCAAGAACTGGAATGGGCTTTCTTTCATCAGCTCGTGTTTCGATCGAAGATCAGACGAGACGACTGCAGTACAACTGCGCATCCATCTCTCGTAACTGGCGGTCGCGCTTTCGATGTTTAGTTCTTTGCCTTCGGACGATTGGCCGAGGGCGGATCTTCTACTGTGCTGTTCAGTTTTCATGACCCGCCTGACATTGTGAATCGCATGTTCATGCTCAGTGAATGGGATGCAACTTGATCCGCTCAAGTTGTTCATTATATTCCGACGGGAGGCCCTGTTGAGGTATGGAATCGCTGGTCCTCTGCTGAGTCAACCGCCGATGCTTCGAGTCCTGCTTCTGCTAGAGGCTCTAACGTTCCTGATTCTGTTTGGCCATAGTTGTTGCAAAATCGCCTTGACCCGGTTTTGGACCTCCTCGTATACTCTACGGCGGGGAGAAACGGAGTGGAAAGTTTAGTAAGCCGTTTAGGCTCTGGTCAAACCATTATGGTCCTCAAAATGGGCTGCGTGGTCTATATACTAATCGTTGTACACCACCGCCGAGGCCGCGTTTTGGAGGGCAAAAAGCCCCGTAAAACGAAGGCTGGGAATGAGACTTTGTGAACCACCCGATGAATACATTGAATTCTGCCACCGGTCGGAATCATAGACGCGCCTACCAAACATCAGGAACAATGTGAGATTGGAACTGCTGACGAGTCAGACGATCCAAATCGATTGCTTCTCCCCAAAGCTTCGACCTTCCATTTGCTGTCCGGCTCCAAAAGCCCTCTATCCTGCGCTCTGTGGAGAATGCCTCCAGCAGTTGAGGTGTCGTCAGAATACGGATGTAAGCCTCATCGGCAAGGATTTCGCATTGGAGCGCCCGAAACTCGAATGCCTCTTTCTTGTCGATGCCTTTCGGCTTTCTAACCTTAGGCAGGATGTTTTTGGAGTGCTCAACGCTACACCGCCGCCGCTGTGGCGGAGGATAAAGCACCTAGTGGCAGTCGAACCCAGCATCGGACACTTGAAGAACGAACACCGGTTGGAACGCAACCGGCTGAAGGGTGTTGCCGGTGACGCGGTCAATGCCGTCCTGGCCGCCGCCGCCATGAACTTCCAGAAGCTGCTGAGGGCCGCAGAACGAAAACTGCTGGCCAGAATCGTAACTGTTTTGGGCCGACTACTGTCCCTATGGACGCTCGCCGGCCAGAATATCAATATGCAAGCAGCCTGATAGGGGATTTCTCAGCGGCGACTAGTTAGAATTCCAGACGCAATGTGAACTGAATTTGCCGAGGTGTCCCTGTTCCGACCGGCCCTGTGTTTACTGTGCTGATGATCTGACCGAAGGTGGCAGCTGACAGGTCGGCAAGCGGCTGGCCATACTGTGCGCGATTGAATATATTGAAGAACTCGCCGCGAAACTGGAGTTGTGCACTTTCAGTAAGGGGAATGCGTTTGGCGAGGCCGAGATCGGTCTGCCAAAGCTTAGGGCCGCGCCCAATATTCCGTGGGGCGTTGCCGTAGCCAGACCCGGTGACCAGGGCAAAGGCTGCGGGGTTGATCCAGTTCTGAATTTCCTTCCCGCCTATTGGAGTGAGCGAGACTCCGGGCACGCGATTGGGCCGCTGATTGGTGGTGTAGCCTGTTGCGACCGATGTGCTGGAACGGTCTTCGGTGACGTTGATGGGCAAGCCGGAACGCGCCGTACCGTTGGCGGTTACACTCCAACGGCCCAGCACCGCGCGAGCGATTCCCGGTTGCGAGAGAAAAGCCCGGCCGGGGCCGAAAGGCAAATCATAGACGGTGTCGGCCGTCAGGACGTGGCGAACGTCGAAGTCTCCCGATGCACGTTCGCAGGCCAGGCAGGCGGGATTTTGGGGAAAGTCGGCGTCGCCGCCTCCGGCCGCGTCCTGGTCGATCTCGTGGGAGTAGGTGTAGTGGGCGGAGAACAGCAACCCCCGAGTGAAGCTGCGTTGCAAGCTGGCGACAAACCCTTCATAGGAGCTATTGTTGATGTTTCCCCGATACTCGACCTGGCTGAATGCGGTGTTGGGGCGCTGGCCGGTAGAAGGATCAATGAGGTTCAGGTAAGAAGTCGTCAACAGGTAAGTGCCTTTGCTTCCAACATAGGAGAGTGTCCCAACCAGGTCATGAAAAAACGCCTGTTGCACTGAGAATCCCCACTGGCTCACATACATATCCTTGCGATTGCGGTCCATATCCCGGGGCGAGACCGTGCCGGGACCTTGAAGGTATGGGGTGATAGGGAAAGCGAGGCCGGGAATTGTCATCGCGCTGAGCGAGTACCGGCCGACCTCATTGCTGATCGGCAGGTTCTGGTCGTCCAACTGACCATCGCCATGGTACAGGCCAAAGCCGCCGCGGAGCACGGTCTTGCCGCTGAAGACCGCTGGCGCCCATGCGACGGAAACCCGTGGGGCGACGTCGAGGGTGTTCGGGTTGCCGAAGCTGGCCCCGGCGCCGCAAAAACCCGCAGTTCCGCAGGTGGCGAAGTCGAAGGGAATGGCCTTGCCGTTGACCTCGTGGAAGATGTTGTAAAAGGTATAGCGAACGCCCAGGTTGAATGTAAGATTGGGCTCCAGCTTCCATTCGTCTTCCGCGTATGAGTACACCTCCGTCTTGCGCAGGCCATTCACCGGCAGTTCGGCAGCATAAGTGGCGGAACTTACGGAGTTATCCAGGAAGTTCGCCTGAGAGGAGAACGAAACGGTTCCGGAAGGTGTGTTGCCCTGATTGAGCTGGATGCGGCGTACCTCGACGCCGAACTTGAGCGTATGCGCTCCGCGCACCAGGGTGAGATTGTCGATATACGAGTAGGAGTTGCCCACGCCGATCTTGTATTGGTTATTTGCCAGTGTGGTAAAACCGGAGACGGAGACGGCGAAGGGAAGACCGAGCGCACTCTGGTTCGTGGTGTAAACATTGCCACGATTGAAGCCGAACTTCAATTCATTCACCGATCTGGGCGAGAAAATGTGCATCGACTCCAACTCGCCATTCACTGGGCGGGAGACAATCTGCTGCTTGTCGTTGAGGTAACTGCCGCCCGAGGCCAAAGGGGCCTGGCTGACGGCGGCGTCAAAGTTGAAGCGAAGGTACGCAGAGTCGGCTGCGGAGAAATGATGGTCGAGGCGCAGCATGGCGGAGTTTTCGTGGTCCAACTGTCGGCCCGAGCCAACGAATTCGGCGACGTTTGCGCTGCCCGCGACCGGCAACTCCCCTTCAGGGTAGGCGTTGAGGATGGGGATCAGCGCCGGACTGGCCGCGGCTACCTGAGCCTTGAAAGCATCTGTTGGGACAAAGCCGGGCAGCGTCTGGCCGAGGGTCTGGCGGAGACCTTCGAAGGTGAAGTAGAAAAAGCTTCGGTTGTGAAAAATCGGGCCACCCAGGTTGCCGCCAAATTGGTTGAGACGAAAGGGCGGCTTGTGGGGATTGAGCATGTCGACGGGTTCGCGAGCGTCAAAGATGCTATTACGCAAGAACTCGAATATGCTGCCATGCATCGTATTCGAGCCGGATTTCGAGGCCACAGCCACCTGGCCGCCGGGCGTGCTTCCGTTTTCAGCGGTAAAGAGCATCGTGTCGATGCGGAACTCCTGAATGGCGTCAGCGGGAATGGCGAGCCGCACAAAGGCTTGCTGGGCCTGGTTCACGATGTTGGTGGCGTCGATGCCGTCGTAGGTGAAGTTGTTGTCGTCCAGGCCGCGGCCGGCAAAGCGGATGCTGCGCTGGTTGCTGCCTCCGGTGTCAACGGCGCCAGGGGCGAGCGCTGTAAGCGTGGACCAGTTTCTGCCGTTCAGCGGCAGGTCTTTCACCTGTTCGAGTTCGGCGCGGGCGCCAAGTGTGGCAGTGGTCTGGTCCAACTGCGAGGTCATGCCCGGTACATTGATCTGCTCTGTAACACTGCCGACCACAAGCGTGATGTCAAGGGTCCGCGTATGCCCCACGGTCTGTTCCACGCTGCTAAAGATGGCCTGCTGAAAGCCAGGCGCGGAGCAGGTGACGCGATAGGAACCGATCGGCAACTCAGGAATATCGTAGGTGCCGCTGGAGGAGGATACCGTCTCGCGATAGAGGCTTGTAGCGGTTTGTTCTGCAATGATGTGAGCTCCCGGAAGGCGCCGTCCGGAAATGTCCCGTACCGTTCCGCTTAGACCTGCCCGATCAATCTGCGCCAGGCACGAGGATTGGGCCAGCAGAAGAAGAAAAAAGTATAAGATGTGTGATTTTGTGCCGATTTCCATACTTATCCCGTCGTAATTGTGTGGTCTGTCTCTTCCTGTTAGCAGATGCGTCCTGGTTATATAAGCGGCTTTACACTCATCTCAACGGCTAAAGCAGTTCTCCAATTGCTGTACACCGAAACCGCAGACTCAAGTGGCTTCTTCCTTAGAAAAAGCCACCTTGCACAGCGTTGGCAGGGGCACATGAATTGGAGAACTGCTCGAACTGACTGGAAGATGGAGCAAGCATAGTTTTGACAAGGCGCTGCGATGGGTGGAGTACGCGGCTGGGGATTTTATTCGGTGAGAAGAAGCCTAGCCGCGCGCGGATGCTTTGTTGTGTTCAGTTCATGACCGGCTTGGGCGCCAGCGCAGTTTTTACCTGCCGGGAGCGCCGGTAACGGGCAAGGAGTTTCTCGCGGTTCTGGCGCAGATCCTTGCCGCTCGGCTTGGCGGGATAAGGCTTGTCGCCCATCAGCCCCTTCCAGAGAACGCGGTTGTACGCCGCAAAATCGAAATCGTCTTCCTTGGTAAAGTTCATACCCCTGGTGACCCGCGCCCAGTACTCCGCAGTGTGCGTTGATTTGGGCACAACCAGGCCGACAGGCGCCGTGAGTGGCAGATTTGCAGAGTAGAGGCCCGCCGGAACAGTGGCCGTAAAATTCCACGTGCTTGGCGCGGTGTTGAAAATGTCGGCCATGGGCGCGGCCACCGCATCGTTCAGATTCATCGGCTTCAGGTCCAGAACCTCTTCGATGGTGCGCACGAAGTTGATGGTGTTGTACTGCGTGGAGACCAGAGTCTGCTGCTTCACATAGGCGCCGGCCACGAAGGCGATGGTGCGGTGCGAATCGACGTGGTCACCGGAATCCTGCGAGTCGTCTTCAATGCTAAAAATCAACGTGTTGTTCGCGTAGATGCTGTTTGCGATCTTTTGAACTAGCAGGCCGAGCGCGTAGTCGTTATCAGATTGCTGCAACTCCGGAGTGTTCAACCCGAATTTACCTGGGTCTTTAAAGTTTCCGGTGTGATCGTGCATCAGGCGAACCAGGCTCAATGCCGGCAATCCGCCGGCCGCGTAGTTGGTATCGAAATCCCGCTCCCACTCCTTGAAGCGGTAGTAATCCGGGAACTGGTTGTCGAAGCCGCGAAAGTATGGATCGGTGAGCAGGGTGAGGGAAACACTGGAGGGAATAGCCACTGTGGCGTCGGTTGAGTATGGATTGGTCAGAAGGGGAATAGGGGTGGCCGTAGTCCCTGCCGGCAGAGTCGCTGGATAGAGTGTTGTGTCGATGAAGAAGCCATAGTTGCGTACCGTCAAACCCTTACGCAACGCGGCGTCCCACAAATAGCCCTTGCCCCGGTCCAGCACGTCGTCCGGCCCATCCGGCGCAGCAGTGTTGGCCTCGCCCGCCAGCAGATTTCCATCGGCCGGGGTAAGGGGATCGGCTGCCACGCGCCCGGCAACCGTGGGGATGGCGACGTTCACATTGCGATTGTCACCCTCGGAATCCAGGCTGAGGCCGCGTGAAGCATAGGTAACAGGAAACTGCCGTTCAATCACATCGGGGGCACGCGCCGAGGTGGTCCACGGCCAGCCGTCATTGCTGGTCTCCGAGCTGGCCATGAAGTTATCCAGAGTGACGAAGGTACGCGCCAGGCTGTGCTGATTGGGCGTGATAGCAGCTCCAAACTCGGTCAGAGCCGGATCCCCATTGCCGATTTCCAGGTCGCCCAGAACCTGGTCGTACCCGCGGTTCTCCTTGATGATGAAGATCACGTGCTGAATGCCCTGATGCACCGCCGCCATGACCGCCTGGTCGCTGGCGCTTTCCGCGTTGGTGAACCGGTTGTTCAGGACTGTCTGCGCGGTCAGCATGGCCAGTTGCACCGCGGTGGGCTGCGGAAAGCTCTGGAAACCGGCTTTGATCAACTGGGGGTTGTACTGCTGCGATGAAAGGCAGTTCTTATGCACGGTGGGGGGCGCGGAGCTGTAGCACTCGCCGGGATTCGGGCCGGTCGGCGACTTCCCATTCACTACGTAAACCCAATTGCCGTTAGGGCTGTTGGCTGTGGGGCCGAAGCTTACCGAGTTTGGGTACCAGCCGGTCGGAATAAGACCAACAACCTGGTCGCCCTTGTCCGCTCCCGTCAATTGCACCACCGCGACAGCGTTCAGATTGCCATTCGTCACGTAGAGTTGGTTCTCATTCGGCGAGAGGGTCACGCTGTTGGGGTTGGCGCCCGTTCGATTCCGAATCTGTCTGTAAGATTGCAATACCGACGCCGGAGCGACGACCGGGATGGTTTCCAGAATCGGACTCGTGCCGTTCTTCGCGCTGGTGCTGGAGATGTCGATTACGTCCACCGTATCCGACATATCTTCGGCGACATAGAGGCGCGTCTGGGCCTTGTTCATCGTCATCTTGATCGGTTCGCCCTTGACGGGAATCCGGCCCGTGACCTTCATCGTCGAACTCAGGCTTACCACGTCGATCTCGCGGTCGCGAATGCTCGAAACATACGCGGTCGCATTCTCTCCCGTACCTTGGATCACCACCCAGAACGGATATTCGCCGCCCGGCGTGCCCATGGTCGTGGAGGTTCCGTTGCCGGGGCGCAGGTCGATGTCCGTCCCGTTGTTTGTGTTGTTGGTGCTGATGGGCCAGTTTTCAAGGCCTCCGGTGAACACGGTGATCGAGTCGTTGTAATAATTTGCCACCACCAGCGTCTTGCCGTCGCTGGAAATCGCCACGCCGGCCGCCATGGGATAAACGGCGATTGAGTTGTTGACCGCAACGATCCCCTGGGTTCCCGTACTGACATTAAGACCCAGGCCCGACTTGTGGTTCATGATCAACTCCGGCTGCTCCACCCAGGTGGTTTTGTCAGAACTCAGCTTAAAGACGTGCACATTGTCGCCACTGCCACCGGTTTTAGTGAAGACGGTGCCGGGAGCTACAGGGGCGGGTTTGCCGTTGACAAACGGGTAATCGCCCATGCCGCCGGAGACGTAGAATGCCTTGCCCGATGGATCGAAGACAATTCCGTTGTAGGAGTTGGGGATGACAACGACCTGCTTCTTGACCGGCGCGCCATGGGAAATGTCGTAGATGAACACGTACTCTTCCGAGTTCGCGTAGTCATACGCTGTATTGTCGGGATTCGTGGTGGTGTTGTAGCTGTAGTAATAAGGTGAGCCGCTCGGGTTGTAGATGCGGTTATATCCGCTGGTGAGAACCAGCAGGGTATTGCCATCAGGACTCACGACGGAGCTGACCGCTTGTCCTGCCTGCCAGTCCGGATATTGGCTCAAGCCGGGCACCAACGGCTCGAAGGTGGAATCATACGGCGCCAGAGGGGTAATCTGCTGGCCCACATTGGGCAACTGCTGCGCCGCGGGCGCGGGAGCAATCACTGTGATGCTCAGGAACGCCGTCGTGCTGCCACCCGAGTTGGTTGCTGTTACCTTGTAGCTGGCTGCGACGGTCACCACCATGGGAGTTCCGCTGATGATCCCCGTCGTCGTGTCCAGATCCAGACCGGCAGGGAGGGCGGGGTTCACACTGTAGGAGACCACTGTACCGCCCCTGCTGGTGGGGCTGTTGGGCGTGATCTGCTCCCCTTCGGTGTAGACCGCCGCCGTCGTTGTGTAGCTGAGCGCCGAGGGCCGCTGATCGTTCACCGTGATAGTCAGGATTGCCGTCGCACTACCGGTGGAGTAAGTCGCCGTTACCGTGTAACTGGCCACGGCAGCCACAGCCGTTGGGATTCCGCTGATGATGCCTGTCGTGGCGCTCAGGTTCAGGCCGGCAGGAAGGGATGGGGCCACACTGTAGGAAATTGCCGCTCCAGCGTTTATCGGGCTATTGGGAAGGATCCGGACCCCTTTGGTGTAGACCGCTGTGCCGGTAGCGTAGCTGAAAGCCGAAGACGGCTTGACACCGCTGTAATCACACCCGCAGAGAAAAACCAGTCCCGCAGTCAGAGTAAGAACCAGTCCTTGCACAAATCGCATCGAAACACCCTTTCTTCGCCGTCGGTAAGCTCAAATTTCTTGTATACACCCCTAACAGTCCGTGGTACAAGTTGCTGAATTCCAGAAGGACCGGCATGGGGCCTGATGGAGCGGTAGGTGTCGGTTGAGTCGAGAACCGCGGACATTCTGGGTTCAACCGCGCGGCTAGGCCGATTCTGGCAGGTGAGCAACTAGAAAAGGCGCGAAACGAGCTTTGCCGTCCTATTCTTCAGCTTCCGCGGCGTGCCCGCACCCAGCAGTTGGCGCATGACCAGGCTCAGGTTGAAGGCGCTCACATGAGCCAACTGCCGCTTGAGGATGTTCTCTCGCCCGCGCAGGTGGCAGCGCCGCATCCCTTCCGTTTCGTAGCAATGGGCGAAGCTGCGTTCCACCAGTTCATCGCGTCGTTTCAGTAGCCACTTGCCGTATTCGGCCTGCACGCGCCGCAGGTTACCTTACGTTTTGCCTTCTGCTCTGCTACGCGCCGCGGCGGGTGGAGTGCACTGAGCACTGCGTGGTGGTCGAGCATGTTTCGTGAAGCTAGGTAAACAGCCGGTGAGCTGCGCGATGATGGGGCTTCTTGCCCGCTGGGCGCAGCGGCTGAGCTGGCGGAAAACGGCGAGGGTCCTTCAGCACAGTTGGGAAGCGATCTATCGCTCAGTGGGGTGGTGTGTGGAGTAGGGCCCGGCCCATCGCCGACTCGGCGGCATCGAATCGATCGGCGTGGACGAGATTCACTGGGGGCACGGCATGAGGCCGTCAACTGTCCCCCTACCGCTGCCAAGTTTGAAATCCACCTGAGCGTGTGTGATTGCGCACGGCCGCGTTCCACCACCCAGCCCCAACCTCCAGAACTGCCTGCGATCGATCGCTCCGCCCTTCAACCAAGAGCCGTGTACAGAGTCTGCCGCGAAATCCGATATTCAGCGGCCAGCCCCGCCTTCTTCTCCCCCGCCGCAACCCGTTTGCGAATCTCAGCGACTTGCACCGGCGTCAAGGAAGGCTTCCGCCCTTTATATACCCCAGCCTTCTTCGCGAGCGCAATTCCTTCCCGCTGACGCTCCCGAATCATCGACCGTTCGAACTCAGCGACTGCCCCTAGCAGCGACAGCAGGAGGTTGGACATCGGCGAGTCCTCGCCCGTGAAGACGAGATTCTCCTTGAGGAACTGAACGTGGACACCACTCTTGGTGAGGTCTAGAACAATTCTCCGGAGGTCATCTACGCTTCTGGCGAGTCTGTCCATGCTGTGAACCAGGAGCAGGTCTCCCTCCCTGAGGTATTCGAGAGCAGCCCGCAATTGTGGTCGCGCCATATCCTTTCCGGAAGCCTTGTCGGTAAACACCTTGTCTAGCTTGACTCCCTCAAGTTGGCGCTCGGTGTTCTGGTCAAGGCTGCTGACCCGGATATACCCTACCCTCTTGTCATGCCTCTTGGCTGCTGTCATCTCGATTCCCCACAAGGTGTCTAGTTAGAGTCTAGATGTTTTGTGGAATATGTCAAGAATATAATAATCAGACCCTAGATAGACATAAATACTGTCAAGCTGGAGTGTGCGGTTAGTGTATACCCCAACTAGACGTCGATGCTACAGCGCTTTCTGATGAGGCTCGCCGGCCGCGCCGCTGTTAAACGAAGATTTCAGGGTCGCCTCTGAAAGCGATCGAGCGAAGCTTTACTCGCGAATCCCCACCGGTATCGACATCCTTGTAATTCGATCCCCTCGCTAGCCGCTGCGCATCTGCGAAGCTTCCGAGGCCAGAGGAAAAGGCGCTCCCAGATGCGCATCATTGGGCTGCCTCTGCACAATGCCCAATACGCATATTGCCCAATGAGCAGAATACACATGGAGTGATGTCAGTATTCAGCAGAACCATGAACCCGCCGGGGAGCTTGGCAAAAGCCTTCACAAGTTCGTACTCTTCTAAACACACAGCTACTCTCTCTCAAACCCGGTACTGCTATCGAATTTCAGCGTTCGGCTGTTCTCCATCACTCTCCGTACTACATTGTCGGGTACGCCTGCGGAAACCTCTGCGTCGATTTCCAAGGTGATTTTCACGTTCGATCCAACCAGTCCGACAAGATGTGTGATCACCTCATCGGCAATTCTGCTAGCGTCACGTCCGGTTCGTGCAGAATCGAGTACGACGGTGCCGTGGTAGCGCTTTGGTTTGGGTGGCTGCGGCTGACCAGGTGACTCAGGAGTCGAAATCACCACTCCCGGCCCCTGTGAGGCGGAACTGCCGATGGATTCTCCTACCGGAGGAGCCGGCGGCGCTGTCTCATCATCAATCTGCTTTCGAGCCACCTCAGGGCGCACCAAAAGCCCATCATCGTCGTCCGCTACGGGAAATGCGCGCCGCTGGCATGAGCCTGCGGCAAATTGCCGCCGCGTTCCAAATCGGCTACGGAACCGTCCGAGCGGCGTTGGAAACCAGTGAGCGGAAAACCCTGTGCAAAAATGCCGAAGAAAATGGCCCGTTTACGGGGATTTCCGCCGTGCGGTGAAGCGGGCGAGAATCTTATATTTTCCGCTCGCTGTGTTCATGCAAAATGGAGTAGCAAATCTATGAGGTGCCTCAATGGCAATGTTTGATTTCCCCGCTGTTTACTTGCTGCACGGAATGGGCGGGTCGCCTGAAGGCTCCGTCAAGCAGCTTGAAACTGAAATGCGCCGTTGTGGGCAGCAGAAGAATTTTGTGTGCCCCCTGATGCCCCACACCGACCCTGCCGTTTCTCCGAGCGTATCGGTTCAATACCTCGCCAGCCTCAACCTGCCCCAGGGCGCTCTCGTCGTTGGCATAAGCATGGGCGGCCTGGTGGCAGCGAAGTTGCAGGAATTGGAGCGGACTGACCTGCACGTTATCTGCATCAACTCCCCCACCTGGGCCGGGGATACCGATTTGCTGCGCCAGATGAATCATCGGCTATCGCTCTATTGCTCCGGCGACGAGATCATCGCTGGTCGCACCGAACGCTGGCCACAGTTGGCAGAAGCGTATGACCTCCCGTGGCTGTCCGGCCACGATACCGACAAGCATAAGCGCGCCTTGGCCATAATCATCGGGGCCTATATGGAGGGACTGAGCATTCCGGAGCTGATGGAAAGCTTGAATGAGAGCGACTGAGCGCACTCAGACACAGCAGAACTCGTCCCAAGCGCCTCGGCGTGTCCGGGTGGTCTGCATTGCGGACACACACGAGCTACACAGGGAGTTGGTTGTCCCAGACGGTGACCTGTTGATTCATGCGGGCGACTTCACGTTTTTCAACCACGCCTCTAAGATTCAGGATTTCAACAACTGGCTAAGCGAACTGCCCCACCGCCACAAAGTAGTTATACCCGGCAATCATGACCGCGCGTTCAACCAGGTCCCACGATTCCGCGCGAAGATTACGAATGCCGTCTTTTTGATCAATGAAGGCGTCACGCTCTGCGGCCTGAAGATTTGGGGCTCGCCGGTCACGTGCGACGATACCGCCTACGGTCATGCCAAGCCGGAGGAGCGGGCCAGCCTCTATGCGAGCATTCCGGCCAACACTGACATTCTCATCACGCACGGCCCGCCATTCGGCATACTGGACCATGAGCGCGGCTCAAACGAACGGCAAGGTTGCTCAGAACTACGGGAGGCCGTCATGCGGTTGCGGCCCCGGCTTCATATCTTCGGCCACGTTCACGTTGGGTATGGCGTAATGCAGACCAAAACCGCGCTGTTCGTGAATGCCGCTCTGCTCGGCTGGGCGGGTGACCTGGAGAACAGGCCCGTCGTTTTGGACATCCGCCCAAGATGATCTTTGTGTGGGGCTATGCACGTCGGCGTGCCGGAGCAGCGTCTGAACCGTCTTCGGGTCCTTCCGCCTTATCATAGTTCGGCGCGTGTATTTCACGCTTAAATTTGGCCAGAGCAGTCAAGTATATAGTTCCCATCCTGCCTGCCGGACTGAAGAGTGAATTTGGTGCTTAGGAATGCAGAACACCATCTCAATAAGGCGCTGGGCCGTTTTGAACTGAGCCGGTGCCTGGCGGACGCTGCGGTGTGGGCCTTCAATTGGCTCCAATGTAGGAACGGCGTGCTGATTTCAACAACCGAAGTGGTGATGGGAACCTGTTGGGATAAGAGAACAAAGGGCCATTTCTTCGCTCTACTTCTTCCCCGCTGTGGGGTCCGCCATTGCTACCGGTACGTCGAAGAAACCAATATGCAGTTCGGCAGTGGGCACAAAGTTGGTGAGATGAACCTGCGTATGATTGGCATCGAGTTTTTCCATCTTGGCCTTCTGCGGCGAACAGAAGCTCATGAGCACTTCATCTTTATCGTTCAAATCCGATTCCGGGCGCTCGACGATGAGAGTGAAGTCTTCAATGGGCCGTTGCCAGGTATTGGCGGTGGTGAGAATGAAGTCTACCCATTGCGTGTAGAACTCACCAACATCGACAGGATGCCTGTTTCCCTTAATCCTGTGAATCAAGCCGAGGAGTTGTTCCGGGGCAAGACAAAAACCGGACATTGCTTCGGCCCCGGAATCTTTCCAGCGTTTGGAATTCGTCCGCGCTGATCCTGGAGTGAACGCGAGCTGAAGAGCTTCGAGCGGCATATGAGCATTCACCCCTTCCGCGGGCGAGTATTCGTGCCGGATGTGTGTGGTGGAGTGCGCCGGAAAGGTCTGCGTCCAATGGTATTGCAGATGAACTTCCCAACCCGCCCAACAGTCTGTCGAATCCCTCACCTCGATGATGCCCATGTCGGTAAGACGCTTCTTTTCACTCTCTGGCAAACTGACAAAATTGCGACAATATGTCACGCCGTCCTCGGAGTTCCCGAAGCTAGCGACATCCAACCTGTCCTTGACCAGGATTTCAGTAACATCCTTTCCTTTGAACATTGCCTTTGCTTCGACTTTGAACGAAGCAGGCTTTCGGTCGATAGAAAGCTTGAAGTCGGAAAACGACGCAATTTCAGCGGGTGGATAATCCATACTCGATCCGTATGGCGGCACAGGAAATGCCACCTCGGTGATTACATTCTGGTCCGAATCGTTGCGGAAGTCGTAATCGACCACAATCTTCTTGATGCTGATTCGGAGGACTTCCTTGGCCATGACGATGCGGGTTTCCCGGCGAGCCACGAGGCCGCCGACAGCAACCGAGACCGCTCCGTCATCCGCCAGCGCATCGACAGAGGCTCCCACAAGGTAGAGAAACGCGAAAAGCACGCCGCAGAGAATTGCCTTTCGATTCATGGTGAAAAGTGTAACAGAGATCTATTGCAGGAGCTTACACTGTCATCAACTGCGCAGCCATGCGCATTGGGTTGCGGAGCAGCAAGGCCGTCGCAACACCGCATCCAAATGCCGACCTAAGGCCTCACCCGCGCTGACCATGTGCATTCGCAATTCGGCGCAAATCAGCAGGAGGTGGGGTTCGGTACACTGCGGTGGTTCCTACTGTGGCTGCGCAAAGCTCGTCTGCAAAACGGGCTTCAATGCAGCCCAGGGAATCGTGATCGGGTCCGGTATCTCGGCGTGATTGAGGTCTTCCGAATTCCCAAAGAAAATGCTCAGGCCTTTGGCGTCCATCTGCCAGTTGTGCGGATCGGCAACGATCGTATGCAGCGCTTTGAGTACATCGTTTCCCTCGATCTTGCCCCCGTCCTTGCGAATCTGCGGAATCAGCACATCGCGGCAGCCCTTCACCAACGCCTGCTCCCAGCCGGAACCTACGCGAAACACATCTTTCGCAAGCAACTCGCGTTGTTCCGCGAGCAGCCAGTTGAATTGCATCGCGGTGACATTGGGATAGGGAGCGCAGTGGCCCATCTGAAAGTCCTCAATCGAGGCGGTCACCACCTGCTTGCCGACGGAGCGAAGGGACACGGTTACTTCGCTGTCGCTGTCCTGGCTGCCTCTGAGCGCCTTTTCCCACGTGGCAACTGGAACTTTCTTGTCGCTTTGGTCAACCCTCCGCGCCGCCGATTCGAGAGCAAGGTTCCACGCCTTCCATTCAGGCGCATCGCTGTTGGCTTGAGGCCAGAAAGCGTTCAGCGTCGAAGAGCCGGGAACATCCTCTTGCGCGCAGACAGGATCGCCGGGGTCAGGCGTATCCTTGGTGCTCACCGCGATCGAACGCCAGACAAAGGTGACGTCGCCTTGGTGCACGACCAGGCTTTTCAACTGCTTGGTTCGCGCCTCGTAGTCCGTGTTCAAACACTCATTCAGGTCCGCCACTGCATTTTTGCCAACTGCCGGGCACCTGAGAGCAGTGCGATGCAGCCAGGCTCGCTGATCGTCGCGCACGCCGGCCGTCATCCCTGTAGGGGTTTGTGCTAGAGCTGCTTTGTATGCCGCCGTTATCTGGTCGTCCGCCGCACTCAACTTCGGCGAGGCGCAGATTGCCTTCTCTTGGGGGGTCGTGGCCTTGGCGCAGTCGAAGCTTGCCGCATATGCTGTTACGTTCACCAACAGAAACAGAACACTCCAGAACTTTCTCATTTGCCCCTTTCCATGCGATGCAAGTATACGGTACGCTCACGCCTTCGTCACAGATTCCGCTTGTTGAACGCAGTCCAAAAGCGTCGTTGGTGATCTCCCACATGGCTCGAACGCCGGCCGAGCAAACCAGCTTTCCCGACCTAGATAATTGGGAAGACTCGGCTGAGAAGAAGAGGCAGGCCACAGAGGCAGTAAACGCACTCCGGCAGTATCTGGCGAAGCAACAAGAGAGCGCCGACACAGAACGCGAACGCATCGAGACACAAGGACGAATCCGTGCGATTCAAGAGCGTTCCCATCAGCAACAGCAGACCTTGTCGTCTATGGAGGACCGACTGCGTGAGCTATCAGGCCGGCTAGGAACCCAACAGGCCGGGCACGACTTCCAGACCTAGTACTACGACATGCTCGACTTCTTTGAAGTACCGACTCGCCGCCCCTATGTCATCGAGGGTCGTCAAATCGACGGGTCAGTGACGGTGCAGGGGACAACGTATTTGAACGAACTCAAATTCACAACCGATCAGGCCCGTGCTCCGGATGTTGACGTGTTCTACCACAAAGTACAGGAGAAGGCAGACAACACGATGGGGATCATGGTGTCAATATCAGGGTACTCATCCACTGCAATCGACGCCGCCTCAGGGCCACGAACGCCCCTGCTCCTCCTCGACCATTCGCATCTTTATTTGCTTCTGACCGGGGCATGATTTTCGCGGAGCTTGTTGATCGCGTCCGCCGACACGCGTCGCAAACGTCGCGGGCGTACCTTGCTGTTCGGGATTTCAATGGCTGAGCGCTGCGGTTACTGGAGGCATGTACACGGTGGAACTGTATGCGCGGGTCAGACGGGCAGTTCGAGTTGAGGGGCGGAGCCAACGGGCGGTAGCGCGGGAGTTCAGGTTGGCCCGCAAGACGTTGCGGAAGATAGAGCCGGTTCCGCAAATTCGGCCAGGGGTTAAATTGGGGGGTCTGTTCCCCGAGACTTCGCTCGGCGGGCTGTACTGCCCGCGCGTCCCTTACTCGAACGTCGCGTGTTGGATGCAAGCTGACGCGAAGCACGGGACCGTCCTGTTCGCCGGTGCACAACAGCAGGGCGAAGCATGGCGCTCAATCGCTGTTCAGCGATTCCAGGCTCATCGACATACTGTGGATCGAGCATGGCGATCACCGAGACGGCGCGGGCGCGATAATGCCTCGCCCATTGGCTCTGAATCAAGGATTGCTGCACAGTCTTCCAGTACGCAGAATCGTTTGCAATGGCGTTGTGCAAAAGTGGCGCGGCACCAGTGTCACTCCTGTCGGAGTAGTTGTTAATTAAATCGAGAAACTGACTGAACTCTTGGAGATTGACGCCCATCTGGTAAACCAACTGACTCAAAGCCATCTGCTGCGAAGCTGTCAATTGATCGAAGTCACGGCAGTAGCCCTTGGCGTTGTAGATAGCCTGTATCACGGAGAGTCGGAGCAGGAGCGTCGCTTCCTTGTCGCTGATTTGTGGGGTCAGTGTTTTGATCTTTTTGCGAAATCCCTTCCTGGTCCACGCTGCCAGTCGATCGTCATATTGCTCAAGAATCGTCTGCAGCCGTTCCGAATCCAGTCCGGCAGCTTGCCAAAGCTCGGCCGAGGAAGGTTCGATGAACGGATGGGGATTGAGCGGGTCGAGCTGCGGGTGCTCTCTTGCCGGCAGATCGAGACTAAATCCGGCACCAATCAGAGGATGGCCGGTCCTCGGGTCGGGATACGCAGCCAGTACCCATGCCTCGTGTCTGCGGTCCTTCAGAATCTCCATCAGGTCGCGCAGATTGAACTTTACGTCTGAATCCGTGAAGCGAGACAGTTGCTCAACCGCATGGATCACCTGTGCAGCCGAGGGATCCAACGGCGCTGCAGAGGAAGCAGCAGGAGCCTGCAACTGATCATGGATATTCCTGGTTGTAGCCGGGGAAGTTTGCTCGGCTGCCGACAGGGCCACCGCGGATGCAAGAATCGCGCTGCTCAAATGTTGGGTCGTGACTCTCATGTCTTGAAAAGCTCTTGCTTCAGTGCTTTCCTCAAAAATGGCCGAAAAACCGGCCATTAGCAAGGGCAGAAGAGTGCCATGCATACAAACAGTAATAGGTAATATCTCATTTGCATTTTGCTCATCAACCTTGGATTTTTTCGGCCCAAATCTGCTCTTTACCGAAGAGTAATCTCTTGGTAGCCGACAATTCGCCCGAAACCCGAAGTAACAGCTCGTTAAGCGATTTGATATCAAGAGTTGACGCTCGGCTCGTCAATGCTCTGGTGGAGACCTGTTCAGCGCGAACAATCGCTATGGGTTCAGCGCTGACGGCTGGAAATCCTTCTCGCCAAACTGCCACAGGAAGAAGGTGAAGATGTCCGTCCAGTCGGAGACTTGCTGCGCAACCGTGTCGGTTAGTCCATGTCCGGCATCATAATTGACTCGGAACAGAATCGGCTTTCCACTGGCAGTCACGGCACAGCAGGGCCGCCGCGCGCTGGCGCTGGCCTTGGAGATTCAGGCCTCGATGGCCGCCCACGCCGAGCGCGCCGGGCTGGCGGATTTCTTCAACCCCGGCGCGTAGTGCGGCTGGGATTCCTAGACCTGGGAGTTGCTTGCTTCTCTGAGTTCGAAAACTTCGCTCACCCCTGATCGCGCCACAACACCACGCCGCCCAGCAGGCCGCTCTCGTTGGAGACGATGGTCACGTTGGCCGGCAGCTCGAAGTTGATCTTCTTTGTGTTGCCGCCGCCCAGGTAGAGGTGCTCGTAGTTGAACAGGAACTCGATCTGTGCGAGCGCTTCTTTGAGCAGCTTGTTCCAGGCCTTCTTGCCGATCTCGTCCAGGCCGCGGCGGCCCAGGAGCTCCTCGTAGGTCTTGCCCTTGCGCCAGGGATGGTGGCCCAGTTCCAGGCCCGGAACCAGTTGGCCGTTGGTAAACAGTGCGCCGCCCATGCCGGTGCCCAGCGTGATCACCAGTTCCACGCCCTCGCCCTTGATGGCGCCATAGCCGGCCACGTCGGCGTCGTTGCCCACCCGCACCGGCTTCTTCCAGCGCTTCTCCATCTCCGCTTGCAGCGGGTAACCGCCCGCCCATTCAGGATGCAGGTTGACGGCGCCATAAGTGGAGCTGTGCTTGACGACGCCGGGAAAGCCGACCGAGACGCGATCGAACTCCGGAAAGCGCCGGCGCAGCTCGTCGAGCGCCTTCAGCACCGCCTCCGGTGCGGGGTCGGTGGGGGTTGGAATGCGCTGCCGCTCGCACAGCGGCTTGCCGGCCGCGTCCAGCAGCATCGCCTTCAGCCCCGAGCCGCCAATATCGATCGACAGCGTGACGGGGCCGTTGGGGTGAATCGAGTCGCGCGAGGCGGGAGGAGGGGCGGCGGTTTTGGCCGGTTTGGAAGTCATCGCATGAATTGTAATCCGTGCGCATGAAGTTGCAAGCAGCGACTTCAGAGCGCAGCAGAGAACAGCTAACTCGCCGCTTCCTCCATGGCCTGGATGGCCTCCTGCTTCGCGAGGGTTGCCAGCAGCGAGATAATGACGTCCCCAAAGACACCCATGGTGTTCAGGTACTCTTCGGTGTACGACTTGTAGCCAATCCCGAGTTCACTCAGCCTGGAAAGGTATTTCAGAGTGGCGAAGGCTCCCTGCCTCGTCAGCCGGTCGAGGCTCCAGAACAAGAGGCAGTCCCACTTCCGCTTGCTGGCATCCACGAACACCTGGCGGAATGTCTCCCGGTCGCGTTCACTCTTCCGCCCGGAGACCTCCTCCTTGTACACCTGAACCACCGTCCAGTCCTGGCGCGTGCAGAACTGTTGCAATTGGAGAAGTTGGTTGGCTGTGTCCTGGCCTTTGTCTTTGGTCGAAACCCTGCAATAGATGGCGACTCGCATACTTTAAGTCTATACGTACATACGTATCTACGCACTATAATTCTTCCCAATATCGTTCGTTAAGCGGCACTATAAAAATACCCCTTGAAGTCCACGCCAAGCGAATCGGGGAGTGAACCCGTTTTATGGTACACGTGCTTGATTGGCAACGACGGCTCAACGAGTACCAGGTTGGCCGCATTCTCGACGGCAGCGTGTACCTCTTCGGGAATTGAACGGGGAGGATGCCGCCCGAATCGACTGTGTGCGTGCAGGTGGCGTTGAAAGGCGGGTGGGTTTCATGACGGATTCGCAGAAGGCAAGGATGCGCGGATAGCTGAGACTGTGCTCGGGCGTAGCCAGTTTGTCACAGGTGTAGGGGAAACGGATCACAGGTCGGCGTTCAGGCGAAGTAGGGAAACTCGACTAAAGCACGGAACCACTGATGTACCCAATTCCCATCGTTTTGTCGTTCTTCCATCAGCAGCCGTGGATTTGTCTTCTCGATCGCTGCCCAGTTGCTGTCGGCAGCAGCGATCATAGCATCTGCCGAGGTCGCCCCTGTCTGGAGCCCAAACTCGGCGTCCGCGAACCAGTACATGAAATGACGCCATACTAGTTCCGCGAGGAACGAAGGCCTGAACGATGAGAAGGGGTAGTAGGACAGCGCGTCTCATGCGTGGCCATGCGCCAGCCAATCGGCTTTCGGGTTGAGCTTGAGCGAGTTGGGAGCGGGTGAAGCTTGCAAGGGAACTCGACGAGCGGCGAAACCACCATCGGCGATGCGTTCTTTGAACTTCCGGCCTCTGTACTGTGCGGCAGGGGATCAACTCATCGAACCGCCGGATGCGGACCCGCTTGTACGGTGGTGTGGGAGGGGAGGAGAGGCGACTCTCCCTCTATCCCGATTTTGAAGCAGTCTACCCACAAAAATCCTTACAGAAGTTACTGCTCTTCGCTCGACCTCCCTCGGCCGCGTCCCTCCGAGCTCTGCATGGCCGGCGTATCCTAGAAAAATGCATGACAAGCGACCTCCGG
>Ga0182013_10003218_pt1 | contig 20634 bp, 18 predicted proteins | sample 612S2MmetaG_FD_120487 | JGI IMG/M metagenome (GOLD analysis project Ga0182013, IMG submission 120487) | Permafrost microbial communities from Stordalen Mire, Sweden - 612S2M metaG | ecosystem: Environmental > Terrestrial > Soil > Wetlands > Permafrost | place: Sweden: Stordalen | collected... | reverse complement strand
GCTCTCGCCGGTAGAGGCCAGAATGATGAATTCATGCGAAAGATTGCCGCCAATCGGCCCAGATTCAGCGGCCATCGGAATCGCCGTCAGCCCCAGCCGCGCGAAGGTGCGAAGATAGGCGACGAACATCTTGTTGTAGGAATGTCGGCCAGCCACGGCGTCAAGATCGAAGGAATAGGCGTCCTTCATCAAGAATTCGCGCGAACGCATGACGCCGAAGCGCGGCCTCACCTCATCGCGGAATTTCCACTGGATATGGAAGAGGTTGAGCGGCAGATCCTTGTAGGAGCGCACATAGGCCCGGACGATCTCCGTGATCATCTCCTCATTGGTGGGGCCAAAGAGCATCTCTCGGTCATGCCGGTCGGTGATGCGCAGCATTTCCTTGCCATAGGCGTCATAGCGCCCGGACTCGCGCCACAGATCGGCGGACTGGATGGTCGGCATCAGGACTTCAACGGCGCCCGCCCTGGTCTGCTCCTCCCGGATGACGGCGTTGATCTTGTTCAGAACGCGCAGCCCCAGGGGCAACCAGGCGTAAATGCCGGCGGACTCCTGCCGAATGAGCCCGGCCCGCAGCATCAGCCGATGCGAGACGATTTCGGCCTCCTTGGGCGTTTCGCGCAGAATGGGCAGAAAGTAACGGGAAAGACGCATGGGCTCGTGTCCAGAAACGAATCGGCGGGATTGTGGGGCGGCGCCTGTTGAAACGCACCCCGGCCCAAAACACAAGAGAGAGGATGGAAAGGGGCGGGAGCGGGGTGCATACAGGAATCAAGCGGAATCGCGCATTGCCCCGACGCGTTTGTATCGTCAGCAATCTCGCGGATTGATCGAAACCTCCGCGATCGCCGCGCCGTTATTGTCCTTGAGCGAATAACTGACGACCGTGCCATTTTCCCGGTAGGCGGGCATCATCGAGCAGACGCGCTCATGCAGCTGCGCCCTCAGATCAGCGAGTTTATTTGAATTGCCCGCCAGATTCTTCGCGGTCTCTTCGGAAACGATCGTATAAATGTAACTAAAGACGTTGCCAGGTCCAGCGGTGACTTTATCAAGCCTGACGCCTTCACTGACCATCTCCGGAAGCGTGGCGTTCAGTACTTCGGCCTCGCGGTCGAGGTTGATGAATACGACTTCGTCGTCCAGTTCAGTGGATGAAGCGGTTCGATAATATCTCCCGGCCATGAAAAGCACAGCGAGCAGAAGAACTACCGCGATTGTTTGCGCCGCGCTTTTCGCCGCCCACATCCTTGTTCCCTCCGCCCTTGTCCGACGTTCTTGTTTCAAACAGGCGTCGCTTTGAACGTATTCTTGTCCCGCTTCCCTCACTTAGGCAATCCGAAAGCGATCATTTGCGCCACGGCCCGATCAAAAAAGCTTCGCTCGCCGGTAAATTCCTCCAGAACAGGCTATAATACAATAAGTATCACGGCGGTCGGCATTTAGCGCCGGGGGTGCGATTGGCGGCCGCCCCGTAGCCCGGCTCCTCCGTGGCGCCCATGGCGGAAAGAGGAAATCGCCTCTCCGCATTCCCATATCCTTGGGTAAAGGCCGCTACGGAGTCGCCGCCATGATTGAGGACGCGTCGCCCTTTCTTGCGCCCTACGCGCCGCCCGACGAAGAACTGGCGCAGTCGCTGCTCGCGATGCGCCCCGGCGCCGCAGCCAAGGCCAAGGCCGAGACTATTGCCGAAGACCTGCTCGACGCCATGCGGGCGCGACGCGGGGGCATTGGCGGAGTTGAGGATTTTCTCCATGAATTCTCGCTTTCTTCGCGAGAAGGACTAGCCGTCATGGCGCTGGCGGAATCGCTGCTGCGCGTGCCGGACGACGGCACGCTCGACCGCCTGCTCGCCGACCGGCTGACCGCCGGGCATTTCGCGCTGCATCACGCTTTGTCGGATACGCTGCTGGTTCAGGCCTGCGCTTTCGCCCTTGGCGTTTCAGAGCGACTGATCGCGGCCGAGGAATCGCCGCGAGCCGTCGTCGCGGATGTTGCGAAACGTCTTGGCGCTCCGGCGCTGCGCATCGCCGCCAGGCAGGCGATGCGGCTGATGGGCGCGCATTTTGTGTACGGCGAGACGATCGAGGCCGCGCTCGCAAGGGCGCAAGGGCATGGCCGGCATTCCTACGACATGCTGGGAGAGGCCGCCCGAACGGCGAAAGACGCGGAGCGTTACTTTGACGCCTACGCCCGCGCCATCGAGACTATAGGCGTGAAGGCTGGCGGCAGCGCCCTGCCCGAACGTCCTGGGATTTCAGTAAAGCTTTCGGCGCTGCATCCGCGATACGAGGCGATCTCGCACGCGCGAGTGATGAAAGAGCTGACGCCGCGCGTAATTGACCTCGCCCGGCTCGCGAAGGCGCATGACCTGCTTCTCACCGTCGACGCGGAGGAGGCCGACCGGCTCGAACTCTCGCTGGAAATATTCTCGCGTGTTCTCGCCGACGCTTCGCTTGCGGGATGGGACGGCCTTGGTCTTGCCGTGCAGGCCTATCAAAAGCGCGCGCTCGCCGTGATTGATCACATAGGCGCGCTGGCGGAGGCGCATTCGCGCAGGCTGACGCTGCGTCTCGTCAAGGGAGCCTATTGGGACAGCGAGATCAAGCGCGCGCAGGAGCGCGGCCTCGCCGACTATCCCGTGTTCACGCGCAAGGCGATGACCGACATCAATTACATTGCCTGCGCGCGAAAGCTGCTCGACGTGACCCGCCTCTTTCCGCAATTCGCCACGCATAATGCGCTGACCGTCGCGACGATATTGTCCATGGCCGGCGAGGGCAAAGCATATGAGTTTCAGCGTCTGCACGGCATGGGCGAGGCCCTCGCCGAGGCGGCGCGGGAACATTCGGCGGTTCCATGGCGTGTCTACGCCCCGGTAGGGCCGCATCGCGACCTTCTCGCCTATCTCGTGCGCCGACTGATCGAGAATGGCGCCAATTCGTCTTTCGTCGCGCGCGCCGCCGATCCGGCGACGCTCCCGGAGACATTGCTGGCCGATCCCTACGCCACGATCGGCGAGCCGGGAAATGCCCGCAATCGGCGCCTGCCTGCTCCATCAGAGATTTATCAACCGCTGCGCGCCAATTCCAAAGGCGTCGAATTTGGCGACGCCGCCGCGCTAAGCGCCCTGCTCGCGGAGGTGGAGCCCGCGCGCGGGCGACGCTTGACGGCCCTCCCCTCGCAGCCCTCGCGAACGCCGCCGCGCGCCTGTCTTTCTCCAATCGATGGCGTGAAAATCGGCCTGGTTATTGAATCGGACGCCGCTGCGGTCGCCGCCGCGATGCAGGACGCACGGCGCGGTTTCGAGATTTGGAGCGCCGCAAGCGTCGAGACGCGCGCCACCATCATCGAGCGCGCCGCCGATCTGATCGAGGCGCGACGCGGGCCGCTGATCGCTCTGCTGCAAGGCGAAGCCGGAAAGACGCTGGACGACGCGTTGGCGGAGGTGCGGGAAGCCGCCGATCTTTGCCGCTATTACGCGCGCCAGGCGCGAGAGATCTGCCAAGAGACGTCCCTGCCCGGCCCAACTGGAGAAAGCAACGCATTGCGTCGCCTCGGGCGCGGCGTCTTTGTCTGCATCTCGCCGTGGAATTTCCCGCTAGCGATATTTATCGGTCAGGTCGCGGCGGCGCTTGTCACGGGCAACGGCGTCGCCGCCAAGCCAGCCGAGCAGACGCCGCTTGTCGCCTTTGAAGCGATCAGCCTCCTCTATGAAGCGGGCGTATCGCGCGAAGCATTGCAATTTTTGCCGGGCGGCGGCGACATTGGCGCTCTGCTCGTCGCGCATCCCGCTTGCGCGGGCGTGGCATTCACCGGCTCGCTGGAGGCGGCTAAGGCGATCAACCGCGCACTGGCTGAAAAATCCGGCCCCATCGTTCCGCTTATCGCCGAAACCGGCGGCCTCAATGCGATGATCGTCGACTCGACCGCCTTGCTGGAGCAGGTCGCGGACGATGTTCTCGCTTCCGCCTTTCGCTCGGCGGGCCAGCGCTGCTCGGCGCTGCGCCTGCTCTGTCTTCAGGAGGACATCGCCAGGCCATGTCTTACATTGATCGAAGGAGCCGCAAGCGAATTGCGCGTCGGCGATCCGCGTGAAATCGCGACCCATATCGGTCCGGTGATCGACCAGGAGGCGAAAACGCGGCTCGACGCATATCTTGCGGCGCGCGCGGCGGAGGGCCGGGTCATCAAAGCCGGAGAAGCGCCAGCGGCAGGATGTTTTGTCGCCCCGCATATCGTCCGGCTTGATCGCGTCGTCGATCTTCGAGAGGAGGTCTTCGGCCCGGTGCTGCATGTCGTGACCTGGCGCGGGGAGGATTTCGACGCGCTCATCGACGAAATCGTGGCGCAGGGCTACGGTCTCACAATGGGGCTCGCCACGCGCATTGAGAGGCGCCAGCGCGTCTTCGCCGCGAAGGCGCCGGCGGGCAATCTATATGTGAACCGCAACATGATCGGCGCCGTCGTCGGCGGCCAGCCCTTCGGCGGGTTTGGGCTTTCCGGCACGGGGCCGAAAGCCGGAGGCCCGGATTATTTGCGGCGCTTTTTGCGGGAGATGACTTTGACGATCAACACCGCAGCGGCCGGGGGCGATGCCGGGCTGATGGCGATGGAGGATTGAAATGGGTCAATCAGCGCTCCCCGCTCAAGCTGACCCGTTGAATTTCCATGAGCATCGCCTGATATCTCTCGCCGCCACGCCATTGATTGATGCTTTTGAATTCCGACGCTCCATGTCCAAAATGCGGCGCTCCCAGAAAAACCAGCAAGCCTGAATCCGTGACAATTATGTCCCCGCTCCGCAGAGTCTCGTCATTCATGTAATTTGCGGCGGGGCTTGTCTTGTCAATTGCCGAGTCGCCCCGATGCGCCCGCAGGCGGCTACGCGCCAGCGCCGCGAAGGCTTCATATTCGCGCCTCGACCGTTCAACCCTGGCGAGCCATGAGAGCCGCGCGTCGCTTGCGGAATCTATCGAAGCGACGAGACCCAAACCCCTCGCTTCCGCAGCGAACGACTGCGGAGAAGCAAGACATGCGCTCAATGCGAGCGCGATCCTGAACATCCGTCCCATGCATATAAACGCGATGGACTGAAAATAGGTTCCGCAAATCCACGCGAGTCCTGCTGACGCCTACAGCGCCGCGTGGAATCTCACGGGCGCGCCAGTTGACGGCGTGAGCAGTTCGCCCTGCCACATCACCCGCGCGCCGCGCACGAAGGTTCCGACCGGCCAGCCCACAACCTCCTTGCCGTCATAAGGCGTCCAGCCGCAGCGAGAGGCGATCCAGTCATTGCGGATGGTTTCCCGGCGCTTCAGGTCCACAAGCGTCAGATCGGCGTCATAGCCGACCGCCACGCGCCCCTTGCCCGCGATGCCGAACAGCCGCGCCGGCCCCGCGCTGGTGAGATCCACAAGACGCATGAGGCTCATGCGCCCCGCGTTGACGTGATCGAGCATGATCGGCACGAGCGTCTGCACCCCCGTCATGCCGGAAGGGCTTTCAGGATAGGGCTTGGCCTTCTCTTCCAGGGTATGCGGCGCATGATCGGAGCCCAGCACGTCAACAATGCCCTGCGAGAGCCCACGCCATATGCCGTCGCGATGGCTTGCGTCGCGCACGGGCGGGTTCATCTGCGCCAGCGTGCCGATCCGTCCATAGTCGTCGCTGGTCATGGTGAGATGATGCGGCGTCACCTCAACGCTGGCGATGTCCTTGTGCTGGGCCAGAAGCCAGATTTCATCTTGAGTCGAGACATGCAGCACATGGATCAGAGCGCGCTTGTCGCGCGCAATGGCGAGGAGCCGCTCCGTCGAGCGCAGCGCCGTGATCTCGTCGCGCCAGACCGGATGCGAGGAAGGATCGCCGGGGATGCGCAAATGCTCGCGCTCCTTCAGGCGATATTCGTCCTCACTGTGAAAGGCGGCGCGGCGGCGCGTTTGCGAGAGGATCGCCGCCACGCCGTCGTCGTCCGCGACGAGAAGCGAACCCGTCGACGAACCCATGAAGACCTTTATCCCGGCCGCGCCCGGCTGGCGCTCCAGCTCCGGAATATCCTTCGCGTTTTCATGCGTGCCGCCAACCCAGAAGGCGAAGTCGCAATGCATTCTCGCCTTCGCGCGCGAGACCTTGTCGGCGATGTCGGAAACGCCCGTCGTTAGCGGCTTGGTGTTCGGCATTTCGAACACCGCCGTCACGCCGCCAAGCACGGCTGCGCGCGAACCGGTCTCCAGATCTTCCTTGTGAGTGGGGCCGGGCTCGCGGAAATGCACTTGCGTGTCGATGACGCCGGGAAGAATGTGCAGGCCCGTGCAGTCGATTCTCTCGCCCGCGCTGGCCTGCGACAAATCGCCTATCTCGGCGATCTTGCCCCCGGAAAGGCCGAGATCGCGGCGAGTCTCGCCGTCGTGGTTGATGAGCGTGGCGCCCAGGAGGATCGTGTCGAAGATTCTGGCCATCTATGGCGCCTCGCTTGCAGTATGCTGCGGGAAACCTACCTCTTGGGGACACATCGCCCATCGCTCCTGCAGTGGCAAGAGCGTCATGGCCGCTTTGACCCAGAAGTCGGGTAATTACCACACAATTCACGGCGCTTTGCCGACGCGGATGGAGCCTTAATCACAATGTCTGCAATCATTCTCGAGGATCGCGGCGTAATTGAAGTCGCTGGTTCCGACGCGACAAAGTTTCTGCACAATCTCGTCACCAACGACATCGCCAAACTCGCCCCATCCGAAGCCCGCTTTAGCGCGTTGCTTGCGCCGCAGGGCAAGATACTGGCGGACTTTCTCGTCTTCGCCGAAGGCGAGGGAGATAGTCGCCGCTATCTGCTGGACTGCCCTCTCGATCTTGCCGGAGATCTTGCACGGCGTCTCACCATGTACAAGCTGCGCTCGGCCATCACGATCACGCCCCGCAGCGACGAACTTGCGAGTTACGCCTTTCTTGGCGCGGAGCGTCCGCAGGTCGACGCGACCGTGCTGGCGAGGGACCCCCGCTCCGAACTTCTGGGCTGGCGTGCGCTGGCTCCGCGAGAAGCGGTGGTCGCGGCGGGGCTGCGCGCCGATTACGACGCGGCGCGGGTGGCGGCGGGCGTGCCGGAGGGCGGAGTGGATTTCGCCTATGGCGACGCGTTTCCGCACGAGGCCAACATGGATCTGATCGCAGGCGTGGACTTCACCAAGGGCTGCTATGTCGGCCAGGAAGTCGTCTCGCGCACGAAACATCGCGGACTGGCTCGAAAGCGCGTCACCCCCTATCACGTCGCGGGGGCCGCCCCGGCGCCCGGCGTCACCATTCGCGCCGGGGAGGTCGAAATCGGCGTCACGGGCTCGCGCAGCGGCGACCGGGGCCTGGCGCTGATCCGCATCGACAAGCTGGCCGACGCAACAGCGGCGGGGATCACCCCGGTGGCGGAAGGCGTGACGCTGGAGTTCGACGCCCCGGCGGCGAGCGCCTGAAGGCGCTTGATATCGATGCCTTGTCGTTTCTCGTGGGGTCCGAGCAAGACCGAACCACAGGGCGCATGCGGAGCGCTCCGGGCGATCCGCATGCGGGGGCCATTCGGCCAAGCCTTGTTTCCGCTCCGCCATTTGCTTAGGATCAGCGCTAGTCTGGACCCCGTGGAAATAGATTGAACGCCGGGCTTCATGTCCGTGACCCGGAAAGCGGGAAATGCGCCCGAATATTGGATTACGCGATGTTGGATCGGTTCTGTGGCGACTGCTGAAGCCAGCTGCCCGCCGTCCCCAAATCGGCCGCATAGACAAGATCGACGAGCAGGGCTTCATCTGCGGTTGGGCTTGTGATGGACGGGCTGATCCAACCAGAATAACCGTTATTTACAAAGGCGAAGAGTTGGGTGCGCTCGCCGCCGACGCCTACCGGCCCGATCTGGAGGCGGCCGGCATCGGGTCAGGACGGCACGGGTTCCGCGTTCCGCTCCCGGAAGATCCGGACGCCTTCGATCCCGCCGCGCTTCAAATCAAACTGGCGAGCGGAGAGGAACTTGAGCGCAGCGATCTATTGCAAATGTGGTCGAATGTCGATCTGCTGTCGAGTCCTGTGACTCCTCATGTGCATATTGAGCTGACCTCGCGCTGCAATCTCCGCTGCGTCTATTGCGCGGTTAGCCAGCCCAATTATTCTGGAGAGGATTTCCAGCTTGACAATGTAGACGACCTTCTCCGACAGATGAAATCGCGCGGCGTTACGTCGGTCGCCGTCAACGGACATGGAGAGACAACCTTCATCCCGCAGTGGGAAAATACGATCAAGCTTTTCCTCGACGCCGGATTTGAACTGTCCATAACGTCGAACTTCGCGAAAAGGCTGGCGCAGGACGAGCTCGACGCGATGGCTCGCATGGCGTTCATCACCGTGAGCGTCGACACCCACGATGCGGTTTTACTGAAGAAGCTTCGACGCAAAGTCGATATTGAAGTCTTATTGGCCAATATGGCTGACATCAGGAACGCCGCCCGGGCAAAAGGCGCAAGAGAGCCCCGTTTCAGCTGGAGTTGCGTCGTCAGCGACTTGGTTGCGGCAAACATCCTGGAGTTCGTCAAATTTGGCGTGGGCGTCGGCGTCAAGGACTTCATCTTCTGCAATCTGGTCGAATACCCCACGCCAGAAGGGGCTATCGCAGTGCGCAATGTCGCCGCGCTGGATCACCGTGATCTGCTCCGTTTCAAGGAAAGGCTCGATCAATGCGAGCTCCTTGTCGCGGAATCGGGAGGATCGCTCGTAGTTGCTGGCGACCTTAAGGAAATCATCGTCAAGGGAATTGCGATGGAGCATTCGAATTGACAAAGATATATGCGACCCGGCCATCCGACGATCGGGAGACGCGCAACTGCCGGGACCCCTGGTTCTATGCAATGATAACGGCTCAGGGCGGCGTCAAACCCTGCTGCGTCAGGGAGCCCGTCGGCTTTCTGTCCGAAGGCCAACTCTCCACGCTGGTTGAGGGATCCGTCATAAAGAAATTGCGGTCGCAATTGCTGACCGGGGCGCTCGATGAGACTTGCCGCCAGTGTCCCCAAAAGCCCTTGATCAGCCTGCGCGAATTTCGGTTGCTGTTGCGGGCGGCGCTGGTCAATTGCTCCGTTCCAAAATAGCCCCAACTCGCCTCGGGTCTCGGCCTTAGTCTCCCCTGTAGGAGCATCCCTCAAAGCAGCTGTCGCGGAACACGCCCACCTCGCACAGCCCGGGCGCGAAGGGCGCAAGGTCGCCCCAGATGTAGAGGCAGAGGTTCTCCAAGGTCGGCTTTCCGAGGCCTTCGAGATCGTTCAAGAAGGAGTGGTCGAGCTTTTCCCTCAGTTCGGCGAGGCGCCGTCCCAGCCGCCCCAGATCCATGACCCACTGTTCTTCGGGGTGGCGCTCGCCGCGCAGAGTCACGCGCACCCGGAAGGAGTGGCCGTGCAGATTGCGGTATTTGCCGCCGGTCGGATGCTCCGGGTCGTAGAGCGCATGCGCCGCCTCGAAATAGAACTCCCGGAAAACCTCGAAACTCGCCACGTCTACTTTACCCCGATGATCTTGTGCGTCTGCAGGCAGAAGCGCCAGCGCGGATGGGCCAGGCAATGGTCGATCGCCGCTTTCGTATTGCCCAGAATTTCCGGGCCGTCCATGGGCTGCAGCAGAAAATGCTCGAAGTCCAAATGTTCGTAAAGCTCTGGCTCGGCGCCGGCCTGCGGAAAAACCAGCTTCAGTTCCTGCCCCGAAGTCTGCGCGAGGGGCGCGCCCGCCTTGGGGGAAACGCAAATCCAGTCGATTTCGGCAGGGACTGAAAGCGTTCCATTGGTCTCCAGGGCGATCTCGAACCCCTCCGCATGCAGCGCTTCGATCAGCGCCGCGTCGACCTGCAGCATGGGTTCGCCCCCGGTCAGCACGACGAAACGCCGCTCGCGTCCCGCCCCCCAGAGGCGCGCCAGTAACGCCGCCAGCTCGCCAGCGTCGCGGAACTTACCGCCATTCTCACCGTCGACCCCGACAAAATCCGTGTCGCAGAAACGGCAAACCGCGCCTGAACGATCTTCCTCGCGCCCGCTCCATAGATTGCAGCCGGCGAAACGGCAGAATACGGCCGCGCGGCCGGCGTGACGGCCCTCGCCCTGCAGCGTGTAGAATGCTTCCTTGATCGCATAGACCATTCACGCCGCCCGATTGGAAAGCGCCTCAATAGGCCGCGTGGGGCTTGCGGTCCACCTTGGACTTTTTCCGGTCAGCTCCGCTTGGGCTGCTCTCTGTCCTTGCCATTGGGGTCGGCGGGCGGTCGAGGGCGCTTATCGAAGTGCCTGATATAGGCCACGATGTCGTCGATTTCCTTGCGGGTCAGGCTCATGTCCGGCATTTTCGGATGCGGGTCCGCCAAAAACATCGAGAGCTGCTTGTCGTCTGGACGGCGCTGGGCGATGTCGGGGAAGGGCGGCGCATCCGCGTTGGCGCTGTGCTGGTCCGGCGCGACGACGTGGCAGGCCGCGCACCAGCGCTTGGCGATCACCCCGCCATGCGCCACATCGCCCGCACGCGTTGGAGACGCGGCAAGCACTCCCGCCAGCATGACGGGAGCGGCGGCGAAGGATAGGAAGCGGCTACGCGCAAATTGCATCGGTGCATCCTTGGATTGACGGAGATTCGGCGGCGATGCGATTCGCTGCCCTGTCCTCAATGTAATTAGTCACATGGAACGCGGACCGAAACCAGTCGGCCCGTTACGCCGCCGCGTCATGGCGACGCAGCGTCCGGGCCGATGCGTCCGCGCCTTGTACGCGGGCTCGGCCAAAGGCTTCGCAGCGTGAACATTCGTCCCACGATTGTCTCCCGGATCGCTTCGCGAACGCGAAAAATGTGACCTTGTTGCAACAGTGGGGAGGATAAATATTCCTTCGCGACAATGAGCGCGTGAAGCCCCTTTTCAGCCATAAACGCCGCGCTAAGGTCATTGTGTCACAAGGTCATCGAGGACACGGAGACAGCTCGCATGTGCGGTTTCGCACAGCGGGAGGGAGCCGTTTTTGCGAAATATCAGGCCGGTTTGACGGGTTGGGAATTCGGGCGCGGGCGCGGCGCTTGTCGCGTGAAGGAAATCGAGTCGATTATGATTGGGCCTTTCGAGGATATAGTTTCAGCGGCAGGCGCAGGACGCCGGAAAGCCGTGATCAGTCTTGCAATTTGCGGGTTGAGCTTCACGATCCTGCTGACGCTTTTTTCTGCTCCGGCGCCAGCGCTCGACGGCGCGGACCAGCGCATGACCTCGCCGACCGCCCAATTGCCGATGTTCAAGGATCCGCGCACGGCGCTGCGCGCGGGACTGGAAAGTTACCACGCCGGGGCGCCTGGCGCCTCGATTGACGCGCTGCGCTACGCCGCTGACGGCGGGGAATCCCTTGCGCAGTGGAAGCTCGGCCGCATGTACGCCGATGGAGATGGCGTCACGCGCGACGACAGCAAGGCGTTCGACTATTTCTCCAAGATCGTCGAGCATTTCACCGACGACGACCCCGACCCCGGATTGCGTTCGACAGCCTCGGCGGCCTTTGTCGCGGTCGGCCTCTATCTGCGCGAGGGGATCGCAAGCGCCAAACTCTCGCCGGATCCGGAACGCGCTTTCGATCTCTTTCGCTATGCGGCGACCTTTTTCCGCAACGCCGACGCCCAGTATAATGTCGCGCGGATGTATCTTGAGGGATATGGCGTCAAGAAGGATGTCCGCCAGGGCATGAACTGGCTCGACCTAGCGGCCCGCAAGGGCCATGTGCAGGCGCAGGCGATGCTCGGCGAACTGATGTTCACTGGCGCCGGCGGCGCGCCGCAGCGGTCGCGCGGGCTCATGTATCTGACGCTGGCCCGCGAGGCGGCTAACGCCCCGTCTGAGCAATGGATCGTCGAGATGCATGACAAGGCGCTGGCCTCCGCCAGCGACGCGGATCGCAAGGCCGCCGTCAGCATGCTGGAAACCTACCTGAAGCGCCACGACTGATGGCTTGAGCGCGCGGCGGCTCCCGCGCGCCGTTCTCTCCTCAGGCTTCAGCCGTCTTCTTCCGCGAGCAGCACGCCGGTAAGGCAGACATCCCCCTCGTCGATCACCAGTTTGATCGGCGTAAGGCGTTGCCCCTTGCAGGGGCCGATGAAGCAATGTCCCGTGTCGGGGTCGAATTGGGACTTGTGATGGCCGCAGGTGATGAAGTTCTCGTCTTCGTCGAGAAACTGCCCCGGCGCCGTATCGAGGCGCAAGCCCTCATGCGGGCAGACATTTTCATAGCCAAAGAACTGGCTGCCCTTGCGCGTGATCATGATCGGCCAGGCGACGGCCTCGCCGTCCTCCGCGGCCCGCATCAGCACAAAGCCTTTCACGTCACGGTCGTCGATCTCGACCGTGCGGCAAATCACATATAGCTGGTCCATGGACGGGAGCCTTTCGGACAATACTCGACTGTCCGATCGGAAGGACACGGACTAATGCGTCCCGTAGCAATCGATGAGCCAAGGCAGCGGCAGCTTACTGCGCCGCGAGCTTGATCTCGGGATAGGTGCAGCGCTCGGCGTTCTTGTCGACCTGCAGATGCGCCGGCGGCTCCACGAAGGGAATGCCGAGCGTCTGCCACACGTCCGCCAGAGCCTCGACCAGGACTCCGATCTGCGCATGGGTATGGCGGGGCGTCGGGGTGATCCGGAGGCGCTCCGAGCCCTTGGCGACGGTCGGATAATTGATCGGCTGAATGTAAATGTGGTGACGCTCCAGCAGCATATCGCTGGCGGCCTTGCACAGCTCCGCGTCGCGGACCATGACCGGCACGATATGCGAGCTGTTCTCCAGCACCGGCAGCCCGGCGGCGGCGAGCGCGTGTTTGGTGATATGGGCGGTGCGCTGATGCGCCGTGCGCAGATCGGGCCGCGCCTTGAGCAGCCGCACGGCGGCGCAGGCGGCGGCGGCGATCGCCGGAGGCAGCGCAGTGGTGAAGATGAAGGAGGGCGCGTAGCCGCGAATGGCGTCGATCAGTGCGGCGTCGCCGGCCACATAGCCGCCGAGCGTTCCAAAACCCTTGGCGAGCGTGCCCTCGATCACGTCGATCTTGTCCATCACGCCGACCTGCTCGCAGACGCCGCCGCCGCGCGCGCCATACATGCCGACGGCGTGAACCTCGTCGATATAGGTCATGGCCCCGTAACGCTCGGCCAGCGCGGCGATCTCCGCCACTGGCGCGACATTGCCGTTCATCGAATAGAGGCTTTCGAAGACGATCAGCTTGGGCCGGTCGCCGGCCGCCTGCAGCAACTCTTCGAGATGCGCGACGTCATTGTGGCGGAAGATTCTTGTCTCGGCCCGCGAGCGCTTCACGCCCTCGATCATCGAATTGTGGTTCGATGCGTCGGACAGAATCAGGCAGTTCGGCAGAAGATCGGCGATGGTCGAGATCGCCGCGAGATTGGAAATCCAGCCGGAGGTGAAGACGAGCGCCGCCTCCTTGCCATGCAGATCGGCGAGTTCCTGCTCCAGTTCGACGATGGCGTGGCTTGTGCCGGAGATGTTGCGCGTGCCGCCAGCGCCGGCGCCGACTTTCTCCGCCGTCTCGATCATGGCGGCGATCACCTCTGGGTGCTGGCCCATGCCGAGGTAATCATTGGAGCACCAGATGGTGACGTCCTGCTTTTGCCCGTCGGGGCGGTGCCATACGGCCTCGGGAAAGCTCTCCACATCACGTTCGATATGGGCAAAGACCCGATAACGCCGCTCCGAACGAAGGCGGGAGACAGCTGCTTCGAAGTAGCGACGATAAACCATGCCGAAGCCCTCTATAAGCACAACAGCGGGGGCGAACCCTACGCGGTTCCAGTTACTTTTACCCCTCGTCGAAGCGCGGTCTGCCGCGTATCGAACCAGACAGAACGACCGGACCGCCTCCCCGACCCGGAAACTCTGTCTGAAAACCTACATAGCTGATCCAGGTCAAAAATGCGAGGGGCGGATCGTCGCGGCCAAGGTCAGAATGTCTCAGTTCATATAGATATTTCACGCCGCCAGCGCCGCAAGTATTCGCGCCCAGGAGCGCGCGCCCTTGTGGAACGAGGTGAAGGAATATTTCTCGTTCGGCGAGTGGATGCGATCGTCCTCCAGAGCGAAGCCGACCATCAGCGCATCCATGTCGAGATCGCGCTTGAACGACCCGACGATCGGGATAGACCCGCCGCAGCCGGTCAGCGCGGCGGGGACGCCCCATTCCTCGGCCAAAGCCCGGCGCGCGCGCGTAAGCGACTCGGAGCCGAAGGGCAGGTTCAGCGCGCCGGAAGCGCCGTGGGAGATGAACTCGGCCTTCACGTCCGGCGGAAGGCGTTGGAGCACGAAGGCGCGGAAGCGCTCCACCAGTTTTTTGGGGTCTTGCGTTCCGACGAGTCGGAAGGAGAATTTGGCGCTCGCCTGCGCGGGCAACACAGTTTTCGAGCCCTTGCCGGTGTAGCCGCCGACGACGCCGTTCACGTCGCAGGTCGGACGCGCCCAGATCTGCTCCATGACGCTGCGTCCCGCCTCGCCGCCGACCTGCGTCAGACCGATGCCCGCAAGAAAGGCCGCCTCGTCGAAGTCGAGGGCGCTCCATTGCTTGGCTATGTCCTCGGGCAGTTCCGGCACGCCGTCGTAAAAGCCCGGCAGCGCGACCTTGCCCTCCGCGTCGTGCAGGTCGGCGATGACCTTGGCGAGAACGTGAATCGGATTGACCACCGGCCCGCCGAACATGCCGGAGTGCAGATCATGGCTGGGCCCGCGTAGCACCACCTCCTCCTGCACGAGTCCGCGCAGCATGATAGTGATGGCCGGCGTCGCCGCGTTCCACATGCCGGTGTCGCAGACCAGCGCCAGCGCCGGCTCCGACAGTTCGGCCTTGTACTGCGCCAGAAATCCCGGCAGCGACGGGGAGCCGGTTTCTTCCTCGCCCTCGAACAGGAAGGTGACGCTGCACGGCAGGCCGCCATTGGCTTCGAAGGCGCGGCAGGCCTCGACGAAGGTCATCAGCTGGCCTTTGTCGTCCGAGGCGCCGCGCGCGACGATTTCCTGCGAATCCTTCCCCTGCGCTAGGCGCGGCGCGAAAGGGTCGCTGGTCCAGAGCTCCAACGGATCGGCCGGCTGCACGTCGTAATGGCCGTAGAACAGAACATGCGGCGCATCCTTGCGCTTGGCCGCCGCATGCCCGACCACGATCGGATGTCCCGGGGTCGGGCGCACCTCGGCCTGATAGCCAAGCCCCTTGAGCTCATTGGCCAGCCAGTCGGCGGCGCGCTGGCATTCCTTGGTGTAGGCCGGATCGGTCGAGACGGAGGGAATGCGCAGCAGATCGAACAGGCGCTGCGTGGAGGCGTCGATATTGGCGTCGATGGTGGTCAGAACGGCGTCGAGCGTGGCCATGAACAAGGCTCTCCATAACAAATTGCGAGGAGTCTAGATCATGCCGGTTCAAACCGCGATGCGCTTTTGCGCCTCTGATGCAAAACCATGCGAATTTTTGAAAAAAAAGAGCGCGGGCCGCAGTTCAGGGGAGGGATTTGTGCGGCCCGCGCTGGAACCCTCGAACGAGGATGAGAGAGGATCCATGAACCAAATCTAGCCCGGCCCGAGCTATTAGTCTACCAAATTTATATTCTTTTATTGGCGGCCATTGAGCAAAGCCAATTCGCGTCGGATCGCAAGGAGAGAAAATTCGCCTTTCGACGGGCGCCGGGCGCATACCAAAAGCGCGGCGGACGGGTTAAATAGCGGTTGAGGCCGAGACTCGCAGGTCTATATCGAGGTCTGCGGGAGCGGCGGCGCTCCTCAAAGCAAAGCGAGACAGCAATGACCATCAAGGCCGGCGACAAGATTCCCGACGTCACTTTCACCATCATGGGCGCGAACGGCCCCGAGCCGATCAAATCCGGCGATTATTTCAAGGGCAAAAAAGTCATATTGTTTTCCGTGCCGGGCGCCTTCACCCCCACCTGCCACAAGAAACATCTGCCGGGCTTCGTCCTGCAGGCCGACGCGATCAAGGCGCGCGGCGTCGACAAGGTGGCCGTCGTCGCGGTCAACGATATTTTCGCGCTCGACGCCTGGCTTGAGGCCTCCAACGCCAAGGGCAAGGTCGACGGCCTCGCGGACGGCTCGGCGGTCTTCGCCAAGGCCACCGGCACGGAGCTGGATCTTGAAGCGGCGGGCCTCGGCGTGCGCGGCAAACGCTACGCCGCGCTGGTCGACGACGGCGTGGTGAAATGGATCGACATTGAAGACAATTCCAGCTGCGCGACTGTGTCGAGCGCGGAGGTGGCGCTGGGAAAATTGTGAGGTTTGGGGCGGCGCCTTCGGGCGCCGCTTGCTTTTGGGGGCGGGTCGAGGAGCGTGGAAAACGCCAATAATTTTGAACGTGATTTTTGCACAGAAAAAGACGTTTTAAATCAATGACCCAAATTTTGTGCGTAAATCTTGCTGCGTCCCTTACCACCCCATGATTTTCTGCAATAGCAGGAAACCCGCCGTTCTTATTCCTCCCCCCGCTTGCGGGGGAGGTAAGGTGGGGGTGATAGAAAACCTAGGATTTAAGCCCCGTGCGTCCCCCCCCCCCTCTAACTCCCCCGCAAGCGGAGGGAGAATTCCATGGGGTGGTAAGGCTGCGTCCCGACCAACTTGACAAACGTATATTTTATGTATATTTTACATACGCCAAATCGCAGGAGACGCGTAATACGTTGGCAGGGCATTAAGCGCAGTTGCTTTGTCCTTCGGTCAAATATCTCGTTAATCGCGGGAATTTCCCGTGATGAGCGTTCCTGGTTTGACCGTAAATAACGTCCTGAGGCGTATCGGATTATTGCACACAACGACAAGGGACTACGTCAGGAACGTATTAGTTATGCATCTGTGCCTAGAGAAAAGCTAAATACAACGTACAATCGTACATTCTAACTGGGTCCTGTTCCGAACATTGTGCAACAGAACCATCCGGTCAGAGTGCGCGGGAGGTGAGGCTATCATGACCACGGTCGTGACTAGTTTCGTTGCTCCAGCGCTCATGCTGCCGGCTCCCTCCCGAATCCAATATGGAGTGGAGTCATGCACGAGCGCAGCAACGAAAGCGCAAATGACGTAATAAAGATCGACGGAAGAGAGCTTCAATTGGATGCGAGTTGGCAGGATAAAGGACGCCTGTCATGCATTCTCGTGGCACTACTCGATAGTGCGAGAGCAGTGCCTTCAATCGCTCCATTGGTGGCTCTTTTATGCTTGGCGTACCTAACGGATGTCCGCTCGTTTGGTTTCAATGGGGCAGCATTGTTCGTAGGAGCCACCGTCGTTCTGGGGATCGCGGCAATCATCTTGTCGCCCCAACAGGGCGGAGCAAGCGATGAAGGAAAGAATAAACCTAATTGTCTCCCCGAAGACACGGGGAACAATTGAGCTAATACAAGAAAGACTTGACCTCGGATCAATATCCGAGGTCATAAGAAGAGGAATATCACTCCTAGATATATTATCAAAATACGAAGCAGATGGATCTACTGTGTTTGTAAGGAAAGATGGAAAAGAGACACAAATAAAGATGCTTTAGATAAATGCTTCCCGCCACGCGAAGTTCAACACGAATAGGTGTTGGCGCTTCGCGCGGCGGGCAGATAACGATACAGCGTCGCGGGCGACACGCCGAGGCGCGAGGCAACCTCCGAAACCGCAATATCGGGATTGGCCAGAAATGTCCTCGCCACGTCGAGGTCTTCTTCTGCGAGCTTCGCCGGACGACCTCCCGTCCGCCCTGCGCGCTTCGCCGCCGCAAGCCCCGCACGTGTGCGCTCGCGAATAAGGCTGCGCTCGAACTCCGCCAGCGCGCCGAACATGTGAAACACTAGCCGCCCTTGCGCCGTCGTTGTGTCTATTGCTTCAGTCAGGCTACGAAACCCAATGTTCCTCAGCCGTAGCTTTTCGACCGTCTCGATCAACTGCTTCATCGAACGCGCCAAGCGGTCGAGCTTCCAGACAACGAGGGTGTCCCCGCTTCGGGCGTAGGCCAGCGCATCCAATAAGGAAGGGCGGTCGGCGACCGCGCCAGACATTTGCTCGGTGAAAATCTTGGCGCATCCCGCTTCCGAGAGAGCGTCGCGCTGTAACGCCAAATTTTGGTCGAGGGTGGAGACGCGCGCGTAGCCGATCAACATGCCCTTTGGGTGTATCTCGCCGTCGGGACGCGGCGAAGGGCTGCGCGTCGTCTTTTCGCTGACGACGGGGCGGCTCTGTTTCGTCCGCGCGGGTGAGGCGATGCGACGGGTTGCTTTCTTCGGCATAATTCTTCTCCAAACTCATGCAGATAATGGCGTTTTGAGAGATAGGAATCAAGAATGAGTTTTGAGAGGCATTTTGACGGGTTTTGGGAGGATTTCCAGTCTCTAAGGCCAACCTCTCAAAAACCTCCGTTTTCGAGAGGCCCAACGCACAACGGAAATTCTCTCAAAAGAGTCGTGATTTCACGGCGAAAGCCCGTGTTGCGAAAGTGTTGATTAATGCACGCAGTTTTGTGGGCGCGTCACCGCGGTTGCCCGCGCGACTCCGGCAAAGCCAGAAACATCAATGCAACCTGTGTTGTTAACGAATTTTGACTAGGCTCGCTGGTCAGCTCCAAAAGGCTCGGTCATGCTCACCTCGCTCCGCAATAAATCCTCCTCCGCTCATTCGAGCAACTTGCCACGCCCTGTTGATATCCTCCTGACCACATTCGCTCGTCGCAACCATGGATTGTTCATTCTCGACGGGCCGGCGATCGGCGCCGATCCTGACCGAACTGGAAACGCGCTCGACGTTTATTGCCAGTTCGATCAGGCGACGCTCCCCCAGGCTCTGAGCACTGCGCGAAGCGCGCTTGCTAATGTGAGCGGAATGAAAATCAGCTACCATTCCAGCGTCAGTTCCGACGGCTCGTTGCTCAACCATCTGAGCCGCAGAGCGAAGGTTTTCGGGGATCGACGGCTGAGCCGGCGTTAACCGCGCCACGGTTACGCGCGGAAGCCGGGCTGGTGGCGCTTCAGGGGTAACTTCGCATAACCCTCTGTGGGAAGCCTCTTTTTTTTCAGCTTCCGACGCGAACGGTGCGCGCCCCTAATTCTCCAGCGCCTTGACGCCGGGAAGCTCCTTGCCTTCCAGCCATTCAAGAAACGCCCCGCCCGCCGTCGAGACATAGGTGAAATCCGCCGCCGCGCCCGCCTGATTGAGCGCCGAGACCGTATCGCCGCCGCCCGCGACAGAGAGCAATTTGCCCTCGCGCGTCAGCCGCGCCGCCGTCAGCGCGATGGCGTTGGTGCCTTCATCAAAGGGCTTCAGTTCGAAGGCGCCGAAGGGGCCGTTCCAGACCAGCGTCTTCGTTTTCGCCAGCAGGCTTTCGACATGGGCGACGGCCCTGGGGCCGACGTCGAGAATCATGTCGTCGGCGCCGACATGATCGCCGGTGACGAATTGCGCGGGCGCATGCGCCTCAAATTTCTTGGCGACGGTGACGTCCTCGGGGAGCACGATCTGGCAGCCGGCGGCCTTCGCCTTTTCGAAAATCCCGCGCGCCGTATCGAGCAGGTCTTTTTCGCATAGCGACTTGCCGATCGCCTTGCCCTGCGCGGCCAGGAATGTATTGGCCATGCCGCCGCCGATGACGAGGTAATCCACTTTCGCGACGAGATTGCCGAGCAGATCGAGCTTGGTTGAAATCTTGGCGCCGCCGACCACCGCCATCACGGGATGTTGCGGCGCGCCGAGCGCCTTGTTCAGCGCCTCCAGCTCCGCCTGCATGGAGCGGCCGGCGAAGGCCGGGAGCTTGTGCGCGAGGCCTTCGGTCGAGGCGTGGGCGCGGTGCGCGGCCGAGAAGGCGTCATTGACGAAGATGTCGCCATTCTTCGCCAGCTCCTCGACAAAAGCCGCGTCGTTCTTTTCCTCGCCCTTGTGAAAGCGGGTGTTCTCCAGCAGCAGCACGTCGCCGTCCTTCATCGCGGCGACGGCCTGCGCCACCGGGGCGCCGATGCAGTCGCTGGCGAAGGCCACCGGGCGCTTGAGCAAATCCTCAAGCGCGACGGCGACGGGACGCAGCGAGTCTTCCTCATTCGGCGAACCCTTGGGGCGGCCAAAATGCGCGAGCAGGATCACCTTGCCGCCCTTGTCGGCGATTTCGTTGATCGTGGGCAGCACGCGCTCGATGCGGGTCGCGTCGGAAACGCGACCGTCTTCCATCGGCACATTGAGATCGACGCGCAAGAGAACGCGCTTGCCGTGGACATTGACGTCGTCGAGTGTTTTGAAGGAGGCCATTGCGATCAACCTCGTTAAAGCATCTTCCCGATCGCGACGGCCGTGTCCGTCATGCGGCCCGAAAAACCCCATTCATTGTCGTACCAGGACAGGATCGACACCAGCGTGCCGTCGAGCACCTTGGTCTGGTCCGTGTGGAAGGTCGACGAGGCCGGATTGTGGTTGAAGTCGCAGGAGACGAGCTTTTCGTCGGTATAGGCGAGCACGCCCTTGAGCGGACCGTCCGCCGCCGCCTTTATGGCCGCGTTGACCTCGGCGACGGTCGTCGCGCGCTTGGCGACGAATTTCAGGTCCACCGCCGAGACATTGGGGGTCGGCACGCGGAT
>Ga0182013_10003217_pt1 | contig 20642 bp, 18 predicted proteins | sample 612S2MmetaG_FD_120487 | JGI IMG/M metagenome (GOLD analysis project Ga0182013, IMG submission 120487) | Permafrost microbial communities from Stordalen Mire, Sweden - 612S2M metaG | ecosystem: Environmental > Terrestrial > Soil > Wetlands > Permafrost | place: Sweden: Stordalen | collected... | reverse complement strand
GCCCAGCGCGGCGCCTTCGCCGTGAATCCGAGCCGTTCCTGCTGCGCCACACTGTCGACTTTGATAACGACCCCGTCGATTTCGTACGGAAGCGTCTCCCGCTCCGTCTCCGCTTGCCGGCAGAAAGCCAGCGCGTCCTCGATGTCCGCACAAATTTTGCGCTTGAGATTCACCTTGAAGCCATGGCGGTTGAGCCACTCGAGGGACTCCCACTGGCTGTCGAACAGCGTCCTGCCATTCTCCCCGAACAGGAAATAGGCATAGAAATCCAGACGCCGCGACGCCGTGATGGACGGTTCCAGTACGCGCAGTGAACCCGCCGCCGCATTTCGCGGATTGGCAAAGCGTGTCAGATCGTTTTCCTCGCGCTCGGCATTCAAGCGCTCGAAAGCCTTCCGGTTCATCACCACTTCGCCGCGTACTTCAAATGTCGACGGTTGCGCTTCCTTCACGCGGAGCGGCAAAGAACGAATGGTGCGCGCATTGAGCGTAACTTCCTCGCCGACTGAGCCATCTCCACGCGTAACCGCCTGGGTAAAAACGCCGTCCCGGTATCGGGTCGCCATGGACAAACCATCCATCTTCAACTCCGCAACATACCGGAATGGCGTACCGCCGAGCAGATCGCGCACTCGCGCGTCGAACGCCCGCAATTCTCCCTCGTCGAGCGCATTGTCGAGGCTCAGCATCTGCGAGCTGTGGGCGACTTTCTGGAATCCCTCCCGCGCCTTGCCGCCGACGCGCTGCGTGGGCGAATCGGGTGTGGTGAGCTCGGGATGCTCCTCTTCAATCTTCTGCAGGCGCCGCATCAGCGCGTCATATTCGACGTCGCTGATCTCTGGCTGGTCTAAAACGTAATACTGATATTCGTGGTGGCGGATTTCTTCCCGCAGACGTTCTGCGTCATCGCCGGGATGGTCTTTAACTCTGGTAGTTGCGGACATTTCGCTATAATCGTTTGCGGCTCGCGGAGCATCTCGCGATTCGTGGCCGGGTCTCAAATCTATTTCTCACCTGTTCCATCGTATCGGAATCGTATACAACCCTTTCGCCGGCGGATTGAAAGGGCGTAATATCGCGCGTCTCAATGAGGCTGTCAAGATCCTCGAAACCGCGGGCTGTGATGTGGAATTGTTCGCCACTCCAGGGCCTAATCGCGCCGGGGAGCTGGCTCTCAGGGCCGCCGAAACAGGCTGTGATCTGGTGCTGGCGGCCGGCGGCGACGGCACCATCAACGAAGCGATTAACGGGCTCGCCGGGTCCGCCGTCACCTTCGGTGTTTTGCCATCCGGCACCGCCAACGTTCTGGCAAATGAAATTGGCCTGGCTCCCCGTCCGGACCGCGCTGCCCGGCAGTTGCTGGAAGCGATTCCGGTGCGCATCTCGCTCGGCGCTCTTGAGCGCGAAGGCTATGAGCGCCGTTATTTTCTCCTGATGGCGGGCATCGGTCTCGACGCGCGCATCGTCTACGAACTGGACCTCGATTTGAAGAGCAGAGTGGGGAAACTCGCTTACTGGCATGGAGGATTCCGCCAGTTCGGGAGGGGCTTGCCGCGCTTCGCCGTAACCGTAAACGGTCAAGAGTACGATGCCAGTTTCGCACTGGTCACCCGGGTCCGGAATTATGGAGGCGATTTTGAGATTGCGCGCAAGATTAAACTCACCGATCCTGATTTCGAGGTTGTGATTTCCCAAAAACACGAATGGAGTCACTTCCTGCGCTTCGTGGCCGCCGTGATGTTGAATCGTCTCGATCGCACTGAAGGAGTGGCCATCACCCGCGCATCCACCATATCCGTCGCCCCGCCAAAAGGGGAAAATCCGGATGCGCGGGTCCACATCCAGACGGATGGCGAAGTTACGGGAGTTTTGCCCGCCACGATCGTCACGGTGCCAGACGCCCTGACACTTCTCGTTCCGAAAAAGTACCTCGACCGCTAGGAAACCGGTACACGCGACTCCAGTCGCGTCTGTTGGCATCCCCGGGACGCGACAATCAATTCAATGACCCCGGCCCGGACTTTCAACGAAGATCAGCGCACGCGCTGGAATGGAATCGATGGCGAATACTGGACGAGCAATCAGGATCGTCTCGACCGTACACTCGCCCCTGTCACCGGGCCGCTGCTCGACTTCGCCCAGCCGCGCGCCGGAGCCACCGTAATCGATGTTGGTTGCGGATGCGGCGCCACGACCGTCGAAATCGCGCGCATAGTCGGGCCCTCGGGACGGGTCATCGGGATCGATGTCTCCAGCCCCATGCTCGCAGTGGCAGCGGAGCGCCTTCGGCCGTTCTCTAACGCCACCTGCCGTCTCGGCGATGCCGCCCAAATTCCGCTGAGCGACCTCAACGCCGATCTGATCGTTTCCCGCTTTGGCGTGATGTTTTTCGGCGATCCCGTCGCCGCATTCACAAACCTGCGGACGGGCCTCGCACCCAATGGGCGGCTTCGCTTCGCCTGCTGGCGTCCAATCGCTGAAAATCCATGGCTGCGGATTCCGTTGCATGCAGTTTATGAGCACGCGCCGCGTCTGCCGAAACCGGATCCGGAAGAACCCGGACCTTTTTCATTCGGCGATTCGGCTCGGGTCATGAGGATCCTCACAGCGTCGGGGTTCACGATTCCTTCATTCACGCCGCTCGACGTCGATATGGACATCGCCGCCGGAGGAACGCTTGAAGACGCGGTTGTGCAATCTTCCGCAATGGGACCGGCTAAGCGCGCACTGGCCGACCAGCCGGATGACATTCGGGCGGCCGCCATTGAATCCATCCGGCACGCCCTCACGCCTTATGCCTCAGCCGGCGGAGTAAGGCTGCCTGGCGCGATCTGGCTGGTAGCGGCCAACCACACCGTATAAATCGCACAAACGTCGCTGCGCCAGCGTGTTATTTAACCCCCTTCGCCAGAAGGCCTGTAAGCGATACACGCTACGCTTGGGGCAGGAGTGTTACTAGACCAATGGCCTTTTCGCGGTTCCGAATAGAATGAGCTTGCTTCGTGCCGTTTTCCTTGCGGGTGTCGCCTCGCTGGCATCTCATGCCCAGACCTACACCATGTCGGCGTATGCGGGCGGAGCGTTACCTGTAAATATATCCGGTACTGCCGCCAGCCTGTTTGGCCCTCAAGCCATAGCCGTCGACAAGGCGGGAAATGTTTTCTTTATCGATTCAAACACTGTCCTGCGCCTGGATGCAACATCGAAGACACTTTCACTGGTAGCGGGCAACGGAACTCCTGGTTACAGCGGCGCCAATGGTCTGGCCGCGGGTGCTCAGTTATACTCCCCGCGCGGTCTCGCAATCGACTCTTCGGGAAACCTCTACATCGCGGACACGAACAACGGCCGCGTCCGCAAGGTCACTAACGGGGTGATCACCACAGTTTCGGGAAACCTCGCGATCGGCGGTTCCAGTTCCCAGTTGTTTAAACCTCAGGGAGTCGCGGTGGATTCCAGCGGCAATCTCTACATCGCCGATACCAATAACAACCGGGTCCTGGAATATTCAAACGGCGAAATCGGGGCTATCGCTGGATTCGGCGGGACTGCGGGGTTCAGCGGTGACACTGGCCCGGCAATCAGCGCTCAATTGAATTTACCCGCCGGTCTCGCGGTAGACTCTGCCGGCAATCTGTATATCGCCGATTCCGGGAACAACCGCATCCGGCTGGTCAGCAAGGGCGTGATCACCACCATCGCTGGCAATGGCACGCTCGGCTTTGGCGGCGACAACGGTCCGGCCACCAGCGCGGAACTGAATGCCATCAAGATTTCCGTGGATTCATCCGCGGATCTGTACATTGCCGATTCCTACAATAACCGCATTCGCAAAATAACTAATGGCATCATCACGACGATCGCCGGCGGCGGCAGTTCCCTCAGCGACGGTCCTGCCACCAGTGCGCAGCTTTACCCAAACGACGTAACGGTCGACTCCACTGGTAATCTATACGTCGCCGCGAGTCTCTACGCCAACAGCATCCGCAAGATCTCCGGCGGCGTAATCTCGACCCTCGCGGGAGTAAGTAACCCAAGCGGCGTGCAGTTGGGTGACACTGGCCCTGCTACCGGTGCCAGGCTGAACTCACCACAGGGTGTCGCGCTGGATTCCGCTGGCCATTTATACATCGCCGACACAGCGAATAACAGCGTCCGCGAAATCTCCAGTGGTGTCATCAATACGGTGGCGGGAAGTCGGATTGCAGGATTCAGTGGTGACGCCGGACCGGCCTCCAGCGCGAAGCTGAATGCACCGCAGGGTGTTGCGGCTGATTCAGCCGGCAATCTGTATATCGCCGACACTGCGAACAACAGCGTCCGCAAAGTCACTGGCGGAGTTATCACCACAGTCGCGGGAAACCGGGCACAGGGATTCAGCGGCGACAACGGACCGGCGACCAGTGCCAGTATGAACCAGCCGACCGCCCTCACAGTGGATTCCGCCGGGAACTTATACATCGCCGATACCGGCAATTCCCGTATCCGTAAGGTATCGAATGGAACCATCACAACCATCGCGGGAAACGGGACTGCCGGATTCAGCGGCGACGGCGGTGCGGCGACCAGCGCGCAGCTATCCTCACCTTCGGGTGTTGCCTTCGATGCCGCTGGTAATTTATACATCGCCGATTACGCCAACATACGCATCCGACGCGTATCGAACGGAACTATCACCACCGTGGCAGGAGGCGGCACGACGCTGGGTGACAACGGGCCGGCCACCAGTGCCCAGTTCGCAGGCCCGAATGGCATCGCAGCGGATTCCGCGGGGAATTTGTACATCGCTGACACCAACCGTATCCGAAAAATAACTGGCGGAGTAATTACGACAATCGCCGGTAACGGTGCGCCGGGCTTCGGCGGCGACAACACGCCGTCCACACTGGCGCTGGTAGCTGACGCGCAAGGCATTGTTGTCGACGGCGCAGACAACGTCTACGTCGCCGACTCCTCCAACAATCGAGTGCGGCTCCTGTCACCCGGCACGCCCCCGTCAATCACTCCGGGAGGAATAGTTCCCAATGACAGTTCTGTCTCCGTTATCCAGCCGGGTTCGTGGGTCTCGATCTATGGAAGTGACCTTGCGAACGGAAATTATCTCTGGAATGCCGACTTCCCGCAATCGCTCGGCGGCACGATGGTAACTATTGACAATAGACCCGCATACCTTTGGGTGGTAAGTCCGACGCAGATTAACCTGCAGGTTCCTGACGATCCGAATACAGGCGTGGTCAGCGTAGCGGTCACCACCGGGTCCGGCACCGCGACATCAACCGTCACGCTCGCGCAATACGGACCGTCATTCAGCCTTCTCGGAGATGGCAAACATGTGGCAGGAGAGATTTATACACCGAGCGGAAATGGGGCCTACGGAAACTACGACCTCGTCGGACCCGCCAACACATTCTCCTATATCACGCGGCCGGTGAAAGCAGGGGAAACCCTGACGCTTTACGGGGTAGGGTTTGGACCGACCACTCCGGCCATTCCATCGGGTCAGGTTGTAGCCAATCCCGCGTCAACAAGCACACCAGTGACAGTGACGGTCGGCGGAGTAAACGCTACCGTAATCTACGCGGGAATCATCGAAGCAGGACTCTATCAGATCAATCTGACCGTTCCCCAAAACGCAGGAACGGGGGACCAGCCAATACAAGCCTCGGTAAATGGAATCAAAACGCCAGCCGGCCCGGTAGTAACCCTCCAGTAACGCAGGTACACGCGGCTCCAGTCGCGTTCGTGCTGTTTTACTAGTTCATAATCGCCTGGTTCACCAAACTCCGCGACAAAACATGAATCGGACGCGTAGCCCGCGTATCGGCATGCTGCACCATCCCGACAACAGCTAAATCCTGCACCGGATCGATCCAGAACCACGTGCCCGCGATGCCCCACCAGCTGAACGTACCGGTCGAAACCGAGTCGCCCGCAGCCGCGGCATCGGTCACCACCTGGAAATCCATGCCCCAGCCGGTGCCCGGAGGCATCGTCTTGAGCGGCTCGGGATTCACATGATTGGTGCGCATCATCTCCACCGTGCGCGGCGCAAGCAGGCGAACGCCATTGAGTTGTCCGCCCTGCAACATCATCTCGCAGAAGCGAGCATAATCCATTGCAGTCGAATAAAGCCCGCCGCCGCCTGAAGCGCCTAACGGCACAATCGTGGCATCCGGCCGATTCGGATCCACCGCAAGACTCGCCCCGGCACCGGTGTGAACCTGCGCCAGCCGCGCAATCTTCTCCTTTGGAACGTAGAACCCGGTATCCTTCATACCCAGCGGTTCGAAGATTCGAGTGCGGGCAAAATCTGCAAACGACATCCCGGAGAACTTTTCAATAAGATAGCCCTGCACATCAACGCCGATGCTGTAAGACCAGCGCGTCCCCGGCTGCGCGAGCAGGGGGATTTGGCCCAAACCGTCAATCATCTTTTGCAGCGGAGCGCCGGCATTCAGCACGTTCCGGTCGATGATCATTTTGTCGACGGGATTATTCGGGCTGAGGACATAGCCGAGGCCGGCGGTGTGCGTCATCAGTTCACGCATCGTCATGGAGCGCTTGGCGTCTTCCAGTTTCGGCGAGCCGTCGTCGTTCTTTCCCGCAAGGACTTTCAGGTGGGCAAATTCCGGAATGTAGCGCGCGACGGGATCGTCAATCTGCCACTTTCCTTCCTCATACAGCATCATCATCGCGGTGCCGGTGATCGGCTTGCTCATCGAATAGATGCGGAAGATGGAATCTTTTTGCAACGCGTCAGCCTTGCGCACATCGAGCTGTCCAACCGCATTGAAATCCACAATCTTGCCGTGTCGTTCCACAAGCGTGACCAGGCCGGCAACTTTCTTATCGTCGACAAGTTGCTTCATCGCTGCGTCCAGACGTTTTAACCGTTCCGTGGACATGCCGACCGATTCGGCTGCGGCTGTTGAAAGATCGCGGCCACCCTTATTCGTTGCTTTCAGGTCGGCGGAAGAGGCGCGGCGGGGCGCCTGGGCCCACGACGTCATCGTAAGCGATGCCGCGACGAACAACGCGACCAGTCCGGGCACGACAACGCGAATGTGACGTTTCATAGATCTCCTTGCGATGCGGTGACCGCGCCGTTAATCTTATCAAAGTAAGCATGTCATTCACCCGACGAGCCTTTACCGCACTGGCGGCCAGTGCACTGCCCGCCAGATCCCAGAGCATACTTCAGCTTCCACCGCCCCCGCCGGGCACGCGCATCGCCTACGGCAATGACCCGAACCAGTTCGGTGAACTCCGCCTCCCGGAGTCCGGCGGACCGCACCCGGTGGTCATTTTCATCCACGGGGGATACTGGCTGGCGGCTTACGACCTCAATCACGCCGGACACATGTGTGCTGCCATTGCCAAAGCCGGCTACGCGGTCTGGAGCCTCGAATACCGCCGGATCGGACAGCCCGGCGCAGGTTATCCCGGCACCTTCGATGACATCCTCGCAGGAGCCAAACGCATCAGCCAGATCCCGGATCTTGACCTCTCACGCGTAGCTGTGGCTGGGCACTCGGCAGGCGGGCATCTCGCCCTGTGGCTGGCCGCGCAAAACGCTGTCGAACTTCGCTCCGTCGCTGGCCTCGCTGCGGTAAGCGACTTGCGCCTCGCCTACGACCTGAACCTCGGCGGCGGTGCTGTGCAGGGCTTAATGGGTTGCAGTCCCAAAAAGTGCAGCGCTAACTATGCTGCAGCATCGCCCGTAGACCTGTTACCGATCAAGGTTCCGCAACGCCTGCTGCACGGCACAGCCGACGATATCGTTCCCTTCGAACTCAGCCAGCGTTTCGCTAAAGCTTCAAAAAATGCGCAACTCATCCGGCTCCCCGATGCCGGTCACTTCGAACTCATCGACCCGCGGTCCAAAGAATGGCCCACGGTTCTCCAGAACATCACGGCGCCGCTGAAGCGTTAGAATAGGTGCTTTCCGAATAAGGACATCATGAATCGACCGCGTAGAGTCTCGATCACCCTTGCCGGTTTGTTGACGGCCGTCACTGCTCTTGCCGCGCCGCCAGCAGGCCTGACCTGCACTGCGCTCACGCAAGCCCATGCCGATGCCAGCGCCGGCACCGCGAACATTAATCACGACGGCACAGCGATTCCGGGTACGCCCGCGCCGGATATTTCGAAGGGCTTCGCCGGCATTCCGCGCTCCGCTCAGCCCAAGCTCACCGCGTCCCAGCAGCGCATCTGGGAATGCACCTATCATCTCGCTGAAGCCAACGCCGACATGCCGTATACGCTGTTTGTTCCGGCGAACTATACTCCGGGGATATCCGCTCCGCTCGTGGTCGATCTGCACGGCCTGAATATCACTCCGCTGCAGCAAATCCTGTTCGACGGGACCACCGACTTCGCCGAGAAATACGGATTCATCGTGCTTGCGCCCATGGGCCTCAACCCGGCCGCCGGCTGGGGAACCCGCCCCGGAACCCCCGTTGAAACCGCGCAGGCCCACCCGGGCGGCGACGCTCACTATGGCGCCGGTGAACTCTCTGAACTCGATGCCATCACCGCACTGAAGCTGGTCCGCGAGAAGCTCACGATCGATCCCGACCGTATCTTCCTGATGGGACATTCCCTCGGCGGTGCCGGTACGTATTACCTTGGCGGAAAATACAACGACATCTGGGCGGGGCTCGCGCCCCTGTCCGGTGCCGGCGGCATCGCCGATGCCACGGCCGCCGAGAAGTACAAATCGATCCCGATGCTGATCATGCACAGTGACAAGGACTCGATCGTTCCGGTGGTAACATCCCGCCGCTCAGTCCTTGCCTTACAGGCCGTTGGAGCACCTCATGTCTATCTCGAATACCCTGGCATGGATCACGAATTCTGGATCCGCCGCGGCGCCGACCATATGGAGAAGGTATTTCTCTTCTTCAGCATGTTATCGAAGAAGACCAACCCCGGTTTCATCACACCGGAAATGGCGCCACCACCGCCGCCAAGGCCCGCCGGAGCAGGCCGAGGTCAGCGCGATTAATTTTCGGACGGTCGCTCTATGTGATCGATCACGACAACCTCTACCGGTCCGTTTCCGGGAACCAGCTTAAGGCCAAGTTGCTCCTGTAGAGCGGTAGGCAACTCGGGTGCGTTACTATCATCCCCAATCGCTCCCACATCGGCGACTGTGAATTTCAGCGTAAAGTTAAATCTTCCCTGGAGACCGGTCCTGTCCAGGATCTGGCGTTTGTCCATCCGCAGAAAACGAGATCGAGCTAGTTCCTCAACGGGCACCGCGGTCGCTCTTAATTCATTCTCTCGTCCATTTTGAACGAACGACAATTGGCTCCTGGCGTCGTCTTGAGCCCGCTCCAATTCGCTTCCACCTTTCGCAACTACCAGCGCATACTCTGGCATTTCCCTGGTCTCGATATGCGCCCTGAATTTGAACCGATCCGCAAGAAGAGACTGCTCCATCAATGACACTTGTTCCTGCTGCTGCGCAGGACTCATTTTCTGGATCGCGGCAATAATGCGTATCGTCTATCTTCCCCGTCACTTCATAGCGATCAGACTCATTCCGAATCCAGTCTGGTCCACCCAAAATCCTCGCGCTTGAAGATAACGGAAGACCATATGCGGCCCCGATAAGCAACTCAATCTGGCCTATGAAATGAACACGATCACTGACGGGAGCTGCCGCGCCTGTCGGAGCAACCTTTACCCTCTGAGGACCGCCGGCACCCACAGGAGGAATGACAGTGCTTGGCCTCCCCGGCCTGATTGTGGCTACCTCCAACGAAGGCATGGGCTCTTTCGGCCGAAGCAACTGAGCACTCAGCGAAAACTCGCCCGCCAACAGTAACAACGCCACCAGTATCCCGAAAAAAAGCGGCTGATAGCCGTATCTCCTGCTCCGACTGCTCTGCATCAAGAGAAGAACTCCTTGCGCTTTTCGAGGCATTCCTGCCGCTCCTCATCACTGAGGGTCTTAATTCGCGCCCGCCCTGCATTGAAAACGGCCCGCGAAGAAAGCCGCAGCCGGACAAGATTATCGCGATCCTGCCGGGGCAAGATCAGGTAGTGCTTCCGGCAATCGAAACTTCGGCAGAGCAGCGGACGCCGCCCATAAATCGTGCATCCTGACGTCCCCAGATAAACACACGCGCCGGTCGAAGTCGTCGCCAGCAGAAACACCGGATTTCCATCCCGGCCGGCGGCGGTGCGAAACTGATACGATTCGACATCGTCGCCCTGTTCCGGGTGCAGAAAGAGTCCCTGATTACTGTTGCAGCACTCCGTACAGCCACCGCACGGTACCTCGCTCATTACTTTAGGCTATCGCCATTCTGGTGGTCTGGATGCCGAATTTCGCTTCAAATGACTCACCAGCGCCAGAAAATCTGACCCGTTTCTATAGACAGCAGAGGCCACAACATAGTCCGCAGCGCTGTGAGAGGTATTGCACTCGCCGATCATCGGACACATTCCGAATGAGCCGCGATCGACTAACAATCCAATATTCCGGGCATTCGCGGGCAGATCGAAAACGCGCCGCGTTCTTACAGCCTGGCCCGGATTCAACACGATGTTGAGAGGGATTTCGGACTGGTGAGGCTGCGGATCATACCTCGTTCCCTGGCCGTCCACCAGGTAGACGTTGGTCCAGATGTCCTCTGCGGCATGTGCGCCGAAACTGATGACAGTTCTTTCGGCGCGGCTAAAAATGCACAGCGTCACATCATACTCGCGTGTCTCGTTCAGACCAGATTTCGATTCGGCGCGTTCCACCGCGAGACACCAGTTGTCGACGCACTGCGGATCGCCCACGCCCAGAGGCTGTTGCTTCGCCAGTGCCGCCAGCGCCATCGATGCCACGAGAGTAAGATAACGATGGCCCCAGGATCGTAGACCGTCATGACACCGAAACCTCTCCTCGCGAAATTCCGTTGCGAAGTTATCTGATTTTACTGAATCCGGGCGAGCGCAGCTTGTTCCCTGCTCACAAGATCCCGGGGGAGTCCGAGATACCCCAATGCGGCAGCCTGGGTCTGGCCCGGCCCCAGCATCCATTTCAGAAAACTTGCGATCGCCTGCCGCTTCGCATTGCTCGAAATATGTACAGGCACAACGAACCATGTGAATGATGCGATCGGGTAAGCGCCTGCTCCCGAAGCATTAACAATTGAGGCCTTCAGGTCGTCGCCAATGATCGACTGTTTGGTCGCAGCCGCAATGCTCTCCAGACTGGCCTCCACATATTCGCCATTACGGTTGCGAACCTTGCCATAACTCAGATGGTTCCGCAGCGCGTAGATGTACTCCACATATCCAATGGAGCCGCCAATCTCTTTTACCAGTTTCGCAACACCGTCGTTGCCGCTCGCGGACTTGCCGGTCGGCCACCGGGGATCGAGACTGGCGCCTATGCGCTCCTTCCATTCAGAACTCGTTTTCGAAAAGAAATCTGTCCAGGCATAACTTGTGCCGCTTCCGTCCGACCGGTGTACAACGACGATGTCGAGGTCCGGAAGATGTAGTCCGCGATTGGCCTCGCGCAGCACCGGGTCGTTCCATTTGGTGATCTTGCCAAGCTAGATGCCGGCAAGCGCCTCCGGCGTGCAAACGATGTCGCCCGCGAAACCAGGCAGGTTCACAATTGGCACCACGGCGCCAACCACCGCCGGGAAGAATAAGTACTTCTCTTCATCGCCCGGTGCGATTTCATGAATGGCATCAGGACTGTCCGAAGTTCCGAAGTCCGTTTCCCCCGCCAGCAGTCGCCGAATTCCGGCTCCCGAACCAACCGGATCATAGGCGATCTCCACATTCGGATTCTCCCGCCGGTAATTCGCGAACCATTTCTCATAAACCGGGTAAGGGAATGTCGCGCCCGCGCCTTTAAGCGTAATAGGATCGCCCGCAGCGGGCGTCGCAGGCCGCGCCGGTCCGGGGTCATGTTCGAGCGCATCGGCCAGTTGTTTCGCTATTCGCCTGGCAAGGGCTTTCGATACATCGCCCGATCCGGTAGCCGGCGTTACAAGATAAGACCAAAGCGTTTCGCCTTTCTTGTCTCGCAATTCCACCGACAGATAGCCGTCATAAACAGGTGTCCCGTCGGACGGCAGTCTGCCGGACCGCGGATTCAGACTGCGGTATCCCTTAACCCAAACCTCACCGCCCCCGCCCAGGATTAAATCGGCGCTCGATTCGTCCGCCACAACCGAAACTGAACTCTGCTTGCGGAGCTCGCCGATTACATCGTCACGGAGTTTCTCCGCGCCTTCCTTCGTGGCGAATAGCTCGACGTAAATCCGTCTGACACCTGTGGCATTGACAGCAAAAGCGGCCACGCACAAGATGAAAAGTATTCGCAAACTTACAATCCTGACATCGAAATTCAATCCGTAAATTACGTTCACGTTACAGCCAGGTAAATGTTCAGTGGCGTGACTTCCGAACCGTTGACAGGTTTAAAGTCACTGTCGAACGATGGTAGATCTGCGCCTCCTTATCGCTATTCTGATTCTCGCGCCCGGGCTTTCGTTTGCTCAGGAAGCCGATGCCCCCGCAGCCCCGTCCGGAAGCGGGGAATCATTTCTCGATCGCTTTTGGGTCTCCTTCCAGGCGAACTTTATCCGCCAGCAGGCGCCCGCCTTCGAAGCAAAGTATTCGGGGCCGAACAGCTTTGGACCCGGAAAGGATCATGCCTCATCGCGCGTCGAAACTCTCTACACCGGTTTTCAGATCACCTCGCGATTGGAGATTCTCGCGGATGTCGAAAGTGCCGGTGGCGCCGGCCTCAGCAATGCGCTCGGAATAGCCGGCTTCACCAATGTAGATGTAGTCCGCAATCCCGCTTTGGGCGAGTCGCCCTATGTCTCGCGCGTCATGCTTCATTACACGATTCCGCTGAGCAGGCAAATCGCCGAGGCCACCCGCAATCCCCTGTCCCTTGCTTCCGTATTGCCAGTCCGGCGTCTGGAACTTCGCGCCGGCAAGATGAGCACAGTGGATTTCTTCGATCTAAATTCCGTGGGCAGCGACAGCCACCTTCAGTTCATGAACTGGGCCATCGTAAACAACGGCGCTTATGACTACGCGGCCGACACGCGCGGCTATACGTACGGTTTAGTTGCCGAATACTACGACGGCCCGTGGGCAGCGCGCTTCGGCGAGATGCTGATGCCCACTGTGGCCAACGGCATCAAGCTCGACTGGGATCTGGCGCGGGCCCGGGGCGAGAATTTCGAAGTTGAATACCGCCCTTCGTTGTTTCCGAAACGCGCAACTGTAGTAAGGGCGCTGGCATTCATCAACCACGCCAATATGGGCAGCTATCGCGAAGCGATCGACGGCTACCTGTCAGGCAAGGATCCGGTTCCGGACGTCACTCTCTATCGCAAGCAGGGAAATGTGAAATACGGCTTCGGCCTCAATGTCGAGCAGGAACTGGCTCCTCTGTGGCGCGTATTCGGGCGTCTGGGCTGGAACGACGGAGCGAACGAATCGTTCGCCTACACGGAAATTGACCGCACCGCCGTGTTCGGCAGCGATTTTCGCGGGAATCCCTGGCATCGCGTGCAGGACAAAGTTGGCGCGGCATTTGTTGCCAATGGACTCTCCGGCGATCACCGGCGTTACCTCGCGCTGGGCGGACAGGGTTTCATCCTGGGCGATGGGGGATTGAACTACGGACTTGAAAAAATCTTCGAGACATATTACACAGCCCACGTCTGGCGCGGCATCTCGGTTGCGGGCGACTACCAGCATGTGACCGATCCGGGCTACAATCGCGATCGCGGCCCCGCTTCAGTCTTCAGCATCCGCCTTCATGTCGAAGACGCACTTCCCTTCGACAAATTCCACATCGGCAAATAGCGCTAGTAGTCAATTTCACCCAATGTCACAGTTTTCCCTGAACCTGACTCGGAGGTGGGGCAGACCCCCGGGTCTGCAGCCGGTCCCCCGACCGGCTACCGTTTTAAACGACTACCGGCTTAAATTAAAGCCGGTAGAATCCGCGACGACTGAAAGTCGCGGGAGTACGGCTGAAGCCGTCTGAAGGGTCTCCGGCTGAGAGCCGGCTCAAGGCTCCGTGGGCGCGGTGATCTTGAAGCCCTGATCGTCTTCGTCCCACTTTTCACTTTCGATATAGGCCTTGATCGTCGCCTCATCCACTGCGCCCACCGTCGCACAGAAATTATCCGCGCGCCCACATGTGTTGTCCCCAATATCGTTTTCGCAACTCCGGAAACTCCGCCTGCAGATGCCGACTGGAGCGCCCCTTGACGTATTGCACCAGTTTCGCCGGCGATAGAACTGGCGGGGCCCACAACAGCAGGTGCATCTGGTCCGGCGACACCGCTCCTCGTACGATCACCACATCCCGCGCCTGGCAGATCTGACCGATCAGGTCGCGCGCCCGCTCCGCCACTCGCCCGCGCAGTATCTTGTAACGGTACTTCGTGCACCAGATCACGTGAACCTTCAGATCGAAAACCGCGTGCGCGCTGTGCCTGTATTCCGCCATTCCTTCATTGTCGAAGGCGCGGAACGGGCGGCTAAAAGCTGACCGCTAAAAGGCGGTGGGGTTAAACCGGGCGGACGGAGCTAAATCGATATGCGCATTTCTATTCGCAGGCGCGGCTCCGCGCCAGATTCATCAGAGTCTGATGCGTGCCGAGGACTTCCGGAGACTGCGGCTTCCCTTCGGGTTTCGACTGCGACCACACGCCATCGGCATCCAGAATCCACGCCTGGCGCCGGTCGCGAAGGCAAATATCCAGACACTCCCACAGCCTCTCTTTGGCGCCCGCGGCAAATACAGGCGTCACCACCTCGACGCGCCTGGAAAGATTGCGAAACATCCAGTCCGCTGACCCGATATAGAAATCTCCATCGAGCGGATCTTCTTCACCACCCGCGAAGTGAAAAACTCGCGAATGCTCCAGAAAGCGCCCGATGATTGACCGGATCCGAATATTCTCCGTGATCCCTTTGACACCCGGACGAAGGCAACAGAAGCCACGCACAATCAAATCGATAGGTACCCCTGCGGAGGATGCCTCGCAAAGCGCCTCGATCATCGCCGGATCTTCCAGTTGGTTCATCTTGGCAATGATGCGCGCGGGGCGCCCGGCTTTCTTGTTCTCGGTCTCACGCCGAATGAGTTCAAGCAGCCTGAGACGCATAGTAGACGGAGCGACTAGAAGTGTGGAACAATCCGGTGCATTCGAATGCCCGGTCAGATAGTGGAAAAGATTCACCACGTCCCGCGTGATCGCCGGATTGCTGGTGAAGAGGCCGAAATCCGCGTAGAGCCGCGCCGTTTTGACATGGTAGTTTCCCGTACCGATGTGGGCGTAACAGCGAAGTCCGCCTTCCTCTTTGCGCACTATGAGCGCGGTCTTGGCATGGGTCTTGAGGCCGCGCACCCCGAACGTCACATGCGCGCCCGCGCGCTCAAGCTCGGCCGCCCAGTGAAGATTGCGTTCCTCATCGAAACGGGCCTTCAGTTCCATCACACAGGCAACCTGTTTGCCATTCTCAGCGGCGCGGACGAGTGACTTCACGAACGGGGTATCGTCCCCGATACGATAAGCGGTCATCTTGACGGAGACGGTCAGCGGATCGTCCGCAGCGGCGCTAATGAAGTGTTCCACCGTTGCATCGAAGCTGTCGTAAGGATGATTCACCAGCAGGTCGCCACACTGAATAGCAGCAAACATAGCGGCGTTCCCGTCTTCAAACGCCTGTGGGGGAAGAGGCGTCCAGACCGCATCGCGCAGCGCAGGCAAAGGCAGCCCCGCGATCTCAAACAGGGTTGTGTAGTCGACCTCGCCGGGCATGTCGTAGACATCGTCGGAGGACAATTCAAATCGCTTTCGCAGACTTTCCTTCACGGCGGCATCGGCGCCGGGTCCGAATTCCAGCCGCACCACGGGTTCGTAGCGGCGCTGCCTCACCTGTTCCCGCACGGCATCGGCAACCTCCGCTGTGGCGCCGTCGTCTTCGTCCTCGACTTCCGCATCACGCGTAAGGCGCACCACCGTAGCGGCCGACAGCGTCATCCCGCTGTAAAGACGATGCGCGTTGCCGCGCACAACCTCGTGGAGGGGAACGAAGAGCCTTTCGCCCGGCGCAAGGTCATTGGTCAGCGGAACCCATTGCTTCAGCACGTTGGGAACTTTAACCCGGGCGTACATTATGTCGCTGCTGCCGGGATCGCGCAGCAGAAAAGTCAACGACGTGGACAGATTCGAGAGAAAAGGAAACGGATGCGCGGGATCGATAACCAGCGGTGTCAATGCGGGCGATACCTTCGATTCGAAATAACCGCCTGCCTCTTCCCGTTGTCGCTCTGTCAGTTCATCCCATCCGCACAGGGCAACTCCATGGCTGGCGAGTTGCGGGATGATGACCTGGCGGTAACACTCTGCCTGGCGGCGGAGCAGGGGAAGCAGTTTTTCCCGAATTTGCTTGACAGCAGGCCGGCCATCGTGAAGTGCAGCGTGCCGCAGTACAGCCATCCGCTTCATGAAAAATTCGTCGAGATTGGAGGTGAAGATTGCGAGAAATTTGGCCCGCTCGAGCAGGGGCGTCCGCTGGTCAAGCGCCTCTGCCAGAACCCGCTCGTTGAAATCCAGCCAACCCTGATCCCGATCGATCCAGACTTCGGATAGTTCTCGCGACAAGGGTGTATTCAGAACACCGCGGTCACCGATGGAAACTGTAACTGCCGCCGTAAGTGGCGCCGGCGCCGGATCGGCTGCTGAGGGCAACTCAGAAGTGGAAGTTGACGTTCCGGAGCGCGTCTTCGTAGGCCTGACGGGCTTCTTTGGCCTGGTTTCTGGCTTCATCTTCTGCAAACCCCGCATTCTCCCACACATCCACCGCGTGAACCGTGTGGTCGGCCGTCGCCAGGTCTTCCTCCGCGCGAATCGCGGCAATCCAGCGTTCCACGGCAATCTTGTACTTGTGGCGAAGTTTGTCCAGTTCTGCGATATCCATAGCGATGTCCATATTCAGTCCCTGCGATTCACCAGGCTAGGAAATGTGCCGGAACGCCCAGAAGAGGGCACCGGACATCAGCATTGCCGCAGGCAGTGTGAGCACCCAGGCGAGCGCCAAATTGCGTACCGTACTCAACTGCAGGCCCGTGCGGTTCGCCGCCATGGTTCCCGCAATCCCGGAAGACAGTACGTGGGTTGTACTCACCGGCAGGCCAAGACTATCCGCAGTCATGATCGTGGCCATGGCCGTGATCTCAGCCGCTGCGCCCTGCGCGTACGTCAGATGTTCTTTGCCGATCTTTTCCCCCACCGTAACCACGATGCGTTTCCAGCCGATCATGGTGCCGAGCCCCAGAGCCATCGCGACCGCCACCTTTACCCAGCCCGGAATGAATTTGGTAGCGAGGTCGAGGTGCTTCTTGTAATTGGCGAGGACCTTCTTGTCATCCGCGTTGAATTCCGTTTTGCCGGATTTTTGCACCAGTCGCAGCGTCTCGCTGATCACATACATGTCGTTGCGGAGGTTGCTCATTTTGTCGGTTGGAACGTTCTTATAGATCCCGAAATCCTTTACTTCATTCCCGACATCGTTCATGTACTGGCGCAGCGCCAGCATCGTATTGTCGTCGTATTGCTTTGTGCGGATGTAATTTGTCAGATCGTCCCGGGAATCCGCCACAACCGCCGAGGGCTTCACATACTTGTCTACGATCGCGACCGTCTGCGCCGTGGACGCCAAAAAGTCCGCCGTCTGGGCAGGCGTGACAGCGTGGTTGAGTGCATACGCAGTCGGTACGGTGCCGACGAGGATCAGCATGATGAGTCCCATGCCCTTCTGTCCGTCGTTGGAGCCGTGAGCAAAGCTGACGCCCGTGCAGGTCAACACCAGCAAGCCCCGAATCCAGAATGGCGGCGGCTCTTCACCGACCGGCGCCTCATAAAGCCGTCTGTCTTTGATCACCGCCTTGCAGATGAGAAGGAGAATAGCTGCAAGGCCAAATCCAACCAGCGGCGATATCAGAAGCGATTTGCCTACGTTCAAAGCCTGATCCCAGTCAACCCCGCTGGTGCCCGACTTCGGCGACATGAGCTGATTGGCAATGCCCACGCCAATAATCGAGCCGACCATAGTGTGGGAGCTCGATGCCGGAAGTCCGAGATACCAGGTCCCGATGTTCCATAGGATTGCCGCGATCAGCAGTGCAAAGACCATCGCAAAGCCGGCTCCGCTGCCCACCTGGAGAATCAGTTCGACGGGCAGCAGGGAAATGATTCCGAAGGCTACTGCGCCGGAGGAGGTGAGCACCCCGATGAAATTCCACATCCCCGACCACACCACCGCTACATGCGGTTCCATGGAGTGGGTGTAAATAACAGTTGCCACGGCGTTCGCCGTGTCATGGAAACCGTTTACAAACTCAAACCCCAGCGCGGTGAACAGCGCAACTCCAAGCAAAATGAACTCGTATGTTGACGTATTGCGGACATTGCCAAGATCGTTTGTCAGGGCAGTGACCGAATAGATCAGGCCTGCGACTAACGCAATGCCGAATATAATCATGCCGATTCTTCCCGGGTTCCGGGACATCTTCTTTTGCAACGCTGGTGCGGCTGCAGCCATAGTGCTCCTTAAGGATCGGAGTATAGCTTTTCGTGTGTGAATTCTTGTTTACAGAAAAATGACAAAATCAGCCGTTGAATCGGCGGCTGGATGGGCTTTACGAGCTCCCTCTGTCAATTGCCTAATGTAGCGGATTCGGGATTGCTGATCTGTTGGACGGCTTTCCACGTCCCGTCAGATTGCTTGCGGAAGATCGCGATAAACCGGCCCTTCTCCGTGGCAACCTTCCCGCTTCCTGGATCAATTGCCTTGAGCACGTAGGTGCCGCGGGCGTACCCGAGGTCGCCACCCTTCGAGACCTCCACCTGGACAGGCTGCAAAATGAGCGACCAGCGCGGATCGGACACTACATTCTTCATCGTTTTGGCGATGGAATCCCTGCCGGTCATCGTCGGAGAATTCGGGACTATCAAATTTCCGTCATCGGTGAAATGGGCGGCAATGCGGTCAGAATCGTTGCCAGCCCAGTCCGTGACAAAAGCGGCAACCTCGCCATCGAGTTTGTCAGGCGTCTGTGACTGTGCGAGCGCGGCCAGCACCAGAGACCCCAAAGTTAGAAGTAGTGATGTGTAGCGCATCGCTTTGTCTATGGTACGCGCGGGTTCAGCCGCGTATGTGGAACCGAAACCAGCATTCGGACTAGATACTACCGCATTACGGTATAGAATAAATCCGCAATAACCTCTTTGCCCGGTAGCCTCTCCAGGAGACTTCGATGAAACGATTTCTAACAGCGTCGGCGGCATTAGCAGTCCTCGTCGGGTCCGCCCTCGCACAGCGTAAAGCAACCATCCAAAACGTTCCTGAAATTCAATTCACCTCCGTACCGAATTTCCTGAAGCTTCCACCGGGCGAGCAGCTGGGCGAATCCGTCGCGGTAGCAACAAACTCCAAAGGCCACATCTTCGTCTTTCATCGCAGCGCCAGCACGCGCCTTTTCGAATTCGACCAGACCGGCAAATTCTTGAAGGAAATCGGCGCAGGCTACATCGGGTTCGAGTTCGCCCACTCCGTCCGCATCGACAAAGACGACAACATCTGGACCGTCGACGAAGGCACCGACATGGTCACCAAATTCAGTCCCGAAGGCCGGGTGCTGATGGTGCTGGGCCGAAGGCCCCCGGCCGTAGCGGGAATGCTTCCAGCGCCTCCCGGCCCGAATCTCCCCGCGCAGAAATATGCTTTCTGCCGCCCCACCGACATTGGCTGGGATCCGCAGGGCAACATCTTCATCTCCGACGGCTACTGCAACAACCGCGTCGTGAAGTACGACTAGGATGGTCGTTTCCTCGCCCAGGCCGGCAGCGAAAAAGCCGGCAGTGCGCTTGGGGAATTCAACCTTCCCCACAGCCTGCAGGTCGACGCGACGGGCAACGTCTGGGTCGCCGATCGTTCCAACTTCCGCTATCAGGTGCTCGATAACAACCTGAAGCCAATCCGCGAAATAACTGATCTCGGCGTCGGCTGGACCGTCTGCATTTCCGCCGGCCCGCACCAGTACGCATTCATGTCGAATTCAAATCCCAACGGCAACGTGCCCGGCAGTTGGGAGATCACGGGTGAAATCTACAAGGCCGAACTCGACGGCGCCGTGCTGGGTAAATTCGGTCACCCTGGCAAACTGGCTCCCGGATTCCAGGTCGTTCACATGATGGATTGCCGTGACCCGAACGCCGTCATTACCGGTGAAATCGAATCATGGCGCGTGCAGAAGCTGGTTCTTTCCCGGTTCGCCCGATCCGACGGAGGTGCGCAATGAAAAAGGCATTGATCGCGTTTATATTCGCGGGCGTGATCGCCGCGACCCAGGCCGTGGCGCAAAACTCCGCGCCCGAAATTAAATTCGACTCCGTACCCAATGCCCTTCAGCTTCCGGACGGACTCTACCTCGGCGAAGTAGGCGGCGTCGCGACGAATTCCAAAGGAGACATTTTCGTCTACAACAGCTCCGGCCATCCCAGCATCACCATCGGCACCGCGCGACCTTTCGCCCACGGCGGCGCAAGACTCCTCCAGTTCGATCGCAGCGGCAAATTCGT
>Ga0182013_10003216_pt1 | contig 20642 bp, 18 predicted proteins | sample 612S2MmetaG_FD_120487 | JGI IMG/M metagenome (GOLD analysis project Ga0182013, IMG submission 120487) | Permafrost microbial communities from Stordalen Mire, Sweden - 612S2M metaG | ecosystem: Environmental > Terrestrial > Soil > Wetlands > Permafrost | place: Sweden: Stordalen | collected... | reverse complement strand
TACGTAAACCCCGCGATCATCTGGCCGGCAGTCACCAGCGGGATGTCCAACATCAACGAACTGCAGCCGGGAGCAGTGGCGGTACCTGGCGCTGGGTCCGAGCTCCCTGCCTTTGCCAGCGTGCACGGGCCCGCGAGCGTGCCGGGCCTGGGCGGGGTTTCGGCGGCGCCGGCCCGGTCCGTACTCGTCGGGCGATTGTCGGTACCCCAGAGTTGGACGGCGGCCACCCAGGTGGCCAACCATTCGGGCGTGGCGCTCCCGGGAGGGGGCTGGACCGGGACTGTGGTGCCGGAGAGCTCGTCGGGGGTGCCCGGCATGCCGGGGGTTCCGGCTGTCGGCCCGGCCGCCAACCACTTCGGCAGTGGACCGCGATACGGGTTCCGCCCGACGGTAATGGCACGGCCACCGGCCGCCGGATAGCAGGAGCGGACCACGACAACTGCGTGGCGGCTGGGTTGACGCACGTCGCTGCGGGTGCCACCGTGGGTTTTGTATGCACCTCGCTAGGTGAGGCTTCTGCATGGATATAGGCCACTGACCTCGAACGTCGAAAGACGCCCCGGGTCAGGACAGCTCTTCCCGGCTTAAGGGTTGAGCCCAAGTGGCTTCCGGCTTTGATTGAGCTGGATACGCCGTGTGGTGCCAAAGCTCTGACGAGAGGGGTGCGGACTCGGTGTTTACTGATGTTTTCGCTGGGCCGTCTTCCCGTGTGCGAAGTGCGGCACCCCCGTGTGCCCTGGCCGTGAGGAGGTGAGAGCGAAATGAGTTCCGACGACAGTCCGTATGCCAGATCGATGATCATTTCGTTGCGATCCGACCCCGGCACCCCTTCCACCGCCTGAGCCGGATTAGCCCGGAAAGACCTGGATTGCAAGCCCTTTCACGGTGTCCCTAAGCGCGGCATGCGCTGTGAGGAGCCCCGTGGCTCCCACGTTCCATCTCACCGGGTTGCTTCCGGCCGCGGCTAACTAGCTATCGAGCTTGGCCGCAACACAATTCAGCATCACATCCCGCTTCGGGGAGAGGTAACCATGACCGCAATACTGGATATCGCCGTGTTGCCGGCGGAAGTCAATTCGGCTCGGATGTATTCGGGCGCGGGTTCGAGTCCGATGTTGGCTACGGCGTCGGCGTGGAAGGGGCTGGCCGCTGAATTGCATTCCACGGCAGCGTCGTATGGGTCGCTGCTCACGGCATTGACCAGCGAAGGATGGCATGGTCCGGCGTCGGCGTCGGCGTCGGCGTCGATGGCGGGCGCAGCCGCGCCCTATGTGGCGTGGATGAGTAGCACTGCGGTGCAGGCTGAGCAGGCCGCCGCCCAGGCCGAGACGGCGGTGGCGCGCGGTTGCCGGCCCACTCGGTCCCATCTGGGCAATGGGCAACTCCGCGTCCGCGGGGCGTGGCCGTTCCTCGATCATCGCCACCATGTCGGTACCGCCAAGCTGGACCGGCCCGGCACTCCTGCACAACCCGCTGTCCTCAACCCTGGGAGGCACACCAATGGTGGCTCCTCCGTCAGCGATGGCAGCAGGTGCCGCTGGGCGGCAACATGACCCAGGCCTACGGACGAGCAGTACCCCAATACGGCTTCCGCCCCACCTTCGTCGCACGTTCGCCGGCCGCAGGTTGAAGTTCATGCAGGGGAGGGCTGCGGATAGCCCAGCTCGTACCGCTGACCACCGCATACGGCGGCAATCCGCCTCACAGCAAACCCCCAGCAGCGGGCAAGCCTCGCTTCAGCTACGCATGTTTAATTTGGGTGAACTCTAGGGGAGGACAGCATGGCTATTAACCATCAATTCGGCGACGTTGCTGCCCATAGCGGGGGCATGCCCGGCACCGACAGCCCCGTCGGCTGCACCTAGGGCCGAAGATTCGATGGCATCCTGTACCAGCGTCCAGACCGGCCCTCCGGAAGCGATCAGCACTTGAGAACCGCGCCGATCCGGTATGCCCGAGCGCCCTATTCGAAATATCGGCAACCGCTTAGAGGAGGTTTCTGCGTTCGCGATCGATGTTATTGATAATCAAGACCGAAAATAACTGACGCGATCGCCGAAGACGTCGATCCACAAATAGTTCGAATAAATCGATCCACGGTTATATGTGGATCGGTTTCACTTGCCTACTGGTCATCAAATATAGGCGTGACCAGTGTTTTTGCTGTCTTAAACAATTCACTGCGGATGTATAAGACCCACGACGGATAAGGCGTCTATGACATCTTCCCGTTACATTGTTATTACCTGTTCGGAACAGATTTTCGCTACGTTTTGCTCACGATGATTGCTATGTTCACTGCGAGTCGGGCGCAGAGATATCTGCCAAATATTCAAACCGGGAGAGCGCTTGTCTGTTGACATCAAACACATCGAATAAGCGACGGATCTGACCGATTTCTCAAGAGTGTCGAGGCCCGCTTCAGGGCGGACCTGATCATCATGGCGGCCACTCAACGGAACCGGAACGTTCTCGACTGCATCGTTATCTGAGGTCATTAGAGGGAGGAACCCAATGTCTTTTGTCACCACACAGCCCGAGTCGCTGGCGGCGGCGGCCAGCAGTTTGGCGGGTATCGGCTCGGCGATGAGTGCGGGTAGCGCGGCGGCGGCTAGCCCGACGACCGGGGTGGTTCCGGCCGCGGCCGACGAGGTGTCGGTGCTGGCTGCTGCGCAGTTCGCCGCGCATGCGCAGGTGTATCAGGCGGTGGCGGCGCAAGCTGCGGCGATTCACGAGCAGTTTGTGTCCACGTTGGGGGTCAGCTCAGCGTCGTATGCGGCCACCGAGGCCGCTAACGCGGCCGCCGCGGGATAAAGGACCGGAGGTCGTAGATGTTGGATTTCGGGGCGCTACCGCCGGAGGTCAATTCCGCACGGATGTATGCGGGAGCGGGTTCGGGGCCGATGTTGGCAGCTTCGGCGGCCTGGGATGCATTGGCTTCGGATTTGCAGTCCGCGGCGGCTTCGTACGGGTCGACGATCCAGAGTTTGACGGTCGGGTCGTGGGCGGGTCCGTCCTCGGTGGCGATGGCGGCTGCGGCCACGCCGTATGTGGCGTGGATCACCGCGACCGGGGCGCAGGCCGAGTTGGCGGCCAGCCAGGCCAAGATCGCCGCGGGCGCCTACGAAACCGCGTTTGCGGCGATGGTGCCGCCGCCGGTGATCGCGGCTAATCGTGCGCTGCTCGCGGCGTTGGTCGCGACCAACATTTTGGGCCAAAACACCGCGGCGATCGCGGCTGCTGAAATCCATTACGCGGAAATGTGGGCCCAGGATGCGGCCGGGATGTATGCCTATGCCGGCTCGTCGTCGACCGCGTCGCAGTTGACGTCGTTCACCGAGCCGCCGCAGACCACCAACGCGACCGCGGCGGCCGTTCAACCGGCGGCCGCCACCGCCACCTCGGCGGCCTCGGGCGTCGGCTCACAGCTGGTCGCCCTGATCGAGTCGATACCGACGTGGTTGCAAACCCTGGCAACGAATATCGTGTCCTTGCCGACGCAAGCCTCGTCGTTTTTGGAGGGCCTGGCAATACCGAATTATCTCAACATTCCACTGTTGCCGACCCTTGAGACCAACCTGGGAAACCTGAACACTTTCTTCTCGGCCATCGCGTCGCAGTCCTACTCTCTGCAGGGGTTGTCTTCCATACCCGGTGGGCCGTTCCTGTCGTTTGGGCAGACGTACGCCTACGCCCAAAACGGCCAGTCCCTGGCCGCCTTCGGCGCTCCCGCAAAAGCCGCAGTCGGGGCGTTGGCGCCGCTGATGGGCGGGGCGCCGGCACACCTGAGCTCGGCGAGCTTAGGTGCGGCGCCAGTCTCGGGGTCCATGGGCAGAGCGGCTCTGGTGGGCAGTATGTCGGTGCCACAGGGCTGGACCGAAGCCGCGCCGGGGATCAAGACGCTGGCCTCGGTGCTGCCGATGAACATGGCGGCCGCCCCGGCGGCCTCTTTGACCGCTGAGGGCGGCGTCTTCAGCCAGATGGCCCTGTCGAGCCTGGCCGGGCGCGCCCTCACCGCGAGCTCGTTCAGCTCCACTGGCGGCGCCGCGGCAACGTCATTTGGCGGTCTGGTGGCCGAAGCTGACCCCGCCGCAGCCACCATCATCGTGATACCGGCTCTCGAGGACTGACGGCAATGACAGCGATGAGAGGGGTATAGACATGTTCTACGCAGCATTTCCGCCAGAGTTCAACTCGGGCCGGATGTACACCGGCCCGGGATCGGGGTCGATGCGGTCCGCCGCCGCGGCCTGGGACGGGCTGGCCACCGAATTGCAATCGACGGTGTCCGCCTATTCATCGGTGATCTCCACCCTGACCAGTGGGGACTGGGTCGGTCCGTCATCGCTGGCCATGGCGGCCGCGGTCACGCCCTACCTGAGCTGGATGCAGGCCACCGTCGCCCAAGCGGCCGAAGCCGCAACCCAGGCCACCGCGGCGGCCGCCGCCTATGAGACGGCGTTCGCCGCGCACGTGCCACCCACCGAGGTCGCGGCCAACCGCAGCCAACTGGCGTCGCTGGTGGCGACTAACACGTTCGGGCAGAACACCGCGGCGATCGCGGCCACCGAGATCCAATACGCCGAAATGTGGGCCCAAGACGCCCTGGCGATGGACAACTACACCAGCTCGGCAGCGGCCGCCACCAACGTGACGCCGTTCACCTCCGCGCCGCAGATCACCAACGCCGGCGGGCTGGCCGCCCAGGCGGCATCGGTAGGACACGCCGCTGCCACCTCGGCCGGCAGTGCGCAGTCGGTCGTGTCAGAGCTGCAAACCTTCATCACGCAAGTGACGAAAACGCTGGCAAACCTGGGCACCAGCATCAATGACACCGGCAACAATCTCCTGAACTCGCTCTTTGGGGCGGGCGCGGCAACCTTATATACAGACCTTTACAACGTCATCAAGGTTCCGCTCAGCTTCACCACGGGCTACAACGACATCGGCCTGCTCATCAACTTTCCCGTATCGCAGTTCCTCAAGTTCGCCCCGAAGCCAACATCAGCACTTGGCGCGCTCCCCAAAGACGCGCTGGGCGCCGGGCTGGTGCCGCACTGGGGCCGGGGCACGCTGTTCAACGCCGTCCAGGGCGGTATGGGAAATGCCGGCACATTGGTCGACAAGTTGTCTGTTCCACCGAGCTGGGCCGTCAACACCCCAGCCGTCAGAATGGTCGCCTCCGCCTTGTCGGCCGCTGGGCCAGACGCAGTACCGGCGGCCGCGCTCGGCGAGGGGGGCCTGTTCAGTTCCATATCCACGGCGGGGATGCTCGGTGCCGCCATGGGCTCCGGAGGTCCCACTGTGGTGGCCCGTGCCGGCGTGCGGGGTCGTATCAAGCCGCTCAAAGACCTCAAGGACGCCCACTCACCGGAGAAACTGCAACGCCTGGTCGCACAAATCTCGGAAAAGCCCGAAAGCGTGCAGCACCACACTGTCGATCAAGAGGGCCTGGACAGCCTCCTCGAACAGCTGGCCAAAAAACCCGGCATCCACGCGGTGCACCTGAAAAAAGGCGACAAGGCCAAAGTTGTTCCCTCGGAGGCGTAATTGGCTGGCGAGCAGTCTAATTCGGTGTTCAAGCCGCTTGCCGTTGGTGCGCAGTCGCCCACGGGCTGCGCCAGCAGCGCGGCGAGTTAAGGCATTCTGGAGTGCAAGCGAATGCGTATGCATCGGAGAAAGGTGAGTTATGAAACGGCTACTTGCGCTACTCGGCGTTTTCGCCATGATCGGCCTCGCGGCGCCGGTGTCTGCCGATCCGGACGACCTCAGCGGCGACGACGCTGGCTTCCTCTCTGCGCTGCGACAAGTCGGCATTGACTACGCCAACCCCGCTCAAGCCATCACGTCCGGCAAAGCGGTATGCACATGCCTGAGTGGCGGCGAGTCCGGCCTGGAGTTGGTCCACGACGTGAAATCTCACAACCCCGGAATGGACATGGAGGTCGCATCCAACTTCGCCATGATCTCAGCGAAATTCTACTGCCCCCAACAACTCTCCAAGGCCTGACGCTAACGCGATCGCCGCGGCCATCGACTGCCGGAGTTGACGGCAGAATGACCGTGTGGCAAGGCGGCGGTTTACGGCGGATGGCTGCAACGCAACGGGTTTGACCGAGTTCCACCTGCTGTTCACTTGGATCTGGTTAGCTGCCGCCGACCGGCGGGCGTCCTGGTGCCGGCATCACCCGGCATTGCGCGGGTGCTCAGGTTGGGGTCAGAGGGGGTAGCAGCCATGCAGACATTGAGTGTTGCCGAGTTCGCACTCCGACTCGCCGTCGGTGTGGGTTGCGGCGCGCTCATCGGATTAGAGCGGCAATGGCGAGCGCGCACGGCCGGGCTGCGTACCAACGCGCTGGTGGCCGCCGGCGCGACCCTGTTCGTGCTCTACTCCGTGGCGACCGAGGACAGCAGCCCGACCAGAGTCGCGTCGTACGTGGTGTCCGGGATCGGGTTTCTCGGCGGTGGCGTCATCCTGCGCGAGGGGTTCAACGTCCGGGGCCTCAACACCGCCGCCACCCTGTGGTGCTCGGCCGCCGTCGGTGTGCTGGCCGCGTCGGGTCACCTGGTGTTCACGCTGATCGCCACCGGCGTCGTCGTCGGCATCCACTTGTTCGGACGGCCCCTGGGTCGCCTGATCGACCGTGATCACCTCAGCGAAGACGACGAAGGCCTGCAGCCGTACCTGGTGCAGGTGGTGTGCCGTCCCAAAGCAGATAAATACGTGCGCGCGCAGATCGTGCAATACACCAGCAACAACGACATCACGCTGCGCGGCATCCGATCAGGACAGACCGATGATGCCGTCACGGTAACCGCGCACCTCCTCATGAACGGCCATACGCCGGCAAAGCTTGAACAGCTGGTAGCCGAATTGTCCGTGCAGCCGGGTATTCAGGCGGTGCAGTGGAACGCCGGAGATCAACTGCAGACAGACTGACCCAACCGGGATTAGGGGCGGGCCTGCAGATCTGGTGCGGCCGCAGCCAGCAATTCAATGCGGCTTCGGATCAGTGGTGGATAGATCCGCTGGGTATTGACGATCTGCTTGGTGGCCACCGAACTCGTGCATCCCCTGCTATGGCGGGTTTGACCACCTGGCTGCCCGACGCCAGCACCAGTCGGTCGTAGCCGTACGTGACGCCGTCTGCTGTGGTGACGGTGCCGGTATCGGTGTTGATCGCGGTCACTTCGGCGGCGATATGCGCAACCCCGGCGGGATCGAGCACGTCGGCGAGCGGGATGCGGCACTCGCTCAAATCGGCCTCGTAATTGCGTACCCGGGTGTCGTGAAATGGTGTGGCGCTCAGCACGGTGACATCGACTGTGCCCGCCGGGACGCCGAGCTCATCGAGTCGTCGGGCAGCCCCGAGCGCCGCCCAAAGCCCCGCGAACCCGGAGCCGATCACGACCACACTGGTCAACGACTCAACACCCCGACGATCTCGTCATCATCCACAGTGTGAATGAGCGTCACCTCTACCGTCCACAAGGGTGCATCGCGGGTCGTAATCTGTCTGTGTGGGCGCTTTCGCTGGTTTCTTGTCCGTGCTACCCCCGCAGATGCGGGACCCGGTGCTGTTTGCCATTCCATTCTTCCTGCTGTTGTTGATTCTCGAGTGGACCGCTGCCCGCAAGCTAGAACGCATCGAAACCGCTGGCACGGACAACCCCGACGTCGCCCACGTGCAAAGGCCCGGCGCGGGCGCCTACATGACCCGCGACTCTTGGGCAAGCATCTCGATGGGGCTGGTGTCGGTGGCCACCACCGCCGGTTGGAAGTCCTTGGCCCTCCTTGGCTACGTGGCGATCTACACCTACGTGGCGCCCTGGCATCTTTCGGCAACCCACTGGTACACCTGGGCAATCGCGATCCTCGGCGTCGATCTGCTGTACTACACCTACCACCGCATCGCGCACCGAATCCGGCTGATCTGGGCCACTCACCAGGCTCACCACTCCAGCGAATACTTCAATTTCGCCACCGCGCTGCGGCAAAAATGGAATAACAGCGGCGAGATCTTGATGTGGATCCCCTTGCCGCTGTTGGGGATTCCCCCCGGGATGGTGTTCTTCAGCTTCTCGCTGAACCTGATCTACCAGTTCTGGGTGCATACCGAGCGGATCGACAAGTTGCCGCGTCCGATCGAATTCGTCTTCAACACACCGTCACACCATCGCGTGCACCACGGGATGGACAAGCTGTACCTCGACAAGAACTATGGCGGCATCCTGATCGTCTGGGACCGGCTCTTCGGCAGTTTCCAGTCCGAGCTGTTCCGCCCGCACTACGGCCTCACGAAGCAGGTTGACACGTTCAATATCTGGACCCTGCAGACTCGCGAATACGTCGCAATTGCCAGGGACTGGCGATCGGCCAGCCGCCTGCGCGATCGACTCGGCTACGTTTTTGGGCCCCCGGGCTGGGCGCCGCGAGTAGTCAACCAATTGACGTCCTCCCTGCAGTGAAATTGCGGGGATTCCCTGTGTCAGTCGGCTGTCTCGTTGCTCATGTGGGCAACGCCGTGGGCCGGTTGGTAGTGGAAAGTTCGCGCCGACTGGCTCTGTCGCTTCGCGGCCCTGCGGGCCTTGATACGCGCCACTGACCTCCGCGACGGCGGATGTCTGCGGCCTCGCCGGTTGGATACTGCTGCGGCTGGACCTCGGCGCCCATCAACGTCGTGACGGTGGAGCCGCCAGCCTTGGTTGGCTGCCTCCAGGTCCAGCCGCGGTGCGCGACGAACTCGATGTCGAGCTGGTGGAGTTCAACGGCGAAGCCGACCACATGCATGTGCTTGTCGCCTATCCACCAACCTTGGCGATCTCCACACTGGTTGAGCGACTCAAAGGCCGCACGGCCCACGCCGTGCGACGCGAATACACCCGAGCCTTGTGTCCGCGCCCGCATGCGCGGACACCTATGGTCGCCGTCCTATCTCGCCGTGTCCTGCGCAGGCGCACCGTTGTCGATTACTAAGCACTACCTTGACGGCCAAGCACGACCACCGTGAGCGCCCGGACTACGCCCGGCCATAAACGAGATGGGGCTCACCCCGGACTTCAAGTCCGGAGCTTGCGCCCCAAGATTCCGTTCAGCAGCACGACTCCGCTCGCGACCTCACCGTAACGTTTACGCCAGCCGGCGCGAAGAGTTTTATGTCGAAGCGATAACGACGTAATCTCAATATGTGGTCGGTGCGTGCGCCGGCCTTGACGGAACGGAGCCCGTTCATGGTGCACCGCCTGGTACTGCGCGCATTGGCCGCATCGCTTTTTGTCGTGGCAATTTCCCCTGGCGTGCCAGCTATCACGGCCCGAGCAGAGCCGTTAGTGGTGTACCCAGGCATGGAAATCCTGCAGGACAACCGGCTGTGCACGCTGGGCTACGTCGATCCGGCCCAGAAAATCGCGTATACCGCGGGGCATTGTCGCAGCGGGACAGCACCCGTCACCGACAAGAACCGCCGCGTCATTGGCCATCTGGCGGCGTTCCGGGACAACACACCCAGCGGAACGACGGTGACAACCAACGAACTGATCACCGACTATGAAGCGATCGTCCTTGCCGACGGCATCACCTCGAACAACATTTTGCCCGGTGGGCGTCCGTTGGAATTTAACCCGAAGGCGGCGATTCAGCCTGGCCAGGCAATCTGCCATTTCGGGGTGACCACAGGGGAGACCTGTGGAACGGTTGAAAGCGTCAACAACGACTGGTTCACCATGTCCCACGGCGTCCTGAGCCAGAAAGGCGATTCAGGCGGACCGGTGTACCTGGCCCCTAACGAGGGAGCTGGGCAAATTGTCGGGATCTTCAACAGCGTGTGGGGCGATTTCCCCGCGGCGGTGTCCTGGCGGTCCGCCTCCGACGAGGCACGCCAGGATATGGCCGCCGCGAGCTTCCCCGGCTGACCCCGACTGTTGGGGGATCGGTTCAAGACCTCGCGAGCACGAACACCGGGATCAAAGGTGCTGCAGCGCACATCTGCTCATCACTGGAATCTGGTGTCAGCCCGGCGACGTACCCCTTGACCTGCCAGTACCACCTGGCCAAATAGCGTCGTAACAGTTCGGGTTTGGCCGCGTCGTCGACTTCGCTGACCCGACGGTGCTCGTTGCGCCAGCGCGGACCCATCTCGACGACGCCGGCGGCTCTGACATTGCGCGCCCACTGGGTGTCACCGCGCGGGGAGACCAGGTAGTCCACGCCGTCGACGGTCAGCAGGTTGATCACCACGGCACGCTGCTTTCCGGTCTTGCGGCCACGGACGCGCAGCGCTCGGGTCCCGGCAATGCTGATCCCCATTTCGGCAAGCCAGCGCATCGGCGCGTTGGCGACCCGCGCCGCACGGTTGGGTTCTTCGTATCGGGTTGTCATCATGCATCCTCTCAAGCTACAGAGAGCACCGCTCTCACTAAATCTAAGGTGCCACAACCCTGCGCTAAATACAAGAGCAGTGATCTCGGATGTGCCACACTGGCCGTGTGGGCAAGCGCCAGGACTCCCGGGAACAGCTCGAGGCGAAAATTGTGGACCTTGGGCGGCGTCAGTTGGTCGAGTACGGGGCGGCCGGGCTGTCCCTGCGCGCGATAGCGCGCGACCTGGGCATGGTGTCCTCGGCTGTGTATCGGTACGTGTCCAGCCGCGACGAGCTGCTGACCTTGCTGCTCGTGGACGCCTATGCAGACCTCGCCGACAGCGTGGACCGGGCCCGCGACTCCGAGGCCGAGCTGTGGAGCGACGACGTCATCGCCATCGCGCATGCGGTTCGACGCTGGGCCGTTGCCCACCCGGCCCGCTGGGCCCTGCTTTACGGCAGTCCCGTTCCGGGTTACCACGCGCCGGCGGAGCGCACCGTCGCGGTCGGCACCCGCGTGGTCGGAGCGTTCTTGGACGCGGTGGCCGCAGGGATTGCCACCGGCGATGTCAGATTAACGAATGATGTTGCTTCACAACCAATGTCGTCAGATTTTGACCGGATTCGCCAGGAATTCGGCTTTCCTGGCGACGATCAGGTGGTCGCAAAGTGTTTCTTGATGTGGGCGGGGGTGGTGGGCGCTGTCAGCCTGGAGGTCTTCGGACAGTACGGAGCCGATACCCTGACCGATCCTGAAGCGGTGTTCGACGGTCAGCTGCAGCTGTTGGTTGATGTTCTCAACCAACATTGACGACCTAAAATGGAACACGTTCATTCGGCTTTTCCGGACCCGATGCGGCTGACCGCGGCAAATCTATCTCGGGTCCATTCGGCCCCTTTCTGCCGCTTGGCCGGCTGGGCTATCCTGCGAGACGATGAACCTTCCCGGCCAATCGCCGACACAGATCGCATGGGTAACTCACGATCTTGACGCCACCGAAACGGCCCTCACCGGCTTGTTAGGCGTCCGGAAGTGGGTGCGGATACCGGACGTGCACTTTGCTCCGGACAGTTGCAGCTACCTCGGCAAGCCTGCCGACTTTGTGGCGGGCATCTCGCTGAGCTACCTCGGAGACATGCAGTTGGAGCTCATTGCGCCGGTCCGCGGGGAGAACATCTATAGTGACTTTCTGCGCGACCGCGGGCCGGGCCTGCACCACGTCTGTATGGAGGCCGAAACCCTCGAGGGGTTCGATGCCGCGCTGGCCGAAGCCGCAGACCACGGAGCCGAGGTTGTGCAACAAGGCGTGATGCCCGGCGGAATTCACTTCGCCTACGTGTCAGCGCCACAGGCCGGAGTGCCGTACATCGAGATCGCATATATCTCGCCGGACATGAGGGCGTTCTACGACTACATCAAACAGGAGCAGCGGTGAGCACCGAGATTCCAGCGACAGTCAGCGCGGACAAGGTCGCGGCCTGGTCGGATGACGTCGACGTAGTGGTGATCGGATTCGGCATCGGCGGGGGGTGCGCGGCGGTCAGTGCGGCCGCCGCGGGTGCTCGGGTGCTGGTGCTCGAGCGCGGGTCGGTGGCAGGCGGCACCACTTCGCTTGCCGGAGGGCACTTCTACCTGGGCGGCGGAACGGCGGTGCAACAGGCAACCGGGCACGCCGACTCAGCGGAGGAGATGTACAAGTATCTGGTCGCGGTGTCGCGACAGCCCGACCTCGAAAAGATTCGCGTATACAGCGACGGCAGTGTCGAGCATTTCAATTGGCTGGAAGACCTCGGTTTCGAATTCGAGCGCAGCTACGTCCCTGGCAAAGTGGTCGTCCCAGCGGGCACCGAGGGCCTGAGCTACACCGGCAACGAAAAGGTGTGGCCCTTCTGCGAGCAGGCCATTCCAGCGCCGCGCGGGCACTCCGTGCCGGTGCCGGGCGAACTTGGCGGCGCCGCCATGGTCGTCGACCTGCTGGTGAAACGCGCCGCCGACTTGGCAGTGGAGATTCGCTATGAGACCGGAGCAACCAACCTCATCCTGGACAATGACGGTGCGGTGGTCGGTGTCACCTGGAAGCACTTCACCGAAACCGGCGCGGTCAAGGCCAAAGCGGTCATCATCGCGGCCGGCGGTTTCGTGATGAACCCGGACATGGTCGCCGAGCACACCCCTGCACTGGGCCAGCCGCGGCGCAGTAAACACCATGGCCTGGTCGCGCCCTACATCCTGGGCAACCCCAACGACGACGGGCTGGGCATCCGGATGGGTGTCTCGGCGGGAGGTACCACCGAGAACATGGACGAGATGTTCATCACCGCCGCGGCCTATCCGCCGGAAATTCTGCTGACGGGTCTGATCGTCAACAAGGAGGGCAAGCGGTTCGTCGCCGAGGATTCCTATCACTCGCGCACCTCGGCGTTCGTGCTGGAGCAGCCCGACCAAACCGCTTACCTGATCGTCGACGAAGCCCACACCGAGATGCCCGCGATGCCACTGATCAAGTTCCTCGATGGCTACGAGACCATCGCCGAAGCGGAGGACGCCCTCGACATCCCCGCGGGCAACCTCGCGGCAACGCTGGAACGCTACAACGAGTTCGCGGCCAAGGGCGAGGACCCTGATTTCCGCAAGCAGCCGGAATATCTTGCGTCACAAAGCAATGGCCCGTGGGCGGTGTTCGATCTGTCGCTCGGGCGGGCGATGTACTCGGGATTCACCATGGGCGGCCTGACGGTCTCCGTCGACGGCGAGGCACAACGCGCCGACGGCAACGTTATCCCGGGGCTCTATGCGGTGGGCGCGTGCGCGTCCAACATCGCCCAGGACGGAAAGGGATATGCCAGCGGTACGCAGCTGGGCGAGGGCTCATTCTTCGGGCGTCTCGCCGGAGCACACGCGGCAGCGGGGGCGCAGGCGCGGTAAAGACCACAGCGCCGGAGCGCACGCGGCAGCAAGCAGCTAGACCTGCGCGGGCTCCTTGTCGATCGGGCTGAGTCGCCATTGGCCGCTGCCAAGCAATTCGAGCTGTTGCTCGTGGTGCTGCTCGACGGTGTTGCGATGGCTGACGCTAACCACGACGCAGTCGGGCAGTTCGTTGCGCAGCATCTGGTAGAGCGCGAACTCCAACCCTTCGTCGAGTGCGGAGGTGGACTCGTCGAGGAATACCGCCCGCGGTTTGGTGAGCAGGATGCGGGCGAAGGCAACACGTTGTTGCTCGCCGGGGGAGAGCACCTTGGCCCAGTCCCGCTCTTCGTCCAGCCGGTCGCACAGCGGGGCGAGTGCCACCTTGCTCAGGACGTCGCGCAAGGTGTCTTCGGCGATGTCGTCCGGAGAATTCGGGTAGCACACCACACCACGCAAAGTGCCCAGCGGCACATACGGCAACTGTGACAAGAACATCGTCGCGTTCTCGCCGTCGGGGCGGCACAAGGTCCCCGAGGCGAACGGCCACAACTCGGCCAGGCTGCGTAGCAGGGTGGTCTTACCGGAGCCCGAGCGTCCTGTGATCACCAGCGAGGCGCCAGTTTCCAGCTCCACATCCAACGAATCGATCAACTGGTCACCGGCCGGCGTGCGCACTTCGATGTTGGCGAGCTCGACTGCCACGTCTTCACTCGGCTTGACCAGCACGGTTGGCAGCGCCCGACCCTGGGCGTTCGCATCGACCAGCCCGTGCAACCGGATGATCGCAGCGCGGAACGCCGCGAACGCGTCGTAGTTGTTGCGGAAAAACGACAGCGAGTCATTGATATTGCCGAACGCTGTCGCAGTCTGGGTGACATCACCGAAGTCGATCTTGCCTGCGAAAAGCCGCGGCGCCTGGATAATCCACGGCAACGGGACGATTATCTGGGTCACCGACCAGTTCCATCCGTTGAAGATGATGGTTCGTCGAACGAATCGGCGGTAGTTCGCGATGATCGGCGTGAAGCGCCGCCAGAGTTGCGCCCGCTCCACCCGCTCACCGCGGTAGAAGCCCACCGCTTCGGCGGCGTCTCGCAACCGGACGAGGGCGTATCGGAATGCAGCGTTCAGTTTCTCGTTGTCAAAGCTTAGCCAAATCAGTGGGCGCCCAAGCCAGACCGCGACCACCGTAGCGATCAGCACATAAATCAGAACCGTCCAGAACATCGCACGCGGGAAGTGAAAGCCGTAGAGATCCAGATCCCCAGACAGGTTCCACAGGATCGCGGCGAACGAGAGCACCGAGGCCACCGCGTTGACGGCCCCGAACAGCAGGGTGCTGCCCGTTCCGTTGGACGGTATGTTCGGCGTGCCGCCGACGTTGGCGGTGAAGATGTCGATGTCCTGTTGAATACGCTGGTCCGGGTTGTCGATGGTGTTGTCGATAAACAGATCCCGGTAGTACGCCTTGCCTTCCAGCCAGTCATCTATGAGGTGCGCGGTCAGCCACATGCGCCAGGAAATGATGAACCGCTGAGTCAGATAAATGTCAGCCATGATCCGGGCGATGAAGATGGCGGCCAGCAAGCTGAAGATCGCCAGCGATATCCAAAAGCCATGAATCCCAGACTGTCTGACATTTTCGTTGTCCGCCGCGACACCTTGGAAGGCTTTCTGCAGCGCCGTATACAAGTCGTTGCTCTGGTAACTGAACAGGACGCTGAGGCGCACCGACAGAAGCACCGATAGCAGCAACACGCCGAGCATCAGCCACACGCGGACGCTCTGTCGGCCAACGAAGTACCCACGGGTGATCCGCCAGAACTGTCGGCCCCAGGGAGTCAGATATCTGAGCACAACCACCACGGCGAGCACGCCTACAGCGCTTATCACCCAGGCTATGGCGACCCACCGCATGGAATCCATGGGTGCCGTCGACCAGTCGATCGATGGCGTAAACGGCTTCGGGCCCAAAGTCGATGTCTCCTTTTACGGTGGCGGTGTTCGGACTGCTGTTGAACAGCAATCCTTCGGCGAAGGTACCCGAAGATTGTCGATAGGCTGCGATGATGAGCACCGACGCCGTCGCAGAACCCACCATCCACGCGGGCCGGCTCGTCGCGCGCCGACTCAAGGCCAGCGGTGTCGACACAATCTTCACGTTATCGGGCGGCCACCTGTTTTCTATTTATGACGGCTGCCGCGATGAGGGTATCCGGCTCATCGACACGCGGCACGAGCAGACCGCGACGTTCGCCGCCGAGGGCTGGTCAAAGGTGACGAGATCGCCGGGCGTGGCGGCGCTGACCGCGGGTCCCGGCGTCACCAACGGGATGAGTGCGATGGCGGCGGCACAGCAGAACCAATCGCCGCTGGTGGTGCTAGGCGGCCGTGCGCCCGCGTTGCGATGGGGTATGGGCTCGCTGCAGGAGATCGACCACGTGCCTTTCGTGGCTCCCCTGGCCCGGTTCGCGGCGACCGCGCAGTCGGCCGGCGAAGTGGGTCGCCTGGTCGACGAAGCGTTGCGGGCGGCGGTGGTCGCTCCATCCGGGGTCGGGTTCGTCGACTTCCCGATGGACCACGTGTTCTCTCCCGCGGAAGACGACGGACGCCAGGGCGCCCTCAAGCAGCTGCCTGCAGCGGCAGCCCCGGACACCCCGGCTCTGGGCCGCGCTGCAGCCTTGCTGGCCGCCGCGGACCGGCCGGTGATCATGGCAGGCACCAATGTGTGGTGGGGGCACGCGGAGGCGGCACTGCTTCGCCTCGCCGAGGAACGGCAGATCCCGGTCCTGATGAACGGGATGGCCCGTGGCGTGGTGCCTGCTGACCACCCGTTGGCCTTTTCGCGGGCGCGGGGTAAAGCGTTGAGCAACGCGGACGTGGCACTGGTTATCGGCGTTCCGATGGATTTCCGGCTGGGCTTCGGCGGAGTTTTCGGATCGCAGACCCAGATCGTCGTGGCCGACCGGGTCAAACCGGAGCGCGAGCATCCACGGCCCATCGCGGCCGAGCTCTACGGTGACCTGACGTCGATCCTGACGGCGCTGACCGCACCGGGCGGGACCGACCAGCAGAACTGGATCGCCGAATTGCGGACGGCCGAGACCGCCGCGCGCGAGCTGGAAAAAACCGAACTCGCCGATGACCGGAGTCCGCTGCATCCCATGCGGGTGTATGCCGAATTGGCGCCTCTGCTCGACCGCGACGCCATCGTCGTCATCGACGCCGGCGATTTCGGGTCCTACGCCGGGCGGGTGATCGACAGCTATCTACCGGGCTGCTGGCTGGACAGCGGTCCGTTCGGCTGCCTCGGTTCGGGTCCCGGTTACGCCCTGGCCGCCAAATTGGCGCATCCAGACCGTCAGGTCGTCCTATTGCAGGGCGACGGAGCATTCGGCTTCAGCGGCATGGAATGGGACACCTTGGTTCGGCATGGTGTGCCGGTCGTATCGGTGATCGGCAACAACGGGATCTGGGGCCTGGAAAAGCATCCGATGGAGGCGCTCTACGGCTATTCGGTGGTGGCGGAGCTGCGCCCGGGTACGCGCTACGACGAGGTGGCGCGCGTTTTGGGGGGCCACGGTGAGCTGGTGTCTGCGCCGGCCGAGCTGCGGCCCGCGCTGGAACGCGCCTTCGCCAGCGGCTTGCCCGCGGTCGTCAACGTACTCACGGACCCGACCATCGCCTATCCGCGCCGATCCAACCTCGGTTGACGGGCCGATTCCTTCTCAGGCCGCCTCGCGGCCTGCATCGTCACCGTCCGCGTTGATTGGGCACGGTCCCAACGCGAACGTGCGCAGTCGCACACCAAACCCCGGAGTGTCGTGTGCAAACACGCACGCTCGGGCCGGTGCGGCGGTCGCGTACCGTTGATCTGTGCCGAAGACTGCCCGCGCTGAACCTGGGCGCCTGAGCGGTCGCTTCTGGCGACTACTCGGCGCCAGTACGGAAAAGAACCAAACCCGTTCCCTTGCCGAGGTGACATCCTCGGCTGAATACGACAAAGAAGCCGCCGATCTCGATGACGAGAAGCTGCGGAAGGCGGCTGGGTTACTCAACCTCGACGACCTCGCAGAGTCCGACGACATTTCGCAGTTCCTCGCGATCGCCCGAGAGGCGGGTGAAAGGGCGACCGGGCTCCGTCCATTCGACGTGCAGCTGCTCGGGGCGCTGCGCATGCTCGCCGGCGACGTGATCGAGATGGCCACGGGCGAGGGTAAAACCCTGGCGGGCGCGATCGCGGCGGCCGGATACGCCATAGCCGGCCGACACGTACATGTAGTGACCATCAACGACTACTTGGCCCGTCGCGATGCGGAGTGGATGGGCCCGTTGCTGGAGGCTATGGGGTTGACGGTCGGCTGGATCACCGCGGAGTCGACCAGCGACGACCGCAGGGCGGCCTATGACTGCGACGTCACGTACGCCTCGGTCAACGAAATCGGCTTCGACGTGTTGCGCGATCAGCTGGTGACCGACGTCGCCGACCTGGTCTCGCCCAATCCCGATGTGGCCCTGATCGACGAAGCCGATTCCGTGCTGGTTGATGAGGCGTTGGTGCCCTTGGTGCTGGCGGGCACCAGCCACCGGGAGACGCCACGACTCGAGATCATCAAGCTGGTTGGTGAGCTGACCGCAGAAATCGACTACGCCACCGACTCCGACAGCCGCAACGTTCACTTGACCGAGGTCGGAGCCCGCAAAGTCGAAAAAGCGCTCGGTGGCATCGACCTGTATTCCGAGGAACACGTCGCTACCTCGCTGACCGAGGTCAACGTCGCCCTGCACGCGCATGTGCTGTTGCACCGCGATGTGCACTACATCGTCCGAGACGACGCGGTGCACCTGATCAACTCCTCACGCGGCCGCATCGCGCAACTGCAGCGTTGGCCGGACGGCCTGCAGGCTGCCGTCGAAGCGAAGGAGGGTATTGAAACCACCGAGACCGGTGAGGTGCTCGACACCATCACGGTGCAGGCGCTGATCAACCGCTACGCAACCGTGTGCGGTATGACCGGCACCGCGCTGGCCGCCGGCGAGCAGCTGCGCCAGTTCTACAAACTCAGTGTTTCGCCAATTCCGCCCAATACCCCCAACATTCGTGAAGACGAGTCCGACCGGGTCTACATCACCGCGGCCGCGAAAAACGATGCGATCGTCGATCACATCGCCGAAATGCATGAGACCGGACAGCCGGTACTGGTCGGCACCCGCGACGTCGCCGAGTCCGAAGAGCTGCACGAGCGGTTGGTGCGCCGCGGTGTTCCCGCGGTGCTGCTCAATGCCAAGAACGACGCCGAGGAAGCGCACGTCATCGCCGAGGCCGGCGAATACGGCACCGTCACGGTATCCACCCAGATGGCCGGGCGCGGCACCGATATCCGGCTAGGCGGGTCCGACGAAACCGACCACGACCGGGTCGCCGAACTGGGCGGGCTGCACGTGGTCGGCACTGGCCGGCATCACACCGAGCGCCTGGACAATCAGTTGCGCGGGCGGGCCGGACGCCAGGGCGATCCGGGCTCCTCGGTCTTTTTCTCGAGTTGGGAAGACGACGTCGTCGCCGCCAACCTCGACCGCAACAAATTGCCGATGCAGACCGATGAGGACGGCCGGATCGTCAGCCCCAAAACCACCGGGCTGCTTGACCACGCTCAGCGCGTCGCCGAGGGCCGGCTGCTGGACGTGCACGCGAACACCTGGCGCTACAACCAGCTGATCGCCCAGCAGCGCGCCATCATCGTCGATCGCCGCAACACGTTGTTGCGCACCGCCACCGCACGAGAAGAGCTGGCACAACTGGCGCCGGACCGCTACGACGAGCTGTCCGAAGACCTCTCCGAAGATCGCCTCGAGACAATCTGCCGCCTGATCATGCTGTATCACCTCGACCGCGGCTGGGCCGATCATCTGGCGTACCTGGCGGACATCCGGGAAAGCATCCATTTACGCGCGCTGGGCCGGCAGAACCCGCTGGACGAGTTCCACCGGCTGGCGGTCGACGCGTTCGCGTCCCTGGCCGCGGACGCGATTGAGGCGGCGCAACAAACCTTCGAGACCGCGAATGTCCTCGAAGAGGAACCGGGGCTGGATCTATCCAAGCTGGCACGGCCGACGTCGACGTGGACATACATGGTCAATGACAACCCGTTGTCCGATGACACCCTTTCGACCCTGAGCCTGCCGGGAGTCTTCCGCTAAGAGCAGCTCAACTTGAGGCGCGGCGACGGAAAAGTGTGACACGCCAACGACCAGAGGGTCGTTGCATGAGAGCTACCAACCAGGCCGCACCCCAAAACCAGCAGGCGAACGCCGATAGCCGCCACCGGCCAGGACACGGGGCAATGGCCAACAACGGCCAACTTCAGCAGTAACGGCTAATGTCACGGCTCATGGAGCAGGTGCTTCCGTCGGATCGGGTGCTCACGGTACCCAACTTGCTGAGCGCCATCCGCCTGCTGCTCATCCCGGTATTCATCTACGTTCTGCTGTCCGCGCACGCCTACGGCTGGGCGGTGGCGATCCTGATGTTCAGCGGCGCCTCCGACTGGGCTGACGGCAAGATCGCCCGCACACTCAACCAATCGTCGCGCCTGGGTGTTCTGCTGGACCCGGCGGTTGATCGCCTCTACATGGTCGCCGTGCCCGTCGTGTTAGCGCTGGCCGGGATCGTGCCCTGGTGGTTCGTCATCACGCTGCTGGTGCGGGATGGTCTGCTGGCGGCATCGCTGCCGCTGCTGCGCAGTCGCGGACTGTCGGCGCTGCCGGTGACCTACATCGGCAAAGCCGCGACCTTTGCCCTGATGTCGGGCTTTCCGTTGGTTCTGCTGGGCAGGTGGGATGCATCGTGGAGCCGGGTCATCGGCGCCTGCGGTTGGGCCTTCTTGATCTGGGGCATGTATGCGTATCTCTGGGCGTTCGCGCTTTATGCCGTGCAGATCACGTTGGTCATGCGCCGACTGCCCAGGGTCAAACAGCGGCCAGTCCTGCGAAAGGCCGGTGAGCGTGGCTGACGTCGACCGCACGCTGGGCGGCTATGACCCGAACGCGGGCCATAGCGCCCACGCGGCCGAACGACCACAGTTCATCCCGGTGCCCTCCCTGCTGCGCGCCCTGCTGTCAGAACATCTGGATCCCGGTTATGCCGCGGCGGCCGCCAAACACGACCGCTCTGCCACACCGAAGAGAGGCCGGGCCCTCGCCTTCAGCTGGTTCTGGCAGGCATTGGCGGCGACGCTGGTCGCCACGGTATTCGCCGCTGGCGTCGCGCAGGCCCGCTCGGTTGCACCGGGTGTGCGCGAGGCCCAGGAACTGCTCCTGACAAGTGTGCGGGCCCGCGAAAGCACCGCATCGAAGCTGGCCAGGCAGCGCAGCGT
>Ga0182013_10003214_pt1 | contig 20645 bp, 22 predicted proteins | sample 612S2MmetaG_FD_120487 | JGI IMG/M metagenome (GOLD analysis project Ga0182013, IMG submission 120487) | Permafrost microbial communities from Stordalen Mire, Sweden - 612S2M metaG | ecosystem: Environmental > Terrestrial > Soil > Wetlands > Permafrost | place: Sweden: Stordalen | collected... | reverse complement strand
CTATGGCCGGAACGTGGCTGGTCGTGATGCCGGCAGTGATCTGCGCCATGGTCAGCGTCCTTCCTTGATCGAACGTACGCCCTCGGGCGAACGCCCCCCAGCGAGCATCATCGCGGCGTACTCATCCACCGTCATCCCCGTCATCGATGCCGCCGCTGTTTGAAAGCTGATCCCGTCGGTGGCAAAGATTTTGGCGAGGAAGTACACGTTGCCCCCGAGGGCCATCATGGCGTTATAGTCACGATCGAGTACGGCCTGCTTCTGCGCCTCAGTCATTGGCCACTCGTCGAGATACGCGCGTTCGTTGACCTTGAAGCGCTCACGGTTCTGCGGCTTCATCAAACTCATGCAGAACTGGTTGAGATGAAAACCTTCATGCGATCGCTCGGCGGTGAACACTGTCGTTCCCGGAATGTCGTCAAACTCTGAATTATCCACCATTCGTCAACCTTCTTCCCAATAGAGACGCGTCGGATTCTCGACGAGGAGCTTCTGTTGCTGCTCCTCGGTTCTTGCGATTCGAGGTATGAAGTCAACGAGCTTGCCGTCGTCGGGCATGTGCCCCTTCAGGTTGGGGTGCGGCCAGTCCGTGCCCCAGAGAACACGATCGGGGAACTCCTCGACGACTCTACGAGCAAAGGGAACAACGTCGTCGTAGCCCGGAGGGCCGGAGATCGTGAGGCGTTCGGGACACGTCACCTTGGTCCAAAAGTTCTCGTGTTCGCGCATGAGACGAAGGAAGAGCTCGAAGTCGGCACCATCAGCGGGCTTGGAGACATCGGGGCGGCCCATGTGGTCAACCACCACGCGCGAGGTGAGCGACGTGAAGAAACTCCACCGCTCCGCGAGGTCGGCCGCCTCGAAGTAGACCACAATGTGCCATCCCAGCGGGGCGATCTTCTCCACTATCCGGTGGTAGTAGGCATCGGGTTCAGGGTCCACGAGACGCCGGACGTAGTTGAAGCGGACCGCGCGCACCCCCGCCTCGTGCATCTCGTCCAGTTCCGAACGGCTGATGTCGGGTCGGATCGTGGCGACACCGCGGGCGCGGTTGTTCGCGCATCGAAGGGCGTCGAGCATGGCGGAGTTGTCAGAGCCGTGACACGTGGCTTGCACGATTACGTTCTTCTCGAAACCGAGCAGGTCGCGCAGGGCGAACAGCTGATCCTTGCCCGCATCACAAGGCGTGTACTTACGCTCCGGGGCGAAGGGAAATTGGCCACCCGGTCCAAAGACGTGACAGTGGGCGTCGACCGAGCCCGGAGGCAGCACAAACGTTGGCTTGGACGGGTTGGGGTGGAAGGACAGCCAGTTGGCGTCCATGCTGAAGGTTTCCACGCCTACGCGCCCCGTGCCTTCAACGCCGCGTCCAGACGTGGATAGACGCGTCTGACGTTGCCGGAAAAGACCTGCTCGCGCTGGACGAGCGAAATCGCCGCCGCATCGACGTAGCGCTTGGTGTCGTCAAAGTAGTTGCCGGTTTCGGGGTCGATACCTCGCACGGCCCCGACCATCTCGGAACCGAAGAGGATGTTGTCGACATTGATGACTTCAAAGAGGAGGTCGATGCCGGGTTGATGGTAGACGCACGTGTCGAAGAAGACGTTCTTCATGAGGTGTTGTGAGAGGGCGGGCTTGTCGAGCATGTCGGCGAGTCCCCGGTAGCGGCCCCAGTGGTATGGAACTGCGCCACCACCGTGAGGGATGACGAATCGAAGTTCGGGGAAGTCGGCGAAGAGGTCTCCCTGCAAGAGCTGCATGAACGCCGTGGTATCGGCGTTCATGTAGTGCGCCCCGGTAGCGTGGAAATTGGGGTTGCAACTTCCCGAGACGTGAATCATCGCCGGCACGTCGAGCTCCACCATCTTCTCGTAGATCGAATACCACGATCGGTCGATGAGCGGAAGCCCGTTCCAGAGGCCGCCACTCGGGTCGGGGTTGAGGTTGAGGCCGACGAAACCCAGCTCCAGAACGCAGCGCTCGAGCTCGGCGATTGAGTTCGAAATTGGAACCCCGGGGGACTGGGGAAGTTGGCAGACCCCGATGAAGGTCTCGGGAAAGAGCGAGACGACGCGGCTAATGAGGTTGTTGCACGCCCGCGACCAGGCAACGCTCACGGCTTCGTCGCCGACGTGGTGCTCCATGGCCGAGGCGCGAGGCGAGAACACGGTCATGTCGGCCCCGCGCTCTTTCAACAGTCGAAGCTGATTCGTCTCGATGGTGTCGATGATCTCATCGTCCGAGATGACCGGATAGTCCGGCCAAGGCTCGCCGGCATTGAAGGCCGCAACCTGCAGTTTCCGCCAGAGATTGTGCGGCTCGGGGGCCGTGGTGTAGTGACCGTGGCAGTCAATGATCATGGGTGCTCCAAATTGATGAAGGAATGAAGACGTCGCCACGCATGAGCAGACGTGCGGTGCGCATGAGCGCGCAGAAGTCCACGGTGAGTCCGTCGCCCTGCGTCGAGACGTCCATCGATACAGTGAAATATCCCGAGGGGTGTTCGATGTCGAGCGTCGTCGTCGCCCCGGTGCTGGAGCAGCCCGATACCTCGTGCGCCACCGATCCGGGTACCAGGCAGGCAGTCGCCACCGAGACGGCGCCGAAGACGCCGATCGCCTCGTGCACCCGTTTTGGAATGAAGGTGCGAGTCGCCACCGCGCCGCCACTCTTCGCGGGCGCGAGCAGCGTCATCTTTGGCACGCTCTTGTTCGCAACGTCACCCAGCTTCATGAGTGGCCCCACGGCCAGGCGAATCCGTTCCACCTTGTCGCAGACAGCCGCGTTCGCTTCGATATCCAGTGGCTCTTCGTACCCGGTGAGGCCGAGATCCTCGGCCTTGATGCATACGACGGGCATGCCGTTATCGATGCAGGTCACCCGAACCCCCTCAACGATGTCGACGGGGTGGCCGGTGGGTAAGAGACTTCCGCAGGTGGAACCCGCGATATCGAGGAACTCGATGGTAACGGGCGCAGCGCCGCCCGGAACCCCGTCGATACGTGTGTCCCCGTCGTAACGGACCCGGGCGCCGGGCGTCTGGACCCGGGCCACGGCAAGACTCTGCGTGTTCTCCATCCAGATCCGGACGTCGGTCGTCCCTTCGCTCGCCGCGACGAGCTGTTCTTCAATCGCGAATGGACCAACGCCAGCGAGCAGATTGCCGCAGTTTTGATTGTCGGAGACTTCGGCCCGGTCGGGCCAGACCTGGAGAAAGAGGTAGTCAACATCAGCGTCGGGCCGAGCGGAACTGCGCACGACCGCAACCTTCGAGGTCAGCGGATGTCCGCCACCCATCCCGTCGATCTCGCGCACGTCCGGCGAGCCCATGGCGGCGAGCAGGACCGCGTCGCGCGTCGCGACGTCGCGGGGAAGGTCCTCGGCTCGAAAGTACAGTCCCTTGGACGTGCCGCCTCGCATCACCGAACAGCGAACGGCTGTCTGGGTGTTCATGCGTCGTTGCCGTCCACGTAGCGAAGACCGCGTTGCGCGAGCTTCTCTCGCATTTGGTACATGTCGAGCCCGAGTTCCCCTGAGGCCAGTCGTGCTCGCTTCTCGGCCTCATTGTCTTCTCGAGATTGACTGGCGGCTCGAACGTGCTCGGCCTCCTCGCGCTTGACGACCACCACGCCATCGTCGTCGGCCACGATGACGTCACCGGGTCGAATATAAACGCCCCCACAGACGATGGGTGTCTGCACGTTCGCCGGGGTCTCCTTGACCGTTCCTTGAGCGCTGATTGCTTTGGACCATACCGGAAAGCCCATCGCGGTAAGTTCAGCCACGTCACGCACGCCCGCCTCGATCACGAGTCCGCGCACCCCGTGAGCGACGAGACTGGTCGCGAGCAGTTCTCCGAAATATCCGTCTTCGCATGGACTGGTCGGGCTCACAATGAGAATGTCACCGGGTTTGGCTTGTTCGACGGCGACGTGCAGTGACCAGTTGTCACCGGGCGCCACTTCACACGTCAACGCGTTTCCCGCGATGCGAGCGGGGCGGTAGATCGGTCGGAGCTGGGCGGCGAGAAGTCCCACGCGCCCTTGGGCCTCGTGAATGGTGGCGACGCCGAATTCGCCGAGGGCGTCGACGAGCTCCAGGTCTGTTCTGCTGGCGTTTCGAACAACTACAGCCATGGGTCCCTCCAGGAAGCTGACGACGGAGCACCTAAAGTGGCCGCCGACGCCTCATTGCGTTATGGTCTAATTAACTGAACAGTACACGAGATTACCGGTTCATCCAAAGTCTTTTGCGGTTGTATTTCAAAAAAGAGGTACTCACGAAAAGGGGAGTCAGTGAAGGAACTGCGTACGCAGGTGGTCATCATCGGTGCCGGTCCCGCGGGCCTGCTCCTGGGGCATTTGCTCCAACGAGAAGGAATCGACAACATCGTCCTTGAACGTCGCAGTCGCGAGTACATCGAGAAGCGCGTTCGAGCGGGCGTGATCGAATACGGGATCGCCAAACTGATCGAAGACGCGGGGGCGGGCGAGCGGATGAAGCGCGAAGGCCTCGTGCACCACGGTGTCGAGCTTCGCTTCGACCACACCTCGCACCGGATCCCGCTCAGCGAGCTGGCTGACGGCAAACCAATCACGGTCTACGGGCAACAAGAAGTCGTGAAGGACCTCGTCGCTCTGCGCCTCGACTCGGGTGCACCGTTGCTCTTTGAATCCGAGGTCACCGCCGTCGAGGGGCTCACCACCGACGGGCCCTGCGTGGAGGTCGAGGGAGTGGACGGCAAGGTTCGCATCTCGTGTGAGTTCGTGGCCGGTTGCGACGGCACGTTTGGCGTTGCGAACAAGGCGATCCCCAAGGATGTCGTGCGTCGCTACGAACGGACGTATCCATTCTCGTGGTTGGGGATCTTGGCCGAGGCGGCCCCCGCCACCGAAGAGCTCATCTACTGTCGCCACGAGAATGGCTTCGCGCTCTATTCTTTGCGTTCTCCGACCCTGAGTCGACTGTACTTGGGGGTGCGCCCGGAAGAGACCCTGGACCAGTGGTCGGATGAGCGCATCTGGGACGAGTTGAACACCCGACTCGCCACCGACGAAATGCCCGAGATCAACCAGGGGCCCATCATCGAGCGCGGCATCACCGCGATGCGCAGCATCGTTGTCGAGCCCATGCGCTTCGGGCGACTGCTCCTCGCGGGCGACGCGGCCCACATCGTGCCGCCCACCGGGGCCAAGGGGATGAATCTCGCGCTGGCGGACGTGCGCGAGCTCTTTCACGCGCTCCTCGCGCAACTGAGGAGCAACGACCCCCGGTTGATCGATACGTACTCGTCCACGTGCCTCGAGCGGGTGTGGCGAGCCGAGGAGTTCTCCACCTACATGACCCAGATGTTGCATCCGAACCACGAGGACGATTTTGAAAATGGCGTGCAGATGGCGCGGCTCCGCCAGGCGATCAATTCGCGCGAGGCAGCGACCGTGCTGGCTCGCAACTACGTTGACTTGAACAGCCTCTAGAACGGATAGATCGGTAGTTCGCTTTGGGCCGTCACCCACTGAGTCTCGGTGTAGGCGTCGAGGTTCGCCAGTCCACCCATGCGCGAGCCGTTGCCCGAGTTTCCGGTGCCGCCAAAAGGTATCACCGCTTCGTCGCCAACGGTCTGGTCGTTGATGTGAATCGCGCCGGTCGGAATGCGACTGGCGAGCTCGAGGGCGCGCAGACCGTCGTTCGAGAGGATGCCGAGCGAGAGGCCGTACGGACTCGCCGACGCTATCGCCACCGCTTCATCGAGTGACGAGTACGAAACCACAGGAGCCACCGGACCGAAGACCTCTTCGCAGTAGGCGGGCGAGGAAGTCGGCACATTGGTGAGCACCGTGGGACGATAGAAGAGGTCTTCGAAGGTGCCGCCGGCCAACAGCGTTGCGCCGGCGCTCACGGAGTCGCTCACCATTGAATGCACCCGATCACGTTGCTTCGCGTCAATGAGCGGTCCCAGGGCAACCTGGCCACTCTTCGGATCGCCGACGGGCAGGTTGTTCGCGTGCTCGGCCAACAGCGCCGCGTAGTCGCCGGCGATCTTTGCGTCGACGATGTGGCGGCCGGTGGTCATGCAGATCTGACCTTGGTGCATGAAAGAACCGAAGGCTCCGACCGAGACGGCCTTTTCCAGATCCACGTCGTCCATCACGATCAAGGCCGAGTTACCACCGAGTTCGAGGTGGACTCGTTTGAGGTGCTGGGCGCCGAGGGATCCGACGATTCGACCAGCGGCGGTGGAACCGGTGAAGGCAATTACCCGGACTCTCGGATCGACGACGAGCGCTTCGCCGACCTCGACTCCTCCGGGCAGCATGCTGAAGACACCAGCGGGAACTCCGGCCTCTTCGAATACGCGCGCCAGAACAACGCCGCCGCAGAGTGCGGTGCGAGGATCGGGCTTCAAGATAACGGCGTTGCCGAGCGCGAGCGCCGGAGCGACGGAACGGATCGAGAGGATGAGCGGGAAGTTGAAGGGCGCAATGACGCCGACAACCCCGGCGGGCACCCGGCGCGAGAAACTGAGGCGTGGTTGTTCGCTTCGAAGGATCTCACCAGTGGGGTGTGACGCAAGGGCGGCCGCCTCGAAACATTCTTCAGACGCGATGTGAATCTCGAGTCCGGCCTTAGGGCCGATTCCTCCGGACTCTCGAACAATCCAGTCCGACAGTTCGTCGGCGTTTTCCAAGAAGAGCTGACCGGCCTTGCGCATGACCGCCGCCCGTTGGCTGAAGGGGAGGGCGGACCACTCGCGCTGGGCAGAAACCGCCAGTTCGGCGGCGATGGCGACGTCGTCCACGCTGGCCCGACCGGTCTTGGCGATCTGTTGGCCAGTCGCCGGTTCGACGACGGGAGCGTCTCCGGCGCCCCCAGGGCGCCACCCGCCCAAGGAAATATTGGCCTGCCACGGTGCGCCATCAAGAAACGACATTTTTAACCCCCTAGTACAAAGTTGCTTGATTGCTTACCACAGATTTGTTATGTTGCGCTCAATCCACTTGCGATCGGCCTCTAGCAAAGGATGACCGCAATCAATATTTTCTCGAAGAGGGGACACATGTTCTTACGTGACCACTGGTACGTCGCAGCACTTAGTTCAGAGCTCGAATCAAAGCCACTTTCGCGCCAGATCCTCGGCGAGCACGTCGCACTCTTCCGAAGTGAATCGGGCGAGGTGGTGGCGCTGGCCGACCGGTGCCCGCATCGTGGATATCCGCTGTCGCTCGGCACGGTCGTGGGCGAGCAGTTGGTGTGCGGCTATCACGGATTTACCTTTGACTGTTCGGGCACGTGCGTTGCAGTCCCCGGTCAGGACCGCATCCCCAGCCGCGCGGACGTGAGGTCGTATCCCGTCGTGCAACAGGGCCTCTGGGTTTGGATATGGATGGGACGAGGCGAGGCCGACGTCGCGAAGCTTCCGAGCACCCCGTGGCTGGTCGACACGAAGAACTGGTCAGCGGTGGGCGGGGTCGCCAAGATTGACGCGGCTTTTGACCTGCTCGTCGATAACCTGGCCGATCTTTCGCACGAGACGTTCCTGCACAATGGCTCGATCGGAACCCCGGAGGTCGCCACGACACCGATCGAGGTGGAGATCGACGAAGACGCCAACGTCGTTCGCGTCTATCGCCACATGAACTCGGTGGACTGCCCGCCCTTCTACTCACGCACAACGGGCCTCGAGGGCAAGGTTGACCGCTGGCAAGATATCGAATATTCGCCGCCGGGTTTCTACTTGCTCCACGCGCGCATCGCTCCCGTTGGTCAGCCGCCGCTTCCCGACGGAACCGATGACCACGCTTTCCACATGAAGATCCTTTACGGGCTGACCCCATCGAGCGATGGCAAGGTCTATGACTTCTGGGCGCTGGCGAGAGACTTTTGTGTGGGCGATGACGAGACCGACCGGTTTCTCGAGAAGATGCAAACGAGCGTGGTGCAGGAAGACGTGGACGCACTGAACATATTGCAAATGCGAGCCAATGGCACGACCGAGTCCAGTGAGGTGAGCATAAAAATAGATCGGGGCGGCATCGCTGCTCGACGGATGCTCGCGTCGATGAGGGAATCAGTGTCGTCGAAGTGAGCCTTGGGGGGCGGGATCGTTTCCCTGAGAAAGTTTGAAGATAAGTTCTGCAATTAACGTAATAGTGTGTTAAAACTGTCTCAACATTATTGAGGGGGGTCAATAAATGAGTGAAAATAATATTCCTACGAGCCCAGACGGTATTCCCGGATGGGGAGGCTATGAGTTCGGGCGTCGCCTCGGGCTTCAGGCGGCCGCCGTAGTGGCGGCGTCGGGTGCGCTCGCCACGCTCACCGATATCTCGGTAGCTCACGCGGCGTCGAAGTCGGACACCATCAAGATTGGCTATGTATCGCCTCAGACCGGCGCACTGGCCGACTTCGCCGGACCTGACGCCTTTGTCTTGAAGGAGATCCGCGCTTCGAGCTTGTTCGCGAAGGGGATCACCATTGGCAAGACCAAGTACAAGATCGAGATCACCGAAAAGGACACGCAGTCGCTGGGCAACGTCGCAGTTCAAGTAACCCAGGAGTTGATCAACTCGGGCGTGGACTTGATTTTGGTCAGCTCGGCGCCGGAAACGACCATTCCAGTTGCGACGACCTGTGAGCAGTACAAGGTTCCCTGCGTTTCGACCGTGGTGCCGTGGGAGGCGTACTGGGGAGGATTCACCGGCGCGACGATCTCTCCCGAGGGTGCCGCCACCGGCACGGGCCCGAAGTACAACTCGATGTTCTTCTTCGGGGTTCCGCAGTTCGCGGGTTGCTTCGTTCCAATGTGGGAACGGGTGCAAGCGACCACGAAGTGCAACACCAATGTTGCCGAAATGTTCCCCAATGACGCCGACGGCAATGCCTTTCGAGCCGCCTTCGGTCCAACCGTCGGCGCGATGTTCCCGAAGGGGGGCTACAACTTCGTTGATGGCGGGGCGTACACCGACCTCACATCCGACTATTCGTCAATGATCGCGACCTTTAAGACCGGTGGGAAGAATGGGGCGGCGTGCGACCTGTTCATCAACTGCCCGCTGCCTCCGGACTTCCAATCCTTTTGGACGCAGGCCTCTCAGCAGGACTACAACCCGAAGTTGGCGACCGTGGCGAAGGTGATGTTGTTCCCCACCGATGCGTACGCACTCGGGGACTTGTCGAACAACATTGCGACGGACGCATGGTTCACGCCGTACTCTCCTTACAAATCATCGTTGACCGGCCAGAGCGCGAACGCGTTCGCCGCTGCGTATCAGTCAGCCGGACACGGCCAGTGGGTCCAGTCCATGGGCTCGACGTACTCGTTGTTCGAGGTCGCCATCGAGGGCTTGCGCAGAGTGAAGAATCCCCACGACCGGCTCTCCCTCGCGAAGGCGCTGCAGACGGTGAGTTACGACGGCATGTGCGGACCCATCAACATGAATCTGAAGAGCAGCAATCCTCTTCTGGCGAGCCCCGCGAAGGGCATCGGCATGGTCATGCCCGTGGGCGTGCAATGGAAGCCCGGTTCGAGCGACCTGGTTGGCCATCGCAAGTACAAGTGGTCGCAGTGGGTTGTCGACAACACGCTGAACAAGCACGTTCCGTTGAACGGCACGCTTGAGCCAACCAACGTCTAAGAGGTTCGTTCGTGTCGCTGCTTCAACTGGAAGGTGTCTCTAAGAAGTTCGGTCAAGTTGTTGTTGGCAAGGAGATCACCTTCCAGTTGGAGCCGGGCGACGCCGTAGGCATCGTTGGTCCCAACGGCGCCGGAAAGACGTCGCTGTTCGCCATGATCTCTGGCGACGTACGGCCCGACTCGGGCCACATTATTTTTGAGGGCCAGAATCTCCTGCACTTGAGCCCTTCGAAGAGGGCGAGGGCGGGGATCGGACGAACGTACCAGGTGCCGCGACCTTTTGAACATATGACCGTCTTTGAGAATGCGTTGCTGGCGGCGCAGCAGGGGGCCCGGAGCCGGGGACAGAAGAGTTATGAGCAGGCCTACGGGGCCCTCGAACGCACGGGTCTGGCCGATTTCGCCAATCGACAAGCCGGGTCGCTGACGTTGCTGCACCGAAAGCGTCTGGAGTTGGCTCGCGCCCTCGCGACCAGTCCCCGCGTCTTGCTCCTCGACGAGATCGCCGGCGGACTCACCGATATGGAGGTCAACGAGCTCACCGCGATTATCCGTGGATTCCGCGACGAAGGCATCGCGGTGGTGTGGATTGAGCACGTGGTGCGAGCGCTGCTCTCAACCGTTGATCGACTGCTCTGCTTGGCGGGTGGCGTCGTGGTCGCCGATGGTGATCCGCAAGCGGTGTTGGCGTCGGAGGAAGTGCGCGCGGTCTACCTGGGCGGGAAAATTATCAATGAGGTTCTACCCCAATGAGTGAGAGTCTTCTGGAAGTTCGCGGACTGACCATCCATCACGGGCAGCTCTGCGCGATCGACGATGTGAGCTTCAGCCTGAATCAGGGTGAGGTGCTCACCATGATCGGCGCCAACGGAGCCGGAAAGTCAACGTTGTTACGCACCATTGCGGGCCTTCACCATCCCACGAGCGGGGCGATTGAATTTCAGGGTGTCGACATCGTGAAAATGCAGCCCAACAGAAGGGTCGGACTGGGGATCTCGCTCGTGCCCGAGGGCCGCCGTCTCTTCTCCTCGATGACGCTGGAAGAGAACCTGCAGGTTGGTGCCTTTCATGCCAAGAAGGGCCCCTTCAGCATCGAGCGCATCTACGAACTCTTTGACTGGATGCCGCAACGTCGAAAACAACACGTGTGGCAACTCTCCGGGGGAGAGCAACAGGCGGTGGCGATCGGCAGAGCCTTGGTTGCGAATCCCAAGGTCCTACTCTTGGATGAACTGTCCTTGGGACTCGCGCCCATCATCGTTGAACGTATTTATGCCCTGGTTCCAGAGATCGTGGCGCATGGTGTCAGCATCTTGATCGTCGAACAAGATGTTGCTCAGGGCGTCACGGTGGCGAACAGGGTCCACTGCCTGCTCGAAGGCCGCACGTCGTTGACAGGCGTGCCGGCGGACCTTACGTCCGAACAGATAGACCATGCTTATTTCGGAGCCGAATTAGCCAACGCGACGCCTCAACCCGGGGTCGGCGAATGATTTGGCTCAACGTCATTGTCCAGGGCGTCCTCCTCGGGGGCTTCTACGCGCTCTTCGCCTGCGGCCTCTCGCTGATGTTCGGCGTGCTGAAGGTCATCAATCTGGCCCACGGCGATATGGCCGTGGTGGCGGCGTACGTCGCGGTGTTCCTGACCCCGCACCTCCATATTCCCGGAGTGTGGTCTTTCCTCGTGGTGGTACCGCTCTTTGGCTTGATTGGCTACGTCGTTCAACGAACGTTGATTCAAAAGAGCATCGACCGCGATCCCTTCACGACGCTGCTGGTGACGTTCGGCCTATCCGTGGTCATCGAAAATCTCTTGCTCGAGGCCTATACCGCCAACGGCCAGACGGTGAACATCGGGTCGCTCATCGCCAAATCGTGGCATCCAGCCTCGATTATCTACATCTCCTACGTCTCACTGGCGGTGCTGGCTGCAGCAGTCCTGGTGCTCGTTCTGCTGCAACTCTTCCTCTCCTATACGGGAACCGGTCGGCTCATCCGCGCCGTTGCTGACGACCGTGAAGCCGCCCAGCTCAGCGGAGCGAACTATCGACACATCTTCGGTATCGCCGCGGCGATCGCCTTCGCCACAGTGGCCCTAGCGGGGATCGCCTACGGAATGATGACCCAGTTCGCGCCCACGTCGGGAGGCATCAATCTGCTGTTCGCCTTCGAGGCCGTCGTGATCGGAGGCATTGGATCACTGTGGGGAACGTTGGTGGGTGGTGTTGCCTTGGGCGTCGCCCAGCAGTTCGGCGCGCACCTGAACCCGCAGTACCAGGTTCTGGCAGGTAATCTGCTCTTCCTCGTAGTGCTGGCCGTTCGACCGCAGGGTTTATTCGGAAAAAAGACGGCACTTTCATGAGCAACCCACCAAGTCCCGCGCTGGACCGCAACGGACTCATTGCGGTGCGTCGCTCGACGCACTCGGCGATCTACACGCTCGTGGGTGCGCTCATTTTGGTGGTGCTGCTGACCGCTGCACCTTGGATTGTGCCCGCAGAGGTCGCCACGACGTTGATGAACTTCTTCATCTTGGTGATTATGGCAACCATGTGGAATCTTCTCGCGGGGTACGCCGGGATGGTCTCCATTGGCCAGCAAGCGTTTGTCGGGCTGGGCGCGTACGCCACGCTCTATCTTGCCCTGAAGGGCATGAACCCGTTCGTCACGATTCCTCTGGCGGCCGTTGCCTGCGCCGTGATCGCGTATCCGGTGACGTACTTGCTTTTTCGTCTGCGGGGCGGCTATTTCTCGATCGCGACCTGGGTGATTGCGGATACCGCAATGCTGATCATCGGGACGATCGCGGTGTTGGGTGGGGGAACGGGTCGCTCGATGCCGGGCCTGCAGAATCTGAGCCCCTCGCAAACGGCACACTATTCGTACCTGGCGACCTGGGTCGTCGCCCTCGTCGTGGTGACCGGTACCTACTATCTGCTTCGGAGCCGGTTGGGACTCGTGCTGGCGTCCATTCGTGATAACGAGGTTGCCGCACGAAGCGCCGGGGTTCACGTCAGGTCGGCGCGACGGATCGTGTTTATCATCGCGGCGGCCGGCTGCGGCGCCGCTGGTGCCGTGCTGGCGATCAGCCAACCCTTCATTCAACCCACTAATGAATTCAACATGCAGTGGGCAGCGGAGATGCTCTTCGTCTCAATGATCGGAGGACTCGGCACAATCGAGGGTCCGATCATTGGATCGATTATCTTCTTCATCCTCCAACAGACCCTTCAGCAAGAGGGAGTCTGGTATCTGATCATCTTCGGCACCATCGCAGTGGCGATCGCGCTTTGGCAACCGCGGGGCCTCTGGGGCGCCTTCCGGGATCGTTTCCACACCGAGCTGTTGCCGGTCGGGTACTGGGTGGGGGAGACAAAGGTCAAGAGAAAGATCCGAGGGGGCCAAACCTGACGAGAGCTGCGGCGATGAGGCTCTTGGAAACCAAAAGGGAGGGGTCCAGCGGGGCATCGGCGTTGGGCGGCTGTGCGCCATCCCGGTGTTCAACACGGACTGAGCCCCATTGGGTCGATTGAAGCGGGTGTGGCCCTGAGACTGAGCCGATGAACATCTAGTTACTTGGCGGTGAACGCCAACGAATCCAACAAGACACCCGCCACTGGCGCGGGGGAGACCCGTGAGGGCTGGCTCGGATTTCGACCGCGGTCGAGGCGCCATAACGGCGCCGTTCGCGCTAAAGCATGTTCCTTAGTAGGATTGATGCATGCCTTCTTCGAAACCTTCACCTCGTCGCGCCTCGAGCGCGGGTCGTCCGCCAAGCGGTGGACGCAGTGGAAGTCCTCGAGGCGCGGGGCAAGGTGGCTCGCAGGGGCGACCGCCACGCAGTGGAGATTCTCGGAGTGACTTTGGTGGCCGACCACCACGGGATGGCGCCGAACGTCGGATAGATCGCGGGAATGCTGGAGCCGCGAGGCCCCCAGCCCCGAGAGGTGACCGCAGGGACCGCGATGATGCTCCCAGCGATGGTCGCCCCCCGTACGCCGGACGTGCCGGCGAGCGTTATGACCGTGACGATCGTTCGGAGCGACGTCCGCGTCCGGCGAGCGCTGGTCGCAACGGTCGCCCTTCGATCCGTCCAGGGGCCAGGGACGAGCGTCCCTACCCGAGCCGTGGCGCGGACGCGCGCACGAGTCGTCCGCCACGTCAGGGTGAGCGATACGAAAGCGATTCGCGCGATCGCCGCCCGAGCCGCCCGGGAGACCGAGAAGCGCGTCCCTACCCGAGCCGTGGCGCGGACGCGCGCACGAGTCGTCCGCCACGTCAGGGTGAGCGATACGAAAGCGATTCGCGCGATCGCCGCCCGAGCCTGCCTCCTCGCAACGCTCATCCGGGTTCGAGTGGCCGTCCCGCGAACGCCCGCAGCTATGGACGTCCGGTACGAGAGCTGACCCCGGAAGAGATCGAACGCAAAAAGGCCGACAGCCATGGTCGCGGCAAGGGATGGGGTGGTGTTGCTCGAAAGGGCGCCGCCAACATAAAGAGCACCGGCCAGGCAATGGAAGTAACACCGAGCGCCGGACGCACACCCGACCCGCTCTCCGAGTGGGTGCAAGAGGTTCGTCCTGCGAGAGCAGAGTCCGCGACGAAGGTCAAGGCGAAGGTCAAATACGCGCTACCGGGCGACGTCGCCGCTGATGTGCGCAAGGCGTTCATCGGAAGCGCGTACATGCGTGAAAAAATGGTGATAACCCTCACCCGCGCCGCTGAAGCCTACGACCGCAAGCGCTACGAAGAAGCCCTTCGGCTGGGCCGGACCGTCTGCGACGCCACGCCCGGTGTCGCGCCGGTACGAGAGCTGACGGGACTCGCCGCGTATCGCGCCGAGCGCTGGAGCATGGCGAAGATTCACCTTCGCGCCCACTTCACCATTACCGGCGACCCCGAGCACCTGCCGCTCGTCATGGACTGCGACCGCGCGAACCATCGCTACCGCGCGGTGGAGAAGACTTTCGCCGAACTCGAAGCGAGCGAGCCCACCGCCGAGGTTCTCGCCGAGGGCCGTATCGTCATGGCGTCCGCACTGGCCGATCAGCAGCAGTACACCGAGGCGATTGAGCTGCTGACCAAGGCTGGCGGGACCAAACAGCTGCGCAATCCCTCGTATCGTCACGTTCGCCTCTGGTACGCGCTCGCTGACATCTTCGACCGATCCGGCGACGCGGTGTCGGCGCGCGAACTCTTCGCCCGGGTCGTTATCGCCGAACCCGATGCCTACGACGCGCAGGCTCGTCTCGGCGAGCTGGGCTCAACAACTCCTCGCAAGAACCGCAAACGTCGCACCACGTCGGTGTCGAAGAAGAACGTCGACTAACCAAGCGACGCCAGCGCGGCGTGAAGAGCTATGTTCGTGCCCCTCGAGTCTGCGCTGAGGCTTCCTTGCATCTTGTTCATCATGTAGGCAACGGTGAGCTGGGCGTCCTGGTCCATGATGATGACTGACCCGCCGTAACCGCCCCAGTAACAGGCTCGAGGACCGAGGGGGGTCGTCGCGCTCGCGAGCCCGTAGCCCATGCCGAAATGGGTTTCCTGGCCGAGGGCCAGGTCCACGCCGTGGGCCTGGGTCTCAAAAATCGAGTCGCTCGTCTGTTCTGAGAAGAAACGATGCCCGTTAGCCTCGCCCCGGTTGGCGATGATCTGTTGAATCGTCGCCACTGAGCGGGCGTTTCCGTGACCGTTCGCAGCGGGAATTTCCGCCGAGCGCCACCAACGTTCGTGCGGCATGGTGGGGTCGAGCGCCGGTGAGGTGAACGTGCGGTAGGCAATGGAGTCCGTCGGCACATTGGAGAAATCAATCGGCGGAGGCGGAATGACGAAGCTGACGCGCGACTCGCCGCTCTCGGGCAGTCCAATATGGAAGTCGGCGCCCACGACGTTGGCCACCTCTGATTGGAAGAACTGTCCGATCGTGGTGCCGGTGATTCGTCGGACCACCTCGCCAATGAGATAGCCCTGGGTGAGGGCGTGGTAACCAGAGGCGGTCCCGGGGGTCCACCACGGTTCCTGCGCCGCGAGAGCGGACGTGCAGAACTCCCAGTCCGCGAGGTCCTCGGCTTTGATTGGCGTGCTCCACCCAGAGAGACCGGCGGTGTGGCCCATGAGGTGGCGGACTTCGATCGACTCTTTTCCGTTGGCGGCGAACTCGGGCCAGTACTTCGCGACGGGAGCATGGAAGTCGAGGCCGCCGTGATCGGCGAGCATGAGGGCGACGACGAACGTCATGGTCTTGGTTGTTGACCAAACGTTCACAATGGTGTCCGAGTTCCAGGGAGCGGTCTTCGCGGCGTCGGCGTAGCCGCCCCAGATGTCGACCACGAGCTCGCCCTTGTCGATCACCGCCACGGACGCGCCGACGTCGCCGCCGCCGTCCAGGCTCTCCTGAAGAATCCCCACCAGCCCGGCGTACTTCTCTGTTGTTGTTCCCTCGACTTTTGGCATGGTCCCCCCAGATATTCTCATTGACTCTACCGCTGCGTAATCAGGAGGTCATGCCACCCAACCCAACGAGGGCCCGGGCATGTTCGATCTCGCCCATGTGGCGAAGACCGTGCTGGTAGACCCAGCATTCGAGGGCATCGCTTCGAGAAATCCCGTCTTCGCCGCCCACTCGCGCCGAGAAGGTGTGCTCAATGCCCGCGCCGTAAGGGAACGGGACCACAATGTCGCTGAAAGTGGCCGGATCGATGGAACCGGCGAAGGACTCGGTGGCGTCAAAGACCAGGCGCTGGAACTCCTGGAACGCCTCATAGTTACCAATACGCTGTTCCATCATTTCCCCGACGGTCTTCGCTTTGCCGTGGTCGCTGATGGCGAGCGCTAATTTCTCTTGCCAGGAGTCGTTGAACTGGGCCTCAGGTCCACCGGCGAAGAGCAAGCTCCCGTCTTCGATCAGGACTTGATGAACCAGGGAAAAGGCAATCGGCAGGGCGTTGTCGTGGGTCACGCGGTTAATCTGCTCCAGGTTCATCGTGGCGCAGGCCTCGTAGTAGAGCGAGTGCATGGCTCGTAGTCGGCGAACGAGTGAGGATCGGTAGTCAGCATCCATTGGTCTAGTTTGACCTATCACGACCAGCGATACGCGACATCGGTCGAGACTGCCAATCTTGATCTCATCAGTCAGAATCCGCCGGGCGTTCTCTTGTAGGATTCGCGCATGGATATTGCCGCACTTTTGGGCGACGAAGCGTCGTCACTTTTAGACCACAAGGCCACCGCGTTCCCCAAGGAGTTATTGACCATCCCCGGTCCAAACTACCTGCAGGACGTCTTCACCCAGACTGACCGCACGCCCACCGTGTTGCGCAATCTTGGCTCGCTCTACAATCACGGTCGCCTCGCGGGCACCGGGTACCTTTCGATCTTGCCGGTCGACCAAGGCATTGAGCACTCCGGCGCCGCCTCCTTTTCGCCAAATCCCGAGTACTTCGACCCGGCACGGCTTTGCGACCTCGCAATCGCCGCTGACTGCAACGCCATCGCCACCACGCTCGGCACGCTCGGTGCGGTATCGCGCCGTTACGTGCACCGTATTCCGTTCATCGTGAAGATCAACCATAATGACCTTCTCCGTTACCCCAATACCTTTGATGAGCGGATGTTCGCCTCGGTGCAGCAGGCGTCGGACCTTGGCGCGGTGGGCGTCGGAGCGACGATCTACTTCGGTTCCGAAGGTTCCGTGCGCCAAATTGAAGAGGTCTCACAGGCCTTCGCCGAGGCTCATCGCCTGGGCCTGTTCACGGTGCTCTGGACGTACCTGCGAAACGATGCCTTCAAGACCGCCGCAATGGACTATCACGTGAGTGCCGACCTTACGGGTCAGGCCAACCACCTCGGCGTCACAATCGAAGCCGACATCATCAAGCAAAAGCAGCCGGAGAACAACGGCGGCTACAACGCGCTGCACTTCGGCAAGACCAATCCTCGCGTTTATTCGGAACTGACCACGGATAACCCGATCGACCTGACCCGCTGGCAGGTGGTGAACTGCTACGCCGGACGCATCGGACTCATCAACTCCGGTGGCGAATCAAAGGGTGCGGACGACCTGTCCGGTGCTGTTCGCACCGCGGTGATCAACAAGCGTGCGGGCGGTCAGGGTCTCATCCTCGGCCGCAAGGCCTTCCAACGCCCCATCGATGAGGGGGCCTCCATCGTGCACTCGGTGCAAGATGTCTACCTCGACAGCTCGATCACGGTCGCCTAAGTAATACGCTCAGTCCGTGAGCAACGAGGTGACCCAGGACGCTGGATGGATGACGTGGCCGAACGTGGTGACCATCCTTCGACTGGCCCTGCTGCCGGTATTTCTTTGGCTGCTCTTCTCGACGGATCATCGCGCCATCGCGGCGTGGCTCTTGGCGTTCTTGGGCGCGACCGATTGGATTGACGGCTTCTTGGCTCGTCGACTCCATCAGGTCTCCAAAGTTGGAAAGATTCTCGATCCAGTGGCGGACCGGCTGCTGGTCGTCGTGGGGCTCGTCGCGGTAGCGGCTGCCGCGGGTGTGCCCTGGTGGTTTGCGCTCTGCACGTTGGCGAGGGAGATCCTGGTCTCACTCTTGACGCTCGTCCTGGCAGCATTGGGAGCCGCGCGCATAGACGTCCTGTGGTGGGGCAAGGTGTCCACCTTCGCGCTGATGACGACCTTCCCTCTGTTCTTGCTCACGACGAACCCTCATCACGCCGCGCTCGTGCCCTGGCAGCACGCGGCACGAGACGCCTGCTGGGTTCTTGGACTCGCGGGACTGGCGCTGTCGTGGGTGGTGTTGGTTGGCTACGTCAAGCCAGCACTCGCGGCGCTGCGCACCGGGCGCCAGGGACGAAGAATCTTGTAGATTTTCTAGTTATGAAGATTCCAACTGAACTGCGATATTCCAGCGACCACGAATGGGCCCGCGCCAGCGGCGACGTGGTTCGAATAGGCATCACCGACTACGCGCAAGACGCCTTGGGCGACGTCGTCTTCGTGGAGTTGCCAAAGGTTGGATCGTCGGTCAGCGCCGGGGGCACGCTTGGTGAGGTGGAGTCGACGAAGTCAGTCTCGGAAATCTACGCGCCGGTGTCTGGAACAGTGAGCGCGGTGAACGACGCGCTTTCGTCTTCGCCCGAATCGGTGAACGACGACCCGTACGGAGCGGGCTGGATCTGCGAGATCACGACCGGCGACGCCAAGGACTACGACGCTTTGCTGGACGCCGCAGGTTATCAAACCCTCACCAATAACTAGCTCTGACGAGCGCTGGTAAATGTAACTATTGTGAGTCCGGTGAACTGTCGTCGATGTGGGGAGATCCTCAACGCCAATGCTAATTTTTGTTGGTCGTGTGGTGCACCCCAGCACGCCGCCACCTCGCCCGAGACCATCGCCGTTCCCGTCGTCACGTCGCCTGACTCTCCCTACACGAACGTAGGGGCGGGCTCGGGCGGTTCGCACGGTGACGAGTTGGTGATCGCGTCGGGTCTCGAAGCGGGCAGCCACATCATTTTGAAGAACGAAATAACCACCGCCGGACGTCACGAAGCGAGCGACATCCTGCTCGATGACGTGTCGGTGTCACGCCATCACGCGCTGATCACGCGTACCGCGAGCGGACGGATCACACTTCGTGACCTTAATTCGCTGAACGGCACGTACGTCAACGGTGCTCGCGTCGAGGAGACCACGCTGCACTCGGGCGACGAGGTGCAGATCGGAAAGTACAAGTTGGTCTTTTGGGCGGCGACGCAGTGAGCGCCACCCAAGGAACGATGCGTATTGGAGAAGTGCACGCCCTGCTTCGCAAAGACGTTCCCGATATCGAACTCTCCAAGATTCGATACTACGAGGACAAGGGTCTGGTGCAACCGTCGCGCAGCCGCAAGGGTTACCGTCTCTACTCGGAGCGAGACGTCGCGTGCTTGCGCGAAGCGATCCGCCTCGCCAACGAAGAGTTCGTTCCCCTTCGAGTCGTGCGCGTGCGTCTCATTGAGCAGGGGCTCCTCAAGGACATTCCCGCTCAGTCGTCAACGCGTCACGCCGCGCGCAGCACGGCTGACAACGGGGTGTCGATGCCCGTACCCGTACCCGCAGTGAGCGATGCGGGTGATCCGTCAGATACACCGGCCGCCCCGAAGCAACCGGCCGCGAAGGGCAAGCTCGCAAACCAGGAGCCGTACTTCACGACGTCAGAGTTCTTGAAGGCGTGCGGTCTCGAAGCCTCGGCGGTCAACCAGTTGGTCTCCCTCGGACTCTTGGCGCCGGTGACCATGGCGAACGAGACGGCCTTTTCCGCCCTCGACGTGCGCATAGCCCAGAGCGCCGCGCCACTGATCGAGCGGGGAGCGGACGTACGCCTGCTCGGCTCGCTGCGTCGAGTGGTCGAGCGCGAAATAGGGATTCTCGAGGATCTCACCGAGCCGCTTCGCGCTGTGGGAAGTGGGCTGAGCGCCGAGCAGGCGCGCGACGCCGCTGAAGAGGTGGCCTTCGAGATCAGCTCCCTGCGTGGCGAACTCTTTACGAGGGCGCTGCGCGAATACTTGGGTCGCTGAGACTGTCGTTATTCAACGGACGGGGTCTAGGCTGGAAGCATGGTTGAAGTCGTACTTCGAGCGGTGAGGGTTGACGTGGGTTCTTCGACGCCCCTGCTGCTCTTGGAAGAGGTTGGCGGCGAGCGGGTCCTGCCGATCTTCGTGGGCGCCCCGGAGGCGACCGCGATTGCCTACGCCCTCCAAAACGTAGCGACGCCTCGACCCATGTCCCACGATCTTCTCGGAAACGTGATCAAGGCGCTGGGCGCGCAGTTGTTCGCGGTGGAGATCACCGAACTGGTCGACAACACCTTCTACGCCAACTTGAAGCTTCTGCGTGAGCGAGTTGAGATCAATGTCAGCGCTCGTCCGAGTGACGCCGTAGCCTTGGCCCTTCGCGTGGGTGCCCCCATACTGGTACGCGATCAACTCATGAACGAGCAAGGCAAGGTGATGCACCTTGATGACGAAGACGAAGGCGACAGCGACAGCG
>Ga0182013_10003212_pt1 | contig 20671 bp, 15 predicted proteins | sample 612S2MmetaG_FD_120487 | JGI IMG/M metagenome (GOLD analysis project Ga0182013, IMG submission 120487) | Permafrost microbial communities from Stordalen Mire, Sweden - 612S2M metaG | ecosystem: Environmental > Terrestrial > Soil > Wetlands > Permafrost | place: Sweden: Stordalen | collected... | reverse complement strand
CGGCCTGCCTCCGTTCGCGGTGGGCCGCCCAGGGTGGGACAACTGGATGATGGGCCGAGCGCTCAAGATGGGCCTGCCGCTGATCGACATCACCCCGGTCGTGACCGTGATCCACCAGAACCACGACTACGGGCACGTTGCAGCCCGTCGCGGCAGCGACTGGGAAGGACCCGAGGCGGACCGCAACCGCGAGCTCGGCGGATGGCTGGACAACTACCTGCACACGCCGCTCAACGCGACCGCTCTCCTGACCCCCGGCGGCCTGAGAGCACCGCGCTCGCCAGCTCACATGCGGGCCAAACTCGAAGCATTCGTCACCCTCGAGCCGGCCGCGGCCCCGCTGAGGCGTGTTGTGGCACTCGTGAGGCGCATACAGGGGCGAAACGGTCCCGATGTCGCTGTCGCTGCCGAGGGCGGGCAGGAGGCTCCTTCTCTCGTTCACAGGCTCGCCTCCCAGCCGGCCCTGATGCCGGTCACGGCCCGCCTGATCTGCGCGCGCCTCGTTCGCGAGTCCACCGCCTTCTTCGTCCGAGAGCTTCGCCCCAAGCCGGGCGTCAACGTCTACCACCTGCGTGACAGCGGGATCTCGGTCGCGCTGCGTCACAGTGCACACGACGGCGCGACGCTCGCCGAGGTCTTTCACCGCAACGACTACGTCCCGAGCGCGGAGATCGCGGCTGCGATGGGAGAGCCACGGAGCATCCTCGACCTCGGGGCGAATGTCGGCTTCTTCGGCGCGTTCGCCGTCTCGCACTGGCCCGGCTCTACGATCGTGGGCTACGAGGCCGACCCCGCCAATGCGGGCGTCAACGAGCAGACCATCCGTGAGAACGGGCTCTCCCGCCGCTGGAGTGTCGTGTGCTCAGCGGCCGGAGCGCACGATGGCGAGGTCGAGCTCGCCGACGGGCGGGCGATGGGCTCGTTCGTCATCGAGCCCGGAAGCGACCCCGGTGTACCGACGATCAAGATCCCGATGCGCGACGTCATGGACGAGGTCCGCGCAGCCGACCTCGTGAAGGTCGACATCGAGGGTGGAGAGTGGGAGATCCTTCGCGATCCTCGCTTTGCAGAGAACCCGCCGAAGGTGATGGTGCTCGAGTACCACCCTCACCTGTGCCCTGGCCCGGACCCTCGCGTTGAAGCGGAACGACGGCTCGCCGCCGCCAACCTGCGCGTCGAGACGATCTGGCATCGCGACGACGGCTACGGAATGATGTGGGCCTGGCGCGACTGAGCGCCGGGGAGCTTCAGGTCAGGCTGCTCCGCCGGCGACGCCCACCGTCTCGTTGCGCCGCGCCCTATACCAGTCGATCGTCTGCTGCAGGCCGTCGCGCAGGCGCGTGCCCGCACGGAACCCGAACTCCCGCTCGGCGCGCGAGATGTCCAGCCAGCGCCTGGGCTGACCGTCGGGCTTGCTGTCATCCCAGACGATCCTGCCGTTGAAGCCGACGAGCTCCGCGATCAGTTCCGTGAGCTCGGCGATCGTGATCTCGCTGCCCGAGCCGAGGTTCACAGGCTCTCCGCTCGAGTAGCCCGCGGCGGCCGCGACGATGCCCTCCGCCGCGTCGTCGACGTAGAGGAACTCCCGCGAGGCACGGCCGGTGCCCCAGCACACGATCTCCTCCGCGTTGCTCTCCAGCGCGTCGAGCGACTTCTTGATGAGTGCGGGGATCACGTGCGAGGTCCGTTCGTCGAAGTTGTCGGAGGGGCCGTAGAGGTTGACCGGGAGCAGGTAGACGCCGTCGAAGCCGTACTGCTGCCGATAGGCCTGCAGCTGGACGAGCAGCATCTTCTTCGCCAGCCCGTAGGGGGCGTTCGTCTCCTCCGGGTATCCGTTCCAGAGGTCGTCCTCGCGGAAGGGTGTGGGAGCGTGCTTCGGGTAGGCGCAGACGGTGCCTACGCACACGAACCGCTCGACGCCCGCGAGGCGGCTCTCCTCGATCAGCTGGATGCCCATGATCGCGTTGTCGTAGAAGAACTGGCCGGGTGTGGCCATATTCGCCCCGATACCGCCCACCACAGCCGCCAGGTGCACGACCATGTCTGGACGGGTGTCCGTGAGCGCCTGTCGTATCGCGTCGCGGTCACGCAGGTCGTACTCGGCCGACCGCGGAGCGAACACCTCTGCGGCTCCCCGCTCGACAAGTCGTTGGCGTACGGGCTGCCCCAGAAATCCCGAGCCTCCCGTCAACAGGATGCGCTTGCCGGCCAGCTTGTCCATGGCGAGATGATAGCCGTGGGCGTGGATCCTCTAGCCTGGCCGGGCGGCGCTTGAGCCCGATTTGCAGGATCGTTGACACATGGCCACCGACCACGAGCAGACCGAGCTGGCCGACTTCGAGGGGGACCTGCTGGACACGCCCGCAGCGGGGCCGGCGGCGATCCGCGGCAGCGCCCTGCGGGTGGCCGGTTATGTCCTCGGGGTCCTGCTCAGCCTGATCTCGATTCCGCTGCTCATCAGGCACCTCGGCGAAAGCGAATACGGCCGCTACGTGACGGTGATCTCGATCGTGACGATCGTGCAGGGCGTCACGGACGTCGGCCTCGGGCAGATCGGGGTCCGCGAGTACGCGACGCGAACGGGACCGGAAAAGGCCGGTTTGATGCGAAACCTGCTCGGCGTCCGTTTCGCGATGACGGCCATCGGGGTGGCGCTCGGCACCGCCTTCGCCGCGGTCGCCGGGTACCCGAACGTCGTGGTCATCGGGACGGTTCTGGCGGGCATCGGGATGGTGCTCACGGTCGTCCAGGGAACCTTCGCCGTGCCACTCTCGGTGCGCCTGCAGCTCGGCTGGGTCACGGCACTGGACCTCCTGCGCCAGGTGCTCTCCGTAGGGGCGATCGTTGCGCTCGTGCTAGCGGGTGCCCAGCTGCTCGCGTTCCTGGCGATTGCCGTCCCGGTGTCGGTGATCGTGTTGTTCGCGACAATCGTTCTGGTGCGTGGCTCCATGCCGCTGCGGCCATCGTTCCAGCGGGACGAGTGGATGGTCCTAATGCGCGCCGTGCTGCCGTTCGCGGCGGCGGTCGTCGTGGCGACGCTCTACCTGCGGATGACGGTCGTGCTGATGTCCCTGCTGGCCACCAGCCAGCAGACCGGCTACTACGCGATCGCCTTCAGCGTCATCTCGGTGCTTATCGCGATACCCGCCCTCACTGTGGGCTCGACGCTTCCGGTGCTCGCGCGGGCCGCACGCGATGACAGCGAGCGCCTGGCATACGTCGTCGAGCGCCTGATGGAGGTCACCTTCATCGTCGGCGCTGGCCTCGGGCTGTCGCTGGCGATCGGGTCCGGGTTCGTCGTCAGGGTGCTCGCGGGCACGAAAGGTCACCCCGCGGTGATCGTGCTGCAGATCGAGTCGCTCGCCCTCGTAACGCAGTTCGTCGGCTCGTCCTTCCAATACGGGCTGCTCGCCCTGCGCCGCCACCGGGCGCTGCTGCTGAACAGCGCGGCGGGGCTCGCGGCCAGCGTGATCCTCACGTTCGCGCTCGTGCCGAGCCTGGAAGCACGCGGCGCGGCGATCGCGTTTGCCATTGCGGAGGTCGTGGTCGCAGCCGGCTCCTTCATCTACCTGCGCTCTGCCAGGCCGGACCTGAAGTTCTCACCGCGGGTGCCGCTCTGCGTCCTGCTCGCAGCGATCCTCGGCGGCGGCATAGCCGTCCTCACAGGGCTGAGTAGCCTCCCTGCCTCGATCCTGGGGACCATGGTCTACCTGGGAGCGCTGCTCGCGCTCCGGGCGATCCCCGCCGAGCTCATGCACGCGGTCACCGAGCGCTTCCAGCGCGCTGGATGACGCGCCGAGCGCGGCTAAGCTCCGCCGTCACGTGAACTCCCCTTCCACAGGCGCGAACGATGTGCCGGTCGCGCTGTTCGTGTACCGCCGCCACGCGCAGCTGCCCCGCACGCTGGACTGCCTGCGCGAGAGCGGCGTGAGGCGTCTGTACGCGTTCTCCGACGGAGCGAGGGGAGATGCCGACTGGCCGGACGTCGTCGAGGTCCGCCGCATGCTGGCAGGCATCGACTGGACCGAGCCGGTCATCGTGGAGCGGCCGGAGAACTTCGGGCTGAGCGCCTCCATCCGCGACGGAATGGACAGACTCTTCGAACGCCACGAGACCGCCGTCCTAATCGAGGACGACATCTGCGTCGCCCCCGAGTTCTACGACTACGCACGCCTCGCACTCGCCCATTACGAGTCGGCTCCCGCGGTGGCCGGCATCACAGGGCTTCGCTACCCGTTCGACCTCCACGCCTTCGACGACTACCCCTACGACGTGTTCCTCTCGCCGCGCTTCTCCTCGTGGGCATGGGGGACGTGGCGCAGTCGCTGGAAGGGGTTCGACTTTGATGCAGAGACACTGCGCCGCCGCATTGGCGCGGCCGCCGACTTCCGGCCCGAGCACGCTGGCGCCGACCTCCCCGCGATGATTCACGAGGCGGTGGTGACCGAGACCCTCGGCGGCTCGTGGGACGTCGTGTGCGCAGCGAACATGCTCCTCGCGGGGCAGTACTTCGTGACGCCGACCTGGAACATGGTCGAGAACACAGGGCTGGGAGAGGGCACGCACGCCGTCGAGGCACCGTCCTGGCAGCTGCACTGGGAGCGCGGGCGCAGGCCCGAGCTCGACGAGATCAGGTTCGCGCCGCCGGCCGCCGACGAGCGGGTGTTGAAGTCCTACCGGCGGTTCTTCGCCCGGCACGACGGAACCGGAGGCGCGCTCGCACAGGCTCGCCTGTCGGCCGCGAGGTGGCGTTCCGCGCGACGGCTGCGAAGGGCCTGGAGCCGGCTCTAGGCTAGTCCCGGCGATTCGCCAGCCGTGCCTGCACGAAGCCGCGGGCGTGCGCGGGCGCACGCCGGAAGAGGTCGTCGACGCGCCTGAGATTCGCACGCCGATGGGCGCTCGCCAGAGCTTCGGAGAGGGTCGTGCGGATTGGCTCCGGAGCGCCGGCGACGGCCTCGCTCAGCGCGAGCTCCACGAGCTCCGGGAAGCCAAAGACGGAGGCAAGGCAGGCGTCACGCGCGCGTGTCTCCCAGGCGACATCAGCGGCCGAGTCCGTCAGCTCCTCACGGACGTAGACGGCGTTCGCCCAGGCGATCTGTCCGCCCAGTCGTGTGCGCTCGACGTAGTCGCCGACACCGAACACGGGCTCCGCGCGGCCCGCCAGGGACAGGCCGCAGTGGTGTATCTCGCGCAGGCGCCACAGGCTGAACCCCCGCTCGCGCAGATGACGGTCCACGTCGGTGAACAGCGGCTGCCCCTCGTAGAGCTGCTGGAACTCGACCTCGCTCTCCACGATTCGCAGGGCGCCGAGGCACCGCTCGGCTCCTCGCAGCACGTCGAGCTCGGCGCCTTGGACGTCGACCTTCAGCGCGTCGATCACCGCCACGTCAGCTCCCCTGGCCCACGTGTCGAGTGTGGTCGTGGAGATCGTCTCGGTGCCCCGCTGCTCGTGGCGCCACAGCTCCGGATAGCGCCTGAGCGCGCGCGGGTCCGGCGGGTAGAGCGATGAGCTCTGCGGGTCGGCGGTGACATGAAGCGTGGCCTCACCCTCGGCGGCCGCCAGTCCGACTGGTTCGTAGCGCTCCTGCGTGGTGTCGCCGGCCCTCGCGTTCAGGCGGGCGCACTCCTCGGGGTCCGCATCGAAGCCCACCAGCAGGGCGTTGGGCCGCAGGCCTCGCCAGCTCTCGCGCACGCCGTCGCGGCATCCGACGTCCACCGCGACGACTGGTCGCTCGAGCAGCCCGCCGACGGCGGCGAGGTCCTCGGCGGACAAGGGTGATGGGTTCAGGGCGCTCATGGGGCGTCGATGATAGGCGGCGTGGGCCTCGGGTAGGGTGGGCCGCCGTGCATATTGTCTTCGTCACGCGCCAGTACTGGCCTGCCGTGGGGGGTGTCGAGAGCGTCATCGAGAACCTCGGTGAGGCATACCTCGAGCGCGGACACGAGGTCACGGTCGTCGCGCAGTGCGTGGACGAAATCCACTTCGGCCGTATGACGCATGTCATCCGCGAGCGCATGAAGTTCTCGCCGTTCACGCACCGGGGGATCTCGGTGGTCCAGTTCCGCCCGTCCCGCCGCCGGCGGGCCCTGCTGCTGCCGCTCGCCGCCGAGCTGATCCCGTTCGGCGGCCGGGTGTCGCGTAAATGGGTCGGCACCTACAGCTCCGCGTATTACGCAGCCGTCGTGCGGGGGGTGCTCGAACCGCTGCTCTCCGGCGGGGACATCGTGCATGTCATGGGGTCCAACTTCATGGCGGTCGCCGCCGTTGAAAGCGCCCACGCCCTCGGCCTGGCCGTGGCGCTGTCGCCGTTCGCGCATCTCGGCGAGTGGGGTGATGACTCCGTCTCGATCAGGGCGTACATGCGCTCGGACGCCGTCCTTGCCACCACGAATGCAGACGCCGCGGTCTACAGCGGCCTCGGTGTGCCGCGCGACAGACTCCATGTCGCCGGCCTGCCTGTCCCCAACGCGCTGGTCGAGGGCGATGTCCCGGACGCCTCCCTGCCGCCCACGGACGCCCCGCTCGTCCTCTACCTGGGCCAGCGGCGGCCGACAAAGAGGGTTCCCCTGCTGCTCGCCGCAACCGAGCATGTGTGGCGCACCCATCCGGACGCGCGCTTTGCCTTCGTGGGGCCCGGCGTCACGCTGGACTCGTCTGACCCGCGGATCCTCGACATCGGACGGGTGTCGGACGCCGAGCGCGGCCGCTGGCTCGAGCGCGCCGACGTCCTGTGCCTGCCGTCCTCGAGCGAGTCGTTCGGTCTCGTGGTGGCAGAGGCGTGGAGCCTCGGAGTGCCGGTCGTCACGAGCGACATCCCGGTGCTTCAGGAGCTCGTCGGCGCATCCGGCGGGGGTCTGGTCGCGCGCCCGGACCCCAGCTCGTTCGGCGAGGCGATCAGCGAGCTGCTCGCTGACCCGGAGGCCGCCCGCGCGCTGGGCCGGGCGGGTCATGACTACTGGGCGGCCGAGCTCGCGCCGGACCCCGTCGCCGAGCGCCACCTCGAGATCTACGAGCAGATCATGGCGGGGCGTGCGCAGGCGCCGCACGCCCTGAGCGGCTGAATCTCGAGCGCCCGCCCCACACCATGCGCCGGCGCCTACGGGCGGGTCGGGACGAGCACCTCTGCATATGCGGCCGCGATCCGTTCTGCCGCAGCCTGTGTCGAATACCTCTCCGGTCCGCCGGCGGCGGGGTGCCGGCTCGCCGCGGTCGAGAGCGCCCCTCGCAGTAGCCCCGCGAGTGCGGGCCAGTCGCCGGGGCTGAAGTAGCTGGCGTTCTCGCCGGTCACCTCGGGTATCGCGCCGGATGTGCTCGCGAGGATTGGTGTCCCAGCGGCCATCGCCTCCGCGAGGACCATCCCGAACTGCTCCTCCCAGGACCATGTGGGCAGGCTCGCGAGCACTAGGCACGAGGCATCCGCGTAGACGCCGGGCATGTCCTGGTAGGGGATGAAGCCGCGGAACTCGACGGCGTCGCCCACACCGAGTTCGCGTGCGTATGTGCGCAGGCGACCCTCGTCGGCTCCCGTCCCGACGATCATCAGGCGAGCGTCGACCGGCTCGCTGTCGGGCAGCCCGCGGCGAAGCAGCGCGAGCGCACGAAGGACATCCTGGTGTCCCTTCTCCCACACGAGCCTGCCCGGCGAGATGATCATAGGCGGCCCCTCGGCACGCGGCCCTGCGCCGGTTCGGAACCGGTCGGTGTCGATCCCGGGCGGGCACACGCTGATCCGCTCGTCGGCGGCTCCCTCGAGCAGCAGGGACATTCGCGCGCGCTCGGTTGCGGCGAGGAACATGTCGGTGTTCGCGAGCGCGAGCTCGCGATATCCGCGGGTGCGCACGTTGCGGTAGGCGCCGAGGAACGGGATCGTCTCCCAGACTGTCATCACGAGCCGGAAACCGAGCTCGGCGCGAAGCTTGGCCGCCTGCGCGCTGTACCAGTAGCCGAGCTCCTGCGTGTGGACGATGTCCGCCCCGAGCAGGCTCGAGCGCAGGCTCAGGTAGCGGTCGCCCGGAACACGCACGGCGAGGTCGCCGAAGCGGCCGGCCGGCAGCAGGTCGCGGACCGTCCGCGCCGGGCTGGAAGGAAGCGCGAGCGTGCTCGTGTCGAACCATCCCCGCTCGCTGCGCAGGTAGCTCACGTCATAGCGCTCGGCGATGGCCGGCTGCTCCCAGGGGCGCAGCTCCCACGGGTTCGCCTGGTGGCCGCGAAGGATCACGACCCTCGGCCGCGGACCTGGCTCCTGGGCGCTCGGGCTGGATGGCACGCCGTCAACATATCCCGCGGCAGGGCGCCGGCGGTGCGAGCCCCACGCCCCTTCATTAACCTGCTTCGCCTGCTTCCTCGCACGCCCACACGCGCTCTTGCCCGCATACGGCTGCGTCAGACCCCCGATCGCGTCGGCGTCGAGCTGACACTCCGATGAGGATCGCGATCGACGCGCGAGCGGCCGCCGAGGTCCCGGCCGGCCGCGGAAGGTATGTCCGCGAGATGCTGCGCGGGCTCTCGCGCCTTCAGTGCGACCACGACTTCATCCTCTACGGGCGCGAGCGGTGGGACGAGGCGGAGCTGGACAGCCGCTTCAGCTGGCGGACCTTCACCGCGCCGAGCCTTGCCTGGCCGCTGGTCGCGGGCACGCGGATGTCGCGCACCGCTGACGTCGCCCTCGCCTGCACCAGCTATGCGATGGCGGGACCGTGGAGGATTCCGGGCGCGGCCATCGTCTGGGACTTCGCGCCGTTCGACCGCAGCCTGAAGACGCCTGCGGGAAGCCTGCTGGAGCGCCTTACGCTGCCGCTCGCCATCAGACGGTGCCGGGCGCTCGTCGCGATCTCGGACGCGACGCGCCTTGAGCTCGAACGCAGGTTCCCCGCCGCGCGCGGCAGGGCGACCGTCGCCCACCCGGCCGCCGACCCGCTGTTCACGCCCGAGCCCGCGGCCGAGGACCGGCAGGTGCTCGAACGCCACGGCATCAAGCCCCCGTTCATCCTGGTCGCCGGCACGCTCGAGCCGCGCAAGAACATTCCGCGCCTGATCGAGGCGTTCGCGGGGCTCGGAGGTGAGCGTGAGAACTGGACGCTCGCGCTCGTCGGTGCAGCCGGATGGGAGACCGATGAGACGTTCGCGTCGGTCACCGCCCACGCGGACGTGGTCAGGGCGCTCGGCTACGTCTCGGACGGGGAGCTCGCCTCGCTCTACAGGCAGGCGGACGTCTTCAGCTACATGTCGCTCTACGAGGGGTTCGGGATCCCCGTGCTCGAGGCGATGCAGTCGGGAACCGCGGTGCTGACCTCCTCGGTGTCGAGCATGCCGGAGGTAGGCGGGCAGGCCGCCCGCTACGCAGACCCGCTGGACGTGCGGGACATCCGCCGCGCGCTCTCAGAGCTCCTTCTGGACCCCGAGCTCAGGATTCGCTGCGCGCAGGCCGGCATTGGGCGCGCCCGCGACTTCAGCTGGGATCAGAGTGCGGGGACGCTGCTCGGGGTGCTCGAGGGCATCGCCGGCGGCTGAGCGCTCAGCGGCGGGCCAGCAGCCACACGTTGCGCCTGTGGAAGGGCAGCTGGGCGAGCGCCCTGAAGGCGCGGGGGCGGTGGTGGCCCTTTGTACGCCCCGAGATCACGCCGACACCCGGCGCGACGGACTCATAGCCGACCTTCTCGACCGTGAAGCCCTGGTCGGAGAACAGCAGCCGGAAGCTCTTGCGGGTGAACGGGCGCCGGTGCGTGTAGTCATCCCACACCCACCTCTGCGCGTCCGGAGAGGAGGCGAACAGGAGACCGCCCGGTCGAAGGACGCGTCGCGCTTCAAGGACAAGCGCGACGGGGTCCGCGACATGCTCGAGGAGGTCCTTCATCACGACCGCGTCGAAGGATTCGTCCGCGAACGGGAGCGGCTCGTCGACGTCGCCCTGGATCACGTTCCTGCCGCGCTCGGTGGCGATGCGGACCGCGTCCGCTGAACCGTCGATTCCGGTGTAGGAGTCGAAGTGCTCCGCCAGCCATCCCGTTCCGCAGCCGATGTCGAGCATCTCGCAGCCGGGGTCGAAATGGTCTGTGACGTCGGCCCAGTAGCCCGGGCGTTCATGCCAGTCGAAGTAGTTCACGGGCGTCGCACCGTAGCATCGAGCGCTCATGCGCCGACCCGCACACGTGATGCTCAACGCGCTGTACCTCGCCCCGGGGGTCTCCGGCGGCCCGGAGACCTATCTCCGCGGGCTCGCCCCCGCGCTTGCGCTCGCGTTCCCCGACCTTCGGCTCACGGTCGCGACGACCCGTTCCGGTGCCCGCGCGCTGAGGCAGGACGGCTGGGAGGGCTTCACGCGTGTCCTTGAGCTTCCGTGCGAGGACGGCGAGCGCGGGCGCCGGCAGTGGGCCGAACAGGCGCTGCTCCCGCGTGCCGCGCGCTCCGAGCGCGCGGACATCGTTCACAGCCTCGCGAGCCTCGCTCCGGTGCATGCGGGCACGGGCGCGGTCGTCACGCTCCACGACGTCACGTTCCTCGTGCGCCCGACGTTTGGCGCCGTGACCACATGGGGTATGGGTCTGCTCGTTCGCTCGGCGGCGCGAAGGGCTGACGCGCTGATCGCCGGCACGGCGGCGGCGCGCGATGAGATCTGTTCGGTGTTGGGCGTCGACCCGGCGCGCTTCACCGTCATCCACCACGGCCACGAGCACGCACAGCGCACGGCGCCCACCGCGGCGCACGAGGTCCGGGAGCGCTTCTCCCTCGGTGACGGTCGCGTGGTCCTGTGTGTGGGTGCAAAGCGCCCGCACAAGAACCAGGAGACGCTGATCCGTGCGCTGGCGCTGATCCCCGGCGACACGGTGCTCGTGCTCGCCGGCCACGCCGAGCCCTACGAGCTCGAGCTGCGCGAGCTCACGGCCGAGCTGGGTCTGCAGGAGCGGGTGCGCTTCGTCGGCTACGTGCCGGACGAGGATCTCGAGGGGCTCTGGTCGGTCGCTGGGTGCGCGGCCTTCTCGACCCTCGGGGAGGGATTCGGGATACCGGTCATCGAGGCGCTCGCCCATGGGCTGCCCGTCGCCGCGTCGGACATTCCGGTGCTGCGGGAGGTGGGCGGCGACCTGCCGCACTACTTCGATCCGCGGGACCCCGCCGACGCGGCACGGGCGATCGGCGACGCGCTCGCGGACACGCGCGTCCACGAGCTCGGGCAGTCCAGGGCGGCTGAGTTCACGTGGGATCGGGCGGCAAGGGCGACCCACGAGGTCTACGAGCAGGTGCTCCTGCGGGAGGCGCGGTGAGCGCCGCCGGGCCGCACATAGGCCTGAACCTGATCTTCCTGGTGCCCGGCGAGACGGGCGGGATGGAGGTCGCCGCGCGCGAGCTGATCCCGGCGCTCCTCTCCGAGGCGCCACCAGGCACGCGGTTCACGGCGTTCATCAACCGCGAGACGGCCGCGGAGAGCGCGGGGCCCTGGGGGAGCGTCCTGCCGGCGGTCACCGTTCCGGTCAACGCGCGCAACCGTGTTCAGTGGGTTCTCGGCGAGCAGACGGAGCTGGTGCGCGCCGCATCGCGCGCCGGCGTCGACCTCATGCACAGCCTCGCGAGCACCGCTCCCGCCTGGGGTTCCTTCCGGCGTGTCGTGACGATCCACGATCTGATCTACGCCCGCTTCCCGGAGGCCCACGCCGGCCTGAGGGGCCGCGGGATGAGGATCCTCGTACCCATGGCGGCGCGGCGCTCGGACAGGGTGATCGCCGACTCGGACTACGGGCGCGAGGATCTCGTGCGCGTGCTGGGCCTTGACCGCGCGCGGATCGACGTCGTCCCGCTGGGCCTCGGCGCCGTGCGGCGCGTGACCCCGCCGGATGAGACGCAGATACGCGAGAGGTTCGGCCTCGGGCTCCGCAGGGTCGTGCTGAGCCTCTCCGCGAAGCGCCCGCACAAGAACCTCGCCGCCCTGATCGGCGCGCTCGCGCTGATCCCCCAGAAACACCGTCCCCTGCTGGTGCTCCCCGGATACCCGACGTGGCACGAGCAGGAGCTGCGGGAACGTGCCGCCTCCGCGGGAGTCTCAGAGGACGTGATGTTCCTCGGATGGCTGGCGGAGCAGGACATCGAGGGCCTGTGGGCGATCGCGGACGCGTTCGTGTACCCGTCCCTGTACGAGGGCTTCGGCATGCCGGTGCTCGAGGCGATGGAGAGGGGCGTCCCGGTCGCATGCTCGAACGCCTCGTGCCTGCCGGAGATCGCCGGTGACGCCGCTCTGCTTTTCGATCCGGGCGATGAGGAGGCGATCGCGGGCGCCGTCCAGCTGCTGCTCGAAGATCACGCCGAGGCGCAGCGCCTGCGCGCGGCCGGGACGCGGCGTGCAGCGCTCTTCACGTGGGAGCGGACGGCTCGGATGACGCTCGAGAGCTACGACCGCGCGCTCGGGCGGGCGTAGGCGTCCAGCACGATTCGCAGCGAGGACTCCAGCGACAGCCGCTGCGCGTTCTCCCGGTACCAGGCGGCCGTGCGCTCACGCAGGGCGAAGCCGGCCCGCGAGACACGGACGATCGCCTCGGCTATCGCGTCCGGGTCCGAGCTCGGGGAGATGAAGCCGTTGACGTCCTCTACGATCAGCTCTGTCGCGGCGTTGTCCTCGCCCGCAACCACCACGCTCGGGGTGCCTCGCGCGGCGGCCTCGACGACGACCATCCCATAGCCCTCGCGCCGGGACGGGAGCAGGACGCACAGGGCGCGCCGCATCTCGGCATCGACGATTGTCCCGTCGGCGAAACCCGGGGCGCTCACGCTCTCGCTCACGCCGTGCTCGCTGATCGCCGTCCGCAGCGCGGCCCGCTCGGGCCCGTCGCCGAGGAACTCGCCCCGCAGGCCCGCGATGTGCCGCTGTGCGCGCGCGATCGCCGCCACGCCCAGGGGCGCCTGCTTCTCGGGGATCAGGCGCCCGGCGAACAGCACCAGGGGGTCCGCCGGGATCGGGTCGGGCTCGCCCGCGGGCTCGTCGTACATGCCGCGCAGCACCGTCACCTCGCCGCGCATCCCCTCCTCTCGCAGGCGCGCGCCGTGAAGCTCTGAGAAACAGAACGCCTTCTGGGGGACGCGCACACACAGGCGCTGCACCATCTCCCCGGCACGTCCGCCGGCGCCGCCGAGATAGTCCATCCAGTAGGAGCGGCTCCAGACCTCGAACCAGTCGACGATCAGCTCGAACCCCGCGAGCGGTCGCACGAGCGCCGCTGCGAGCAGCGAGAAATAAGGGAAGGCGCAAGTGTGGACGACGTCGTAGCTGCGGCGGTTGCGCAGGAGGTGAAGGAGCACGCCCGCCCCGAACACCAGCGGCGGAAGGATCCGTCTGCGCCCGCCGCTGGTGTAGAGGGCCATCCTCGGGCCGGCGATCACGACGCTGATCCGCTCGTCCAGGTCGGCCCTCTCGCCCCGCCCCCATTGGCGCAGCGTGAGGTATGTGACGTCGTGTCCCTCGGCGGACAGGCGTTCGGCGACGTTGCGGTACCAGCGCTCGCCACCCCCGACGGTGTGGGGGAACAGGCAGTCGTAGACGAGGCAGACGCGCATCCCGGTAGCATCCCAGGTGCTTCGCACGCCCACGCGGCGCGCCACTTTCTGCCCTGACAAGGGTTATAACCCGATGACGTTCGGCGGCTCGCCGCTCGACCTCCGGTCAAATCGCACAAGCCGATGAGCACACTCGCGCCGACAAGCGCCACTCCGACAGCACCCTCGTCCCAGCCGACCGAGGGTCCGCTGGTGTCTGTCGTCATCCCGTGCCTGAACGAGGCTGAGAACATCGAGGAGTGTGTCTCGGCTGCGCTGAGCGCGATCGCGGCAATGGGCGTACCCGGTGAGGTCGTCGTCGCCGACAACGACTCTGACGACGACTCCGCGTACCTAGCGGAGAAGGCCGGCGCCCGTGTCGTCGTCGAACGTAGGCGCGGATACGGGAGCGCATACCTGGCGGGGTTCGCGGCATCCCATGGCCGCTACATCGTGATGGCGGACGCCGACCTGACCTACGACTTCAACGAGATCCCCAGATTCGTCGCCGCGCTAGACGACGGAGCTGAGATGGTGATCGGCGACAGAATGGACAACATCCAGCCAGGGGCGATGCCGTGGCTGCACCGGTATATCGGCAACCCACTGCTCACAGGGTTCCTTAACCTGCTGTTTCGCACCGGCATCAGCGACGCTCATTGCGGCATGCGCGCGCTGCGCCGCGATGTCCTTCCACGTCTTGACCTGCGCACAACTGGCATGGAGTTCGCTTCGGAGATGGTGATCAGGGCGTCGAAGGAGAATCTGAAGATCGCTGAGTTTCCGATCGAATATCATCCACGCGGCGGCGAGAGCAAGCTCTCAAGCTTTCGGGACGGGTGGCGGCACCTGCGCTTCCTGCTCGTGCACAGCCCCAATCACCTGTTCATTTTTCCCGGCGCAGTTCTGGCGGGTCTGGGAACCTTCATCGTCCTGCTGGTCGAGTCGGGCGTTGGCCTCTTCGGCAGGTCGTGGGGAGTGCATGCGCTGATCGGTGGAACGCTGCTGATGATCGTCGGCACCCAGGTCCTCGCGCTAGGCCTCTGCGCCCACGCATATGGCACCTACTTCATGGGCGAGCGCGATCCCTGGTTCGACAGGATGCGCGCTCGCTTCCGGCTCGAGCACGGCCTACTGCTGGGAGGCCTCTTCATGGTGGTCGGCCTGGCTCTCGGGGGCGTGATCGTCGGGACCTGGATATCGCGCGGCTTTGGGTCACTGTCCGATGAACGTCTGGCTGTCGTCGGCGCGTCTCTGATTGTCGTGGGCATCCAGATCTTCTTCTCGTCCTTCCTGGTCTCAATTCTCGGCCTTCGCCGCCGCTAGCGTGCGGTACCTGCGTCGGTTTTCGGCGATCGTGTTCGCCGGAGACGCTCGAGTGTGGAAATTCGCGGCCCTCACGGCCGTTCCGCTCCTCGCGCTGCTCGCGTACTCCTGTCTGAAGCCGCGCGAGTACTACACGGGCACAGACAGCGTCGAGGCCTACACCTATATCGTCGAAACCCCTGTGAATCAACGGGTCTGCGTGCCGGGTCTGCAGGTCCCCGCGGGCACCGCGCGGATTCGCCTGATGCTGATCTCGCGCACCCGGACCCGACCTGCGCTGCGGATGGTCATCCATCTCGCTACGCCCGCCGCGCCGCGCCGGCAGACGATCGAAAGTGCGCTCGCGCCGACCAAAGTGCCGCCCAACCGAATAAGCGCGGCGATCTTCACGATCCCGCGCCTGCCGGCCCATCCCTCCGAAGAGGCTGCCTCGTTATGTCTCACGGCGGCCGATGTCGTGAACTGGGGAGGCACACCGCTGCCGCGGCCGCCGGACACTGCGCCGCCGACGATTCAGGGTGTGCCGATCGCAGGCCGAATCGCGGTCTGGTATCTGCCGCCCGCGGGCGATGAGAGCAGCTTCATAGCACGCGCCCCCGCGATCCTCAAACGCGCCTCGCTGTTCCGGCCGGACCCGATCGGCGCGTGGACCTACGCCGTCATCCTGCTGCTCGCGCTGCCGGCCCTCGCGCTTGCCTCGGTGCGCGCCCTGGCGATGGCGGCTCGTCCGCGCGGCGAGGGAGGCTCGCCATCCTGGAGCGTCCGACGGGCGGCGGCGTGGGTGTTCGCGATCGCCGCGATCAACTTCGCCTGCTGGGCCCTGATTACCCCTCCGTTTCAGGCCCCCGACGAGGTCGATCACTTCGCCTACACCCAGTCACTGGTTGAGCGCGGGCAAGCTCCGTCCAACAATCCTTCCTCGCCGCTGCCGCGCTGGTCCAGTTCGGAGTCGCTCGCTCTGGAAGGCATGAGCTTCTCCAGCGATCACCAGGTTGGCGACACCCGCCCGCCGTGGACGAGTGCGGGGCAGGCGCGATACCGGGCCGAGGTCGCCGCGCTGCACCCGAGCTCCTCCGATGGCGGTGGCAACGAGACGGCGGCCACCCATGCAGCCGTCTACTACGCGGCCCTCGTGCCGGCCTACGCGCTGGCGTCCAGTTCCCCGTTTTCCCAGCTCACCCTGATGCGGCTGACCTCCGCGCTCATCGGCGCCCTGACTGTTGTCTTTGCGTTCCTCATGATGCGAGAGCTCGCGCCGGGACGCCCCTGGATGGCCGTGCTCGCGGCACTGCTCGTCGCCTATCAGCCGATGTACGGGTTCATCTCCGGTGCCGTGAACAACGACGTCGGTGTCAACGCGGCCGCCGCCGCCGTTGAGCTGCTGCTGATAATGATCCTGCGCCGCGGGATGACGGTCCGCCTGGGGTTGCTCACGGGCGCCCTGCTGGTGCTGCTGCCGCTCGTGAAGGGAACAGGGATGTCCCTGTACCCGGTCGCGGGACTCGTCTTCATCGCGGTGCTCTGGCGAAACCACAGCCGTTCGGACCTGCGCGGATGGTTAGCGCTCGCGGTCGGCGCGGCCGTGATGGTCGTGCTCTCGGGTCACATCCTCGGATTGCAGCCCTCCACGTCGGCGTCAGCTGCTACCCCCGGGGCCGGTTCGGTCACCGCGAACGCGAGCGCCGTCAGCGAAGCCGCACACCACCTCCCCGAGTTCGCGTCATACCTGTGGCAGGCGCTCCTGCCGAGGCTGCCCTTCATGGCGCACCATTTCCCGCCCCCTGCCGCTGCCGGTTTCGTGATGCTGAACGACCCCGGTTTCGTGATCTTCGTCGAACGCGGGTGGGCGGCCTTCGGCTGGTACGACGTGTTCTTCCCGCAGTGGGTGTATGTCGTGATCCTGCTCGCGATGCTGTGCACCGCCGCGCTGGGCGCGTGGGCGGCCCGCCGCGAATGGCGCTGGGTACGCCGCCACTGGCCCGAACTCACCGCTCTGCTCCTGATGCCGGCCGCAGTTATCGTTGGCTTCGAGGCCGCCTATTACACCCCCATCCCCCGAGCCGCTATTGCCGAATTCGGGCGCTACACCTTCCCCGCGATCGCGCCGCTCGCCGTGCTCGTCGTAGGAGCACTCCACGCGTTCGGACGCCGGCGCATGCTGACGATTGGCGTCGGGCTTCTGGTCGCGATGGTCGCGCTCGGCTACGCCTCCCAGCTGCTAACGCTGACCTCCTTCTATGCCTGATGTGAGCGTGGCCATCCCGGTGCTCAACGGCGGTCGGCCGTTCGCGGGCGTGCTGGAGGCCCTCAGGGCGCAGACAGTCGAGCACGAGCTGCTGGTGTGTGACTCGGGCTCCAGCGACGGCTCGCGCGAGCTCGCGCAGGCGTACGGCGCGCGAATCTTGGAGGTAGCCCCCGAGCGTTTCGTCCACGGAGAGGTGCGCAACAGGCTGCTAGGAGCCGCCACGGGCGCGCATGTGGCACTTCTGACGCAGGACTCCGAGCCGGCCGACGAGCGGTGGCTCTCCCGCCTGCTTGAGGGATTTGAGCTGGCGCCGGACATGGGCATCGTCTATGGGCCCTACCGGCCGCGCCCGGATGCGGCCGAGCCCGTGCGCATCGAACTCGAGCGCTGGTTCCGCTCGCTCTCGCCGGACGGCGGCCCCCAGGTGGAGCGCATGGCGGAGGGTGAACGGTCGCGACCGGTGCGCGAGCTTGTCGGGCGGCGGGGCTTCTTCACTGACGCCAACGCCTGCCTGGCGAGAAACGCATGGGAGCGGGTTCCGTTTCGCGATGTCCGCTACGCGGAGGACAGGGTCCTCGCGATCGACATGCTGCGTGCGGGATACGCCAAGGCGTTCCTGCCCTCCGCCGCGGTGATCCACTCCCACGACTACGGAACCTCAGAGCGGCTGCGCCGCAGCTTCGACGAGGCGCGGGGACTGCTCGAGATCTACGGCTGGCGCGAGCCCGCCTCGCCGGCCAGGCTGCTCTCCCACCTGCGCGGCGAGCTGGCCGCCGCCCACCTTGACCTGGTCCGCCAGGGGATCCAGCCGCCCCGTCGATGGGCGGAGCTCGTGGCCGTCGCCCGCCACCATGCCGTCGCGCGCACCGGGGCGCTTCTGGGCTCCCGAGCCGACCGTCTGCCGGAATCCGTCAGGGGCTGGTTGTCGCTGGAGGGCCGCTCGGGCTTCACGCCACTGGAACTGGACGTCGCCGCGTCACCCGCGACCCACGATAATCCCCCACGATGAACGATTTACCCACCGACGGACGCCCACAGGGACCGTTTTCGAATCTCAGGCGGCGCATATACCTGACCTACCGCTACCACGGAATACGCGCGATCCTGTTTCGCGCTGTCACGTTCCCGCTGCGCTTCACGCCCCTGCGACGTCGCCTGCAGCTGCGCTCGAATGCGAGCGACCAGGAACTCCGGCGCGCGGTCCTCTGGTACAAGGAGAACGGGCGGCCGGTGGATGTGGTCATACCCAGCTACCGCGACGCGGGCCATGTTCGCACGCTCGTGCGGAGCATCTCCAAGACCGTCCCCCGCGGGATGGTGCGTGTGATCGTCGCCGATGACTGCAGCGGACCTGAGCACCTCGCCGCGCTGCGCCGTATCCGGGGGATCGACCTCGTCCTCGCCGGCGAGGAGAACAGCGGCTTCGCTGCCAACGCGAACAGGGGCCTCAGGGCCACGAGGGCGGACCGCGACGTCGTGATACTCAACTCGGATATCGAGGCATTGCCGCGCTGGCTGCAATGCTTGCAGTACGCGGCGTTTCGGGAGGAGGATGTCGGCATCGTCGGAGCGCAGCTCCTGTACCCCGACGGCCGGATCCAGTTCGGCGGGACTGTCCGCAACCCCGGTGCTCCCGAGTGGTTCGACCATCGCTACCGCTTCAAACCTTCCGACTGGGGTCCCGCCGCGCAGATCAGCCCTGCCCTGGCGATCACGGGAGCATGCATGTACGTGCGCCGTGAGGTCATCGAGAGGGTGGGCCTCTTCGACGAGGCATACGAGATGGCCTACGAGGACGTCGACTGGTGTCTGCGGACCTGGCAAGCCGGCTTCAACGTGCTCTACTTCCCCGCCGCGCGGATGATCCACCACGAGTCGGTGACGCGCGGCACCGCGCTGGGTGAGCGCGAGCGCTCCTCCCAGCAGCTCTTCTGGGAGCGCTGGGAGGGGTTCTTCCACGAACGGTCGGTCACCGCAGGGAGCGCGGGAGACGGCAGGCTGCGGATCGCGTATGTCACCGAGGACACGGGCGTGGGGGGTGGCCACCGCGACATCTTCGAGCACCTCAACAGACTCGCGGCGCGCGGCCACGAGGTGTCCCTCTACACCCTCGGCGAGCGGCCCGAATGGTTCGACCTGAAGGTTCCCGTGCGCAGTTTCGCCGACTACCACGAGCTCTCCCGCGCGCTCGCCGACCTCGACGCGATCAAGGTGGCTACTTGGTGGATGACCGCGGTGCCAGTCTGGCGCGCGAGCGTGGTTCGCGGGATCCCCGTGTACTTCGTCCAGGACATCGAGACCTCCTACTACCCCGACCACGAGCGGGCCCGCCACGCGGTCCTGGACTCCTACCGCCCGGAGTTCCGTTACATGACCATCTCCTCGTGGAACCTGGCGCGTCTGAGAGAGCTGGGGGTCGACGCCGAGCTGATTCCGCCCGGGATAGACCTCGATACCTTCCGGCCGCGTCCCGATATCACGCGGCGTGATGACATGGTGCTCGCTCTCGGCCGCTCCAACCCGCTGAAGAACCTGCCGCTTACCATCGACGCGTGGAGGGCGCTCGATCCCCCCCGGCCGGAGCTGTGCATGTTCGGGATCGAGCCGGAGCTCGCGGACGAGGACGGCATGCGTTACGTGCAGGCACCCGACGATGAGCAGGTGAACGAGCTGTTCTGCAGGGCGACCGTGTTCGTCCAGACCTCCAGGCACGAGGGGTTTGCACTGCCGCCGCTCGAGGCGATGGCGGGCGGCGGTGCGGTGCTCTGCACAGACGCGCACGGCAACCGGGACTTCTGCGTCGACGGCACGAACTGTCTCATGCCGGAGGCGACCCCGAAGGCGGTCGCCGCCGCGCTCGCACGTCTGCTCGCCGACCCCGACCTTCGCGCCCGCCTCGGGCAGGCGGGGCAGGCGACCGCGCAGGAGTATTCGTGGGAGCGCAGGATCGACGCGCTGGAGGAGTTCTTCTCGAACGTCGCCGGCGAGGCCCGGATGGCGCTCGCGGGCGAGACTCCGGGGAACGTCCCGGCCTAGAGTTCCTCGGCGATGTGCGGGGCTGCGTTGCTGAACACCCGGAAGCCGAGGATGAACAGGCCCACCACGATCGCGGCGGGAGCGAGCAGAGCCGCGTTGCTGCCCATCACTTCGCCCGCGGACATGGTCGCCGGGTTGATCATGGCGTGGCGGAACGCCTGGAAGATCGTGACGAGCGGGTTCAACGTGTACAGGTGGTAGAGAAGATGGTCGACCCTGCCGTGGGCGAGCTTTTCGTGCACGGTTTCGGCGGGGATGATCACTGGGGAGGAGTAGAAGAGGATCTGGCTGAGCACTTCCCAGATCGGGGAGATGTCACGGAACCTGACGAACAGCGCCGACAGGAGCATCGCAAGGCCTGCGGTGAGGGTCGTGAGCACCGCGACGATCAGCGGGAGCTCAAGCCAGCTGAGCATCGGCCGAACACCCGCGATCAACGCGAAGAGCATCACAACGACGAGGTTCAGGACGAGGTTGAACAGCGCGAGCAGCACCACGGAGGTAGGAATCGCCAGCCGCGGGAACTGGATCTTGCGGACGAGGTT
>Ga0182013_10003208_pt1 | contig 20685 bp, 16 predicted proteins | sample 612S2MmetaG_FD_120487 | JGI IMG/M metagenome (GOLD analysis project Ga0182013, IMG submission 120487) | Permafrost microbial communities from Stordalen Mire, Sweden - 612S2M metaG | ecosystem: Environmental > Terrestrial > Soil > Wetlands > Permafrost | place: Sweden: Stordalen | collected... | reverse complement strand
CGTCCAGGGTTGACGCCTGACTCGCTGCATTTACCAGGAAGAAAGCGGCCAAGAAAAAGAGCAATGCGATTCTCATTGGCGCAATCTCAAAACGCCGACCAAGAAAAACGCGTGGACGGAAGGCGTGGAATGGAATTGTCACCCGGATATCACGCTCGCAGGCCTCCCAATGTTGGACTTGCCTCCGATGACCATTGTTCTACCAAAGCCAAGACCGCGTCGATCTCCTTATGGGTGGTGTAGTACGAGGTAACGAACCGGTGATGCCGCAGCGGCGTGGCGCGCCAGTTGGCGTAGAGGCGAACACCAGCACTCTGCAGACGCCGCAGCAAATCATCCGGCAGCGTTACGAATACCTCATTTGCCTCGGCAGGGTGAACCAGCCGGATGCTCGGATGGCGAGCCAAACCGGCGGCTAATTTGGCGGCCATGGCGTTCGCGTGCTGGGCGTGCCGAAGCCACAGATCATCCGCCAAGTATGTATCCAACTGGGCGGCGAAAAAGCGCGTTTTGGCGACGAAGTGCCCGCTGCGCTTGCGCATGTATCTCACCGACTCTGATAGGCTCTTATCAAACACTACGACGGCATCGGCGGCGATTGCTCCATTTTTGGTTGCGCCGAAACACAAGATGTCTACTCCAGCCTTCCAAGTGATGTCCGCCGGAGCGCACCCGAGCGCTGCAATGGCGTTGGCAATCCGGGCGCCGTCCATATGAACACGCAGGCCCGCGCTCTTGGCGCGTTTTGACAGCGCAGTGAGCTCTGATACCGAATAGACCGTGCCCGACTCGGTCGCTTGTGTGAGACTCAAAACCTTGGGCTGTGAACTGTGAGTCACACCAAAGCGAGCGTGCCTTAGGTACTCATCGAGGCCCTGTGCTTCGATCTTTCCGTGCTCTCCCGGAAGCGAAAGCAACTTTGCACCCCCGGTAAACATCTCCGGGGCGCCGCATTCATCAGTATGAATATGAGCATCCCAGTGCGCAAGGACAGCACCGTAAGGGGGCGTCAGCGCCGCGAGGGCCAACCCATTGGCAGCCGAGCCTGTAATCACCGTAAAAACGTCGGCTTCGCGTCCGAAGACGGACTCCACGCGCCTGTGCAGCTCCGCAGTGGCGGCGTCGTCGTCGAACAAGGCGTCGTCAAGATGCGCCTCCTTTGTCAGACGATCCAGAATCTCGGGAGCCGCCCAAGACACCCCGTCAGATGAGAATTCCATGCACTCTCCCGTTTACGTAGCGTCGGTCGCGATATGCGAAGTTGGCCGCGGCGAAAAAACGCGCGGTATTGACAGGTTAGAAGTGTTTGGTTCATAAGGTCTACTTAATTTATATGCATTAATACATTAGAGAAGTTGTGTATTATCGGTTGTCGATCCCACCGGGTCAGTGAGCAATGGACATAGTTCGACTGCGCGCTCTTCGGGAACTCGCCTTGCGCAAGACCATGGCAGCGGTAGCTGAGGCGTTGCACATTTCTCCCTCTGCTGTCTCACAGCAGATCTCGCTACTAGAGGATGAAGCGGGCATCCAATTGATCGAGCGCCATGGCAGGGGCGTGAAGCTGACCCCGGCGGGCGAGAAGCTGGTGTCACACGCTGAGGCAATAATCGGCGTTCTTCAAAATGCCAAAACTGACCTGGCTGAATTGAAGCGGGAGGTAACGGGAGATCTGCACCTTGCCGCCTTTCCGTCCGTAGCAGCGCTACTAGGACCTCCCAGCATCAAATCGCTCGAAAAAACCTATCCGCGCCTTAGAGTCATTTTGGAGGAGCTAGAGCCCGATGAGGCGCTCGCCGCCCTGCGTTCCTGGCAATGCGACGTGGCATTGGTTGATGACCTGACTGTTCTAAATCGTGAACAAGAGGAAAACATCGAGATACAGCAAATTGCGGAGGACATGCTCTATGTCCTGCTGCCGGCTATACATCCGTTGACGAACCAGCTCGAGGTACAGATCGAGGATTTGCGGGCTGAGCGCTGGGCCTTGGACACCGCTTCGAGCGTATATACCGAAGTAATCGTCAGAAAGTGCCGGGACGCCGGCTTCGACCCGCAGATTAACGGCGCTTGCGGCAGTTTCGAAACCGTCCTCGCCTTGATTGAAGTCGGATGCTCAATATCGATCTTGCCCGGCATGCGGATGCTGCATGCTCGAAAGTATGGGCAACGCGTGGCGTTTCGAAAGCTCGTTCCTGAGGTGCGGCGAAAGATCTTCGTCGCCTACCGCCGCGGCGAATTTCGAAGCCCGAAGGTTTCGGCACTTCTGAAGACTCTTCAGGAGACAGCAGCGAGTTTCGAGGGGACCGGCGCCGTGGGCGCCTCAGGTTGACCCTCGCGCCATCAATATCCTCATTTCCATACCGCCTGGGCCACGCGCAGAAAATTGCCGCCGAGCAGTTTGTCCATGTCGGTCTCGGACCAGCCGCGCTGCCTCACACCGGCAATAATCTCAGGAATGACCTCCGGGCCCAAGTCCTTCATGGGCCAGTTCGCCGGATATTCGGCGGCGGGCCAGAATTCCGGGTGCGACACGATTTGCTCTTCGGTCGATGAGCGCGAGTAGTCGAGGCCGAGCCCGACGTGATCCACGCCCACCAGGTCGCGTACATAAGTGATGCAGTCGAGCATTGAGAGGACGCTGCTCTTGCGCTCGGGCAGCAACAGCCCGATGCCGTTGATCCCGATCACGCCGCCGGTCTTCGCACAGCGCGGATCTGATCGTCGGTAATGTTGCGTCCATGCGGGCCCAGCGCCTTCGGATTGGAGTGTGAGAAAATCGTCGGCTGCCGCGCCACGGTCATGGCCTCCAGCGTGCTGCGGTGTCCGGATTGGGAGCAGTCGAGCACCATGCCCACGCGGTTCATTTCGACGATCACGCGCCGGGCGAAGTCGGTGAGGCCATGGTCGTCGTCGTCTCTATTAGGAGATCACTTTCTGACAGGATTGGACGAGGCACATCCAGATGAGACTGATTGGAGACCTTGCTGACAAGGTCGGCTATTTCGACCCAAGCCAATTGGGCCGGGAACACTTTCGGTATGTAGACATCGGATCGATTGATCGCGCAGCCAAACGAATTGTGTCGCCCGTTTGGACCGCCGTGTCTGCCGCTCCAAGCCGAGCGCGGCAGAGAATTGCGGAGGGCGACGTGCTGATTTCGACGGTGCGACCGAGCTTGAACGCCGTCGCGATAGTTCCATCCGACCTGGATGGTGAGATCGCTTCAACTGGTTTCACGGTGCTTCGCACGCGAATGAAGGAGCTGGTACCTGAGTATTTATTTTACTTCTCTCAAAGCTCAGTCTTTGTTCAACAACTAGTTCGCCGGGCGAGCGGTGCCAGTTATCCGGCAGTAAAGAATGAGGATGTGCTTGACATTCGCATACCGGTTCCAACCTACCCCACGCAGGTCATTATTGTCGAGCAACTTCAATTGGCTGATCGCCTTCGCCTCGTGTGCCGTCACGCCATGGAGATGAGCGAGGGCCTTTTGGGGGCAGTTTTTTGTGAGATGTTTGGAAATACGCCGCTCGATTGGACATTGAAGCGTCTAGGGGGTTCTGGTGCAACGCGGGAGATTTCAGTCGCGATGACGCTTTCTCGTGCTCCCCGCTCTTTCTTATGCGAGTGCCATAGCCCATTCCGCTTTCCGCGACCAGTCACGGCGGCGGCGACCACGCCCAAACGAGAATTGTCCCTTGCGAATACGATGGGCGAGTTCGATGCCGGCGATCGTAATGGCCGCGCTCGCGAACGACTTGAACCCGGCCATCGACGCACGTCGTCGCTTGATCGCGCGGTGGTCTTGCTCGATGAGGTTGTTGAGATACTTGTTCGTCCGTACCTTCACGTTGCGCCAGCAGGGGTGTTCACGGCGCAGCAGCCACAGCGCACGCCGGCTCGGCACATGACCGTCGAGCGTCACCTTGCGTGGAACGCACGGCGCGCACGTGGCGAGCGCCTTGCGAAAGAACGCCTGCGCGGCCGCGATGCCACGGTCGCGGCGGAGCAGGAAATCAACCGTCTTGCCTTGCTTGTCGACGGCGCGGTAGAGGTAGTGCCACTTCGCTTTGATCGAGACATACGTTTCGTCCACTCTCCACGAGGTGCCGACGGCTTTGGAGAACCGGCTCCAGCGCTTCTCGAACTCCGGCACGTAGCGGGTTATCCAACGAAGAATCGTCGAATGGGCCAGACGAACACCGCGCTACGCCATTATCTCGACCAGGTCCCGGTACGAAAGCCGATACGTGATGTACCAGCGAACGCAATGCTCAATGATGTCGGCGTCAAAGGCACGCTTGCGGTAGATCGGGTCACGGGCGATCGGCTTTGTCATTCAGCACCTCGGACAAAAGATCCGGCAGTCTATCCGATGCCCCCGGATGCACCAGAACCCATAATGGTTAGGGATCCCGGTTACGGTGAGCTCGGGGGGACCCCGCTAAGGGATAACGCAAAAGGGCGTGCGATGTCCAAAAAAATTGTCAGAGGGAGTATCCTTTAGCGGGGTTCGCTGCTCTACACGTTTGACGAAGTCGTATTGGAGGGAGACTTGGCTAGTTCTGCTGTTGTCGACGGCATACAGACGCTGGAGGCACTTGCCGCAGACTACGGGCCGCAGTTACACCGTTTTTTGCGTGCACATATGCGCGATCCTTCGGAGGCGCTCGACCTTCTGCAGGAGGTATATTTGCGGATGTTGCGGGTGCCCCATCTCGAGTCCATCGAATCGCCGGAGGCTTACTTATTCACCGTCGCCCGCCACGTCGTACAGCAACATGCGCTGCGTCGAAAGGCGCTTCCGGAATCATTGGAGTGCATGCCCGTTCTCGACAATTCGGTCGCAGGTCCGGACGCGGATCCGGCGTTGCAGGTTGCCGCACAGCAGACTCTCGATGAGATGCAACTTGCGTTGGAGAAGATGTCGCCCAAAGTTCGCGCCACATTCCTGCTGCATCGTCGAGATGGTCTATCCGTCGACGAAATTGGCAAGGTGCTCGGGATCACGAGACCCATGGTGAAGAAATATTTGGTCAGGGCGCTGATGCGGTTACGGCAGCAATTGGAACATAACGGCTGATATCGATGCGCGAAGTACCCACCGGGCGATTCAACGGGCAAACGTACGAAGAGGCGTGCGAATGGCTCGTGCAGTTCCGGGTCGGCGAGGCCGATGCGCAGGCTCGCCGGGAGTTCGACCTATGGTTGCGACGATCGCCCGAATGCGTCAGGGCGTACCTCGAAATATCGGCGATCTGGAGCGAGGCGCCGAAGCTCGACCCCGGTGGACGGTGGGATCTCGATTCTCTGATTGCGGCGGCAGCCACGGGCGATGTGATCGATTTACCGCATTCCCGGTCCAGGGAATCCGCGGCAGATTCCGATCCACGCCCGCGGCGGCACGTGCGCTGGCTCGCCGCGGTCAGCGTCGCCCTTTGCGTCGCGATTTCTGCGTTCATCATCATCGAGCGGTCGCGCGCGACCACTTTCGAGACGACCACGGGCGAGCAGCGTTTTTTGACGCTCACCGACGGATCGACCGTCAATCTGAACTCACGGTCTGCCATCGAGATCCGATTCACGTCGGCGGAACGAGGCGTGGTTCTGACCAAGGGCGAAGCGCTGTTTCATGTAGCCAAGAATACGGGACGTCCCTTCATCGTGAGCACGGGCGGTACACGCGTACGTGCCGTAGGAACCGAATTCGACGTCTACCGAAAATCGGCGGCGACCATCGTCAGCGTGCTCGAGGGGCGAGTCGAAGTGTCGCAGCCTGCGCCGAGCCTCTCGGATCGTACTTCGGAAGCCGCGGCGGTCGAACCGCTTGCCCTGACCGCCGGCTATCGCGTGGCGGTGACGCGCGCCGGCATCGGCGGTTCGGAACCAGTAGATGCTGCCGCGACTATTGCATGGACTCAGCGGCAGCTGATCTTCGATTCGGCGTCGGCTGGCGACATTGCCGAGGAGTTCAATCGCTATAATTCGCGCCACATGATCATCGATGGCAATCTTGCTGGGTTGCGTCTCAGCGGTGTCTTTTCCTCGACAGATCCCATGGCCTTCGTGCGATTCCTGCAGGACCGCTTTGGAGTTCAGGTAGTCGAGACCGATACAGAGATCAGGGTGGAAAAGAAGAGAAGTTAACGGAAAATGCACGCGCCCTGCGGGGCAGCATGCCGGCATGAGTCAGCGCAATCGGACGCGGCGGCAACTTGCCAGACTATTATAAGAGGCGGGGGGGCCGTGCGCGTAACAATGGCAGCGGCGATGCTCACGGCACTAGTGAGCGTGTCTGCGCGGGCGGGCGATCCGGCGGCGGGTCCCTTTCTTGGCCGTATGCAGACCAATATTCCTGCGCTCGCGCTGGGCGAGGCGCTGCGCATGTTCGCGCAAGCTCGGCATATTCAGATTGTCTACCTGTCCGAGGAGCTCGGAAACAGGCGAACGAATGGAGCAAGGGGGGACCTGAGCGCGGAAGAAGCCCTGAGTACATTGCTTGAGGGGACCCACCTCGATTTTAAATTCCTCGATAAGAAGACCGTGGAGATCGAGCCGCGCAGCGGCCGCGGTCTGGATGATGGGGCGGGCGCCGCTCCGGGGATCGCCGGATCCGCCGGCCCGGAGACCGCGTCGCGCTCGCCCGTACAGGGAGGCGCCGACACGGATTCTTTGCAGGAGGTCCTCGTCACGGCAGCCAGGCGCACCGAAAGCGAATTGGACGTGCCCATGAGCCTCGCCGTGATCTCAAGACAAACGTTGGAGGAGCAGGAAGTCAACACCTTCAACGATTTCGCCAATCAGATCCCCAATCTGACCTTCAACTACGGCGAAACGGGAGGCGACATCAACGATCGGGCCATTGCCATTCGCGGCATCCAGGGCGCCGATACCACAGGTATCTACTTGGATGACTTGCCGATGCCGATCACCCTGGACCCGCGGATTCTGGATCTGCAACGCATCGAGGTACTACGAGGGCCGCAAGGAACCTTGTACGGTGCGCGCTCAATGGGTGGAACGGTGCGCGAGATCACTACGCCTCCCGATTTGACCAAGTCGACCGCCAGTGTCCAATCCGCGGGGCTGTCGGTCGACGGCGGCGGTGACGGATATCAGCTCGACGGCACCTTCAACGTGCCGTTGGCGCTGGATCGCGTTGCGATTCGCATCACGCCGTTCGCAAGCGAGGATCCGGGATATATCAATCGGGTGTTCCCCGATCCCGTCGAGCCGAACCGGCTGAAGGAAATAAAGAACACCGCCGCGATGAGGTATCAGGGAGTCATTGCTTCCTTGTTATGGAAAGCGGCCGACAACCTCGTTGTGCGGCCCACGATCATGTATCAGTCCTCACAGGCTAACGGATTTCCGCTAGGCGATTACACCGCGAGCAATCTCACCAACTTTCGCCACTTCGACCTACCGGAAAGTGGCATCGACAAATGGTTGTACGTGGGCGGCACCGTCAACTACTCGACGCGGTATGGCGTGATCACCTCCGCGACCTCCTTGTTGAACCGGCACAGTCTCGATGTGGAGGACGTCTCGGAATACACCGCCTCGGCTGCGGCGTTCAATACGCCGCTCTTTCCGACGACGGAACCCTCCACCAGATTGACGCGCAGCGCCACCGAGGAAATTCGCTTCGCCTCCGCGTGGCATGGCCCCGTGCAGTTCATCGGAGGCCTCTACTACAACATCACCGACAACACCTACGAATATCAGCAAATCATTCCGCAATTCCAGGGGATTTTCGGCAGCACCAACGCGTTTTCCGTCTGGCAGCCGCAGCGGCAGACCCAGCGCGCGGCGTATGGCGAGGTGACCTACTCGCTGGGGTCGCAATGGTCGGCCACATTCGGCGGGCGATATACCAAGGATGAGGCGCTGGCGTGGGGCAACGAATCGGGCATCGCCACGGGGTCGATCACCAGCGCGACCTCGTTGGCTAGCATGGGCACCGATAGCGTATTCACCCCGAAGTACCTCCTGAAGTATCAGCCGAACAGCAACCTCGACGTATACGCCGACATTGCCAAGGGCTATCGTCCGGGTTCCGGAGAGACGCCGCCACCGCCGACTTTTTGCGCGACCGAGTATCGAGCGGACGGTCTGACGCCTGCCGACTTGAGTTACTACAAACCGGATTCGCTCTGGAGTTATGAGGTCGGCGAGAAGCTTCGTACCAGTGATCAACGATTTTCCCTGAACGGCTCGTTGTTCTGGATCAACTGGAAGAATATTCGGGAGTTCATCGACCTAGCCTGCGGATTCGGTGCTTACATCAATTCGGCGGCGGCGCGCAGCCGTGGCGGGGAGCTGGAGATGTCCGCCGCGCCGCTGGAAGGGCTCATGCTCAACGGCGGTATCGGCTATACGGATTCGAAGATCGTCAGTGAAGGAGCCCTGCACGTGCCGCCCGTCGGGTCGCCGATCGAGCAAGTGGCTCCCTTGACCGGAAACTTCAGCGCTCGATACGAGCGTCCGTGGATCGAGAACACGAGCCTGCTCTGGCGTGCCGACTACATCTACACCAGCCATAGCTACTCGACGACGAATTCCCCGCTGATGCCGCGCCTGCGACCCGCATACAGACTCGTCGCTCTCCGGTCGGGGATCCGAAAGGATTCTCTGGAGTGCGCGTTCTCCATCAAAAACCTGTTCGACGTTCACCCCGATCTCGGCGACCAGCTGTCCAATGGTGCAGAGAATCCCGGAAGACCGCGATGGGAAACCGCCCCTCCGCGGACCTACGGCGTCGACATTCGAGTGAGGTTCTGAAAAAAAACAACCTTGAGGGGGTATCCCCAATGACTGAGAAACGCTCTTACCTACATACCCGCACGCTGATTGCGGGCAATAGAAATACAAGACGGGGGAGTTCATGCGTTCCAACATCATTGCGGCGATCCTGCTGTCGGCAGGGAGTATCTCTTTCTCGGGCGCGGGCCTCGCGTCGGACGACCTCGCGGCTGAACAAGACCCTTCGACCCCCGCCAAACGGGCCGCATCGGACAACGGAAGTCTCGCTCCAGGAGCTTCTCAAGGGGCTTCCGAATTACAGGAAATCATAGTCACTGCGCAAAAGCGCGCAGAAAGCTCGCAGAAGGTACCGATCAGCCTTTCGGTGATCTCAGGCACGGAACTAGAGCAGCAGGGCATCAGGGATGTCAGCGATATTGCCCAGATCGCTCCCGGTGTTGCAGTCCAGAGAACAGGGCCAGGGGAAAACACCGTTGTCATGCGCGGTGTGGCTTCCTCAGCTGGTGTGTCGTCGACCACTGGCATCTACTATGGTGAGGTGCCCGTCTCGCTACTCAGGCAAGTGGACATGCCGCTATTCGACCTGGCGCGCGTTGAAGTCCTTCGGGGTCCACAGGGAACGCTCTATGGGTCCGGTTCCATGGGCGGTACCATCAAATATGTGCCGAATGAGCCAGAATTCAATCGTTTCACGACGACCGTGGGCGTTGGCATGGAGCACATCGACGACTCGCACGGTCTTGGACACAAAACCTACGGTGTGGTCAATATCCCACTCGTGGACGACAAGCTCGCCGCAAGAATAATGGTCTTCGATCAATACGACAAAGGCTACATCGATCGTTATAACGTATCTCAAACAAACCCCGTTACAGGGATAGATACCACCATCGCGCCAGCTCGCGGTGTTAACTCTGCCGATTGGTACGGCTATCAGATTCAGTTGAAGTATTCGCCGCTGGAAAATGTGACGATTCTGCCTTCGTTCCTGAGTCAAAAGAACGAGGCGGCGAGCTTGTTCGTAATCGACTTGCCACAGTCAGATCTCGCTGCAGGTCAACTTTTGCAGGCGCGGGATGCCAACTCGCCGCACACGAACGACGCGGATATCGCCAATCTCACCATCAATGCGACATTCGGCGCAGTGGATCTGGTGTCAACCACATCCTATCTCTCGCTAATTTCCAACGAAAACGAAGATTCCGCCGCAACACAGCACGTTCTGATGGGAATTGCTGGGCCAGTGGTCGCCTTCCCGGTATGGACGTGGTCCAAACCAAAGGAGCTCATAGAGGAACTCCGGGTGTCGGCTAAATTGGGCGCGTTCGAGGGAACCCTCGGGGTCTATTACAACCGCACGAAAACTGATTCAGGTCAAAATATTCCTTTCCCCCGGCAATGGGTGACGGACTACACTGGCCTTTACGGTGGTGTGCTGGCGGCCTTGGGTAATCCCGATTATGACATCCATAATACGATGTTCTACGGCACCAACTTCCTGGAAAGCACCGAACGTTCCGTGTTCGGGCAGGGAACTTATCACGTCACGGATAAGCTATCCGCGACGGTCGGATTACGGGCAGCGTACTTTGAGGTCTCGGGAAGTGGTGATGCCTGGGGCTGGGCAAACGGACCTGAGTCGATCAATGCCAACAGCGGCTCTTTCCACGGCATCTCGCCGAAGTACAACATTACCTATGATCTGACACCCAACGCGATGGTGTATTCGACCGTAGCGAAGGGTTTCCGCAGCGGCTCCAGTCAGGCGCCTGCGCCGATCGCTGTATGTGGCGAGCAGCTTAGGGATGAGTTGGGGATCCAGTCATCGCCCACGGTGTTCACGCCCGACTCGCTGTGGAGTTATGAAGTGGGCGCCAAGACCACGGCGTTTGAACGGCGCATGACCTTGAATGGAGCCGCCTATTACATCGACTGGAGTAACTTGCAGGAACTGGTGGCATTGAGGTGCGGCTTCCCATTCACCGGGAACTATGGCAAGGCAACGGTTGAAGGTGCGGAGGCGGAACTCACCCTGCTCCCAATCGATCAGTTGACCCTGCACTCTTCGGCCAGCTATACGAAGGCGACGCTCAAAAGCACCACTAGCGGCACTTCTGGCGTCGATGGCGACCCGTTGCCCGATGTGCCGAAGTGGACGGCATCAATCTCCGCGGAGTATCGGCAGCCGATAACCGACGATATAAACGGTTTTGCGCGTGTCGAGGGTAGCCACCAGGACATGCTGTTTCGCAATTTCCCACTGAGTAACGGCTCATACGATCCCTTCCGGGTAGTGCCCGCGTATTCCTTGTTTAACCTTCGTTTTGGCGCGCGACAGACTGCGAGCAAATGGGAAGTTACGGCATACGTGACTAATCTAACCAATAAACTTGCGCAGTCGGGGCTGCGAGGTTCCGACACGGGCGCCGACCTTGACGGCACCCGCCCAGTTGCCATAGTTCAGCCTCGTACCTTCGGAGTGGAAACCATTTGGCGGGTGAAGTAGTGGCGTTGCAAAAGTGCCGTTCGGATCTGAAGGAGTCACGTGAAAATAACATTGCACATGAGCGGCCTGTTGCGAGCCGATACGAAGATCATGGCCTCTCGACGACCAACTGGCCGCTCGATCCGCGGTCGCGGTGGTCGACTGGCGCACTGAGAACTCACGGCTTTGACGTTCAATAAAAAGTCTAAGCGATGCAATATTCGGATGACAAAAGATCATAGCTCACGCCCACATAAGTCGAGGAAGACAGTCATGAAGAGTTGCAGCGTCATTGGTGTGGTCGTAGGTTCTATCGCCGCGGCGATGACCCTGGCGGCCGGTACTTCGCCGGATAAGGCAGGCGCATTCAATGCGGGCAATGTCAGTGAGGCCAGAGTGCTCGCCGAGTCGGGCAATGGAAACAATTGGCTGGTGAACGGCGGCAATTTCGGCTCGCAACATTTCAGTCCGCTCCGGCAAATTGACGATAAGAACATCGGCAAGCTGGGTCTGGCGTGGTCGCTGGACCTGGATAGTCCCATGGGTATGGCATCCGAACCCATAGTCGTGGATGGAACGATCTATGTGAGCGGTTCCCTGGACCGAGTATTTGCGGTCGACGCGGTGTCCGGAAAGGTGCTCTGGAAGTACGACCCGCATGTGCGGCTGAGCGTCATGCGTAATTCCGCTACGGCGCGCACGAATCGGGGCGTGGCGGTCTGGGAGGGTAAGGTGTTCGTGGGTACGGGTGATTGTCGCATGATCGCTCTGGATGCGGCCTCCGGCAATCAGCTGTGGGAATCGCCGGTATGCGTCGATACGACGGAATCTGGGATCACCGGCGCTCCGCGTGTCGGCAACGGCAAGGTATTCATCGGCTATAACGGCTCGGATACGGGAGTGCGCGGATCGGTGGTGGCGTTCGACGCAAACACCGGAAAACTGGTGTGGCGGTTCTGGAATGTTCCGGGAGATCCGTCCAAAGGGTTCGACAATAAAGCGCTCGCCATGGCCGCGAAGACTTGGTCTGGCGACAAATGGTGGATGGTCGGCGGCGGCGACGTGTGGGATCCCATTACGTATGACAGTTCTACGGGCCTGTTGATTTATGGTACCGCCGGCGCGACACCGGATATCTACTTTGGAGATCGCGGCGAATTGAAGGTCAGCGGCGCTAGACTATTTGCCGGCTGCATCGTCGCCGTGAAAGCGGACACCGGCGAATATGTCTGGCACTACCAGACCAGCATCCATAGCGAGAATTTCCACGTCGTCGTCGCCGACATCGCCATCGACGGAGCGAAGCGGCACGTGGTAATGACGGTGCCCAGGAACGGCATTTTTTACGTGATCGATGCGAAGACCGGAAAGCTCATATCGAAGAAGGCAATCGATGGCAGACCGCCCGCCGCAGCGGGAGCCCTAGGGAGTGCAGAGCGATCGGTTACAGGGCACAACTGGTGGCCGATGAGCTATAACTCGGTCACGGGGCTGGTCTACATCCCCGCGTACGATGATGTGGCAAAGCCTAACGGATACTTGAATCAAGCGGCGGGTCGACTGGTGGCGTGGGACCCGATCGCCCAAGCCGCGCGATGGTCCGCGCAGCTTCGTTTTCCCACCAACAGCGGAGTATTGTCGACGGCCGGCAACCTCGTGTTTCAGGGCGAGGGTACCGGTGAATTCAATGCGTTTTCAGCGGATAGCGGCAAAAAGCTTTGGTCAGTCAAAACCGGCTCCGCCATCGACGCCGTACCGGTGAGCTTCGCCGCCAAGAATGAGCAATACATTTTGATTCCGGTGGGCTTGGGGTCGCACTCGCGGAACTTTGGTCCTGTGAGCGCAATGGCTACTCCCGAATCTAAACGAGGACCGTCGCGGCTCCTAGCCTTTAAGTTGGGAGCGACGACGCCATTTCCCTATCCGAAGATCGTGATTCCCCCGGTACCGAAGCCGCCCGCGCAAACCGCCGGCGCTGACGTCATTCGCCAAGGTGCCGCCGCTTACAGCAAATTTTCCTGCAGCGACTGTCACTCGCCCGAAGCCGACGGTGCCGGTGCGTGGGTCGTCGATGGCGCGATTCCCGATTTGCGCTACATGCCCTCGGAGGTTCATGCGCAATTTCTGGGAATAGTATTGGGCGGCAGTCACCGCAACAACGGCATGCCGGGATTTGCCAATGGTGCCGGATGGCCTTTGATTGATACAAAAATGACCGCCGAGGAGGCCAACGCGCTCCATGCCTACATCATCGATTTGCAGTGGAAGGCATATAAGGATGAGCAAGCCCAATTGAATGCGGCGACGACAGGGTCGAAAAAATAGCGGCAGAGTATGGTCAAGGCGGCGCGGTTAAGGAGCGGATGGCAATGAAGAACGGGAATATCGTCAGTGGGGTTGCCGGCTCGATCCTTGCGGCGGCGGCGATGGCCGCCGGCACGCCGGCGGACGGCTCCGGGGCAATCAACGCGGGCAATGTAAGCGAGGCGAGAGTGCTTGCCGAAGCGCCCAACGGCAATAACTGGATGGTCAACGGCGGCGATTTTGGCTCTCAGCATTTTAGTCCCCTCCGGCAAATTACCGACAAGAACATAGGTAAGTTGGGTCTGGCGTGGTCGCTGGATGTCGACAGCCCTATGGGCATGGCTTCCGAGCCCATTGTGGTTGATGGCATGATTTACGTGACTGCCTCCCTGGATCGGGTGTTTGCGGTCGACGCGGTGTCCGGGAGCATACGGTGGACGTACGATCCGCATGTTCGGCTTACTGCCATGCGCAACTCGTGGGCCGCTCGCACCAACCGAGGCGTAGCGGTGTGGGAGGGCAAAGTGTTCGTCGGCACGGGCGATTGCCGCATGATTGCTTTGGACGCAGCAAGCGGAAAGCAGATTTGGGAGTCGCCGGTGTGCGTAGACACCACTCAAACCGGAATTACGGGTGCCCCACACGTGGGCAACGGCAAGGTTTTCATTGGATATAACGGCTCGGATACGGGAGTGCGCGGATCGGTTGTCGCCTTCGACGCAAATACCGGAAAGCTGGTGTGGCGATTCTGGAACGTCCCGGGCGATCCCTCCAAGGGCTTCGACAATAGGGCGCTCGCCATGGCCGCCAAGACATGGACAGGTGAGAAGTGGTGGGATCTCGGGGGCGGAGATGTGTGGGACCCCATCACATACGACAGTTCGACTGGCTTGCTGATCTACGGTACCGCCGGGGCAACGGCGGACAGCTTCTATGGAGACCGCGCCGATATGAAGGTAGGCGGTGCGCGCTTGTTTGCGGGCTGCATCGTCGCGGTAAGAGCGGATACCGGTAAATATGTCTGGCACTACCAAACCAGCATACACACGGAGAATTTTCATGTGGTGGTTGCCGACATGGCTATCGGCGGCGTGAAGCGTCACGTCGTCATGACTGTGCCGAGGAGCGGCATTTTTTACGTGATCGACGCGAAGACGGGAAAACTCATTTCGCAGAAACCCCTCGATGGCCGCTCGCAGGCCGCGGCGCTGGTTCAGGATGGCAAGGAGCGGCCAACCAGCGGGCACAACTGGTGGCCGATGAGCTACAACTCAGTGACCGGTTTGGTCTATATCCCCGCATACGACGATGTGGCAAAGCCCAACGGGTACCTGAACCAAGCCGTAGGCAGGCTGGTGGCTTGGGACCCGATCGGCCAAACCGCGCGATGGTCGGTGCCGCAACTCCTTCCCACCAACGGCGGCGTGCTGTCCACCGCGGGTAATCTAGTGTTTCAAGGCGAGGGCACCGGGGATTTCGAAGCATACTCGGCGGATACCGGACGAAAGCTTTGGTCCGTCAAGACGGGATCCGCCGTCGATTCCGTTCCGGTGAGCTTCACTGTCAAGAACGAACAATACATATTGATTCCTGTGGGCTTGGGATCCGCGTCCAGATTGTTCGGCCCGGTGAGCGCAATGGCTACTCCCCAATCCAAGCGAGGTCCGTCGCGGCTGCTGGCGTTCAAGCTCGGAGCGACGACACCCTTTCCCTATCCGAAGGTCGTGGTGCCAGCTGTACCTAAGCCCCCCACTCAAACGGCCAGCGCCGAGGTCATTCAGCGCGGAGCGGGCGTCTTCGGAAAGTTCATGTGCGAGGATTGTCATTCCCCCCAGGCTGACGGCAGCGGCGCATGGGTCGTGAACGGTGCAATTCCGGATCTGCGCTATATGCCGGCCGAGGTTCACGATCAATTCTTGGGAATCGTGCTGGGCGGCAGCCACCGCGAAAACGGAATGCCGGGGTTCGGCAATGGCGCCGGTTGGCCGCTGGTCGAGACAAAAATGAGCGTCGAGGAGGCGAATGCACTGCACGCATATCTCATCGATCTGGCTTGGAAAGCGTACGACGGCGAGCAGTCAAAGTCGAAGGCCGCCGAGCCTGCGCGTGATAAATAGCGACGATCGTCGAGAGGCGTTGGCCACGGGGATAGGGGGCGGTGAATTCAAAGTAATCGCCGCCTCCTCGGTCGCGTCCATATTCGAGTGGTTCGATTTTTTCCTCTATGGTTCTCTGGCGGTGATCATCAGCCGCAATTTCTTTTCCAATGTCGACGATACGAGCGCCTTCGTCTTGGCTCTCCTGGCGTTCGCTGCCGGTTTCGCGGTGAGGCCCTTCGGGGCGATCGTGTTCGGCTTTCTCGGCGATTTATGGGGTCGGAAAAATACCTTCCTGATAACGCTGAGTTTGATGGGAGCGGCCACATTCGCCGTGGGCTTGCTGCCAACCTACCGTCAGATCGGCGCAGCGGCGCCCTGGATTTTAGTGGGTCTGCGGATGCTGCAGGGGCTCTCCGTGGGGGGTGTGTATGGGGGCGCCGCCACCTACGTGTCGGAGCACGTGCCGCAGGGGCGCCGCGGATTTTTCACCAGCTGGATTCAAATTACCGCCACCGTAGGCATGGCACTCAGCCTGATCGTGGTTTTTGCGGTGAGAACCTTGACAGGCGAGGGTGAATTCGCCGTTTGGGGGTGGAGAATTCCGTTCTTGCTGTCGAGCGTTTTGCTGGCCGTTACCATTGGGATCCAGCTCAAACTCTCTGAAAGTCCGGTCTATCTACAAATGAAAGCCTCCGGGCGATCTTCGTCCCGCCCCTGGGCGGACGCCTTCGGCAATTCGAAAAATGTCAGGCTCATTCTGATCGCTCTCTTCGGTGCCATGATGGGCAGCGCGGTAATTTGGTACACCGCCCAGTTTTACGTGCTCTTTTTCATGGAACGAGTGCTGAAAGTCGATGGCGCAGTCACGAATCTTCTGGTGGCAGCGGCGCTCTTCATCTCTACACCCTTGTATATCTTCTTCGGTTGGCTGTCAGACAGGGTAGGGCGGCGGCCGGTGGTCCTGGGCGCGTGTTTGCTGGCTGCACTGACCTATTTTCCCCTATTCAGCGCTCTGACATCGGCTGCCAATCCCGTGCTGGCAAAAGCGGTCGCAGCTGCGCCGGTGGTCGTGCTGGCCGATAAGCACGAGTGCTCATTTCAGTTCGACCCTCTCGGCAAGGCGACATTCAGCTCTTCTTGCGATATCGCCCGTTCCTATCTCGCTCGCGCCGGCGTGACCTACGACACTGTCGCGGCAGCGCCGGGCGCGATTGCGCAGCTCAAGGTAGGAAGCCAGATACTGAGCTCCTTTCGGGGCGAGCACATGGAAGCCAAAGAGCTCGCCGTCCGCAGGGCCGCTTGGGAGAAGGAGTCCAGAGCCCTCATATCGGCCGCGGGTTACCCCCTCAGCGCGGATACCAGCAAGATGAACATGCCCCTGGTGTTGATCATTCTCACGACCATCATGATATTTGCGGCGATGGTTTATGGGCCCATGGCGGCGCTATTGACCGAGCTATTTCACGCAAAGGTTCGCTACACCTCGATGAGCTTGCCCTATCACTTGGCGATCGGGTGGTTCGGCGGCTTCCTGCCTACGATTGCATTCGCCATCGTGGCAGCCACGGGAAATATCTACTCAGGGCTGTGGTACCCGCTGCTGCTGTCCGCGCTGACTTTCATCATTGGATTCATTTTCTTGCCGGAGACAAAAAACGCGGATATTCACGTTTAGTGATTCGCCAATTTACTGAGTTATATAACGATTAGTGGGGTGCACATGATTACTTCTTCAAATGACAATGTATTCACGCGAACCGGCGAGCGGAATCTGAAACTCTTGCCAAGCATGCTGTTCGCGACAGCGTCCGTTTGTCTGCTGGCTGCGGGAAGCGCCTTGGCAGCTATCGAAGCTCCGAATCCCAAAGATCTGACGCAGGGCAAGTGGGAATTGCAGGTCGCCAAATCCAAGTTTTGCAAGGAGGCTCCGCAGCACGCAACACGCGAGATCTTTGATGCGGGTTGGGGCCTCGTGTCCGTGCATTGGACCGGCGCCGACTCAAAGGGAACGCCGATCGACATTCGTTACGTATATCGCTTCGACGGGCAAAAGTATCCCTCCGATATCGTCAAGCCCTCTGATGTGGCAATTACCTGGAAGAAAGTCAGTCCGTCGCGGGTCGAGTTTGTCGACTGGTCGAAAGAGAACAAGATGATTGCTGAGAACGTGCGGATCGTTTCCTCTGACGGCCAGACGATGACACAGACGACGAAGTACTCGGGCAAGGCGGACCAGTCTTGCCAAGATGTGCAAGTGTTCGAACGTAAGTAGTCACTCCCGCGATGACACCGCCGTAGCCGGGTGTTCTTCTGTCAAGACATATTGGTTACCGGAGCGGATACGCCCGTCCATGAAGAGAGAGCGTAGCCACTTTCTATGGAGAGCGGAAAAACCCGGGGGGGTGGATTGATCGACGGATCTTCTGACAAGCAAAACGACGCCCTGGAAAGCGGTCTGCCAGTGGGTTGGCGGATATGCGGCCGCGCCGCAATTCGCGCAAAAGACGGCAGCATAGTTTTTCCAGCCCCCGGAATGGTTCGCTCTCCCAGAACCGCGCCCGGACTGCGGATCGTTTCGACCGGCGTCGTCAGCTAGAGGCCTATAACAGCTCCTACGGCAACCGTGAGGACTTACTCCCGCACTCGCGCGGGGTTCCCCAGAACGGTCGCGCCCCGCGGCACATCCCGCGTGACGACGCTGCCAGAGCCAATTATGGCGTCCTCATTTATCGTGACGCCAGGCAGAATAATGGCGCCGCCGCCGATCCACACATTGCGACCGATCGCGATCGGCCTGCCAAACTCCGCCCCCGACCGCCGCGCCTCGGGGTCGCGTGGATGATCAGCAGTGTAGATCTGCACTGCGGGTCCGATCTGTGTTCCCGCGCCAATGCTCACGGCTACCACGTCGAGAATCACGCAATTGAAATTCAGAAAGACGTCGGCTCCCAGCGAGATATTGTAGCCATAATCGCAATGGAACGGCGGGCGGATCACCGCGCCATGGCCCACGGCCGCCAAGCGCTCCCGCAGCAATTCGCGGCGCTCATCGGCGGTGGCGCCGAGGGCAGCGTTGTAGCGCACCATCCAGGCCTTTGCCGTCTGCTGATCCGCCTGAATCTCAGGATCATTCGCGTGATAGAGCTGGCCGGCCAGCATCTTTTGCTTCTGAGTTTGTTCCATGGTGCCTCTCCGTCTCGATGATGCCTCAGCATAGCGAAGGCCGACGTCCTCGGGGGCCTTCATCGAGCTTCGATCAGTTGCTTTACTCTCCGAGGAGACGCTCCCTGCGCACATTGACGCTGGGTTGCTGCCGATGGTGTGCACTGGGCTCGTCGGTGAAAATCGGGCTCGCCGCAAGCTTGCTATCGACGCTGCCTATCCGAGCCCACCAGACTGCTGCGGCCGTCGATTACGGCCTGCGGCGTGACTGCCGATGGCAGCCCTAAGCCCTCGATGTATAGGCGCTGGCGTATGACCGCTTCGGGTATCGCAAAGCGATCGCATCCATTCGATGCTGTCCCAGTAGTCAATCTTTCCCTTGTTCCATGGGATCTTGGGTTGACTGACTGATGCGTCTTCCATGATGAACTCCCTTAAGTGAAGGGAGTTCAAGTCTGGAATTGGTGTCGGAACCCATTCGGACCAATTTTGAAAGACCGCGTTGCTGTCGTTACCTTTCTGCGGGAGGGTGCCCAAAGCAGTTAGCTACTTATGTGGGCTGTATTACCGGTATGCGGCGGAAGCGGGCGTTCAGGTTCAGTGTTTTTTAGGGTAGATCGGACGGTTGACGCCTAAAATGACTCGGAATTCATCTGCGGGGTTTGGCGGAGGTTTTATGCCTGTATGAATTCGCAGGAGAAAACGCCGAAACCAAAGCTCCATGCGGCTTTCAAGAGAGATTAAATGATCAGACGATCGAGCACGCGCCAGTTTATCGAGCAGGTTTTGCTCTATACAATGCGTTAGGCGTCAATCGAAAGGAAGGCATGAAAATGGCACGCGTCCGAGTTGAGGGCTTTACCGTCTCGCTTGACGGATACGGAGCTGGTCCAAATCAGGACATCAGGAATCCGCTCGGCGAGGGCGGGACAGATTTGCACCAGTGGTTAGTCCCGACACGCACGTTTCAACGGACCCTATTTGGCGCCGACGGTGGCACAACGGGGACCGATGACGACTTCGCTGCGCGAGGCTTCAAGAATGTTGGCGCCTGGATTCTCGGAAGAAACATGTTCGGACCGATTCGCGGTTCCTGGCCCGACATGAACTGGAAAGGCTGGTGGGGGGACAACCCACCCTATCACGTTCCAACTTTCATCTTGACTCATCACGCGCGCCCGCCCATCCAGATGGAAGGCGGAACGACGTTCTACTTCGTCACGGGCGGTATTCACGAGGCGCTTGACCGGGCGCGCGGCGCAGCCAACGGAATGGATGTGCGCATTGGCGGCGGACCTAACACTATCCAGCAATATCTTCGTAAGGGCCTGATCGATGAGCTGCACGTCGCTATCTCGCCGGTCCTGCTGGGCGGGGGAGAGCGACTGTTCGAGGGGATTGACGTGCGCGCTCTGGGATACGAATGCGTTCAGTTCGTTGCGTCGGAGAAAGCCACCCATGTTGTACTCCGGCGCCAAGGGCACAATGACGCCTAACAAGCGACGACCACTTTGAAGATCGGTTACCTAGTTAGCCGCCGTCGACTGCCAGAATGCGCAGACCCGTGGATGTCGGCTTTCAGGCGTCAATTTCGACGACCGCTATGTCAACTGTGGGTCGAAAGTTCGCGTCCGGCCATCAAGCTGTGTCCACCGGCAAAGTCCGGCAAACGCGATCATCGACCATTTGGGTTCGACGCGTTCTGTTCAGAAACTCAAATTGGTAATCGGCGGCTGCATTTCGTAGCATCAACCTATGTCATGGAGGCCGGGAAACTTTGTGGCGCTGCTCGTTGCGAGCGTCGGTTGCTGGATCGAGCGACAGGCTGAGGCACGTATCGAATATCTGAAAGCCGAGAATCGGCTG